>OFGX01000429.1_pt1 | contig 33153 bp, 26 predicted proteins | sample 1521831 | NCBI WGS metagenome assembly OFGX01 (sample SAMEA3504080, study PRJEB24116) | mouse gut metagenome | biome: mouse gut; feature: mouse-associated habitat; material: faeces | place: Denmark | collected 2011 | reverse complement strand
AATACAAGGAAAACGGCTATCAACTCGCATCAGTTATTTGTAGACAATTCCTTATTAACACAAATGCGTCCGCAATCAGCCGATCTTAGGAAGCGTGTTGCGGTACTGCTCCAGCTCGGCGTCCGTGGGGATGTAGTCCTCCATCTGGCCGTCGTGGAACTTCTCGTAGGCCGTCATGTCGAAGTAGCCCGTGCCTGTGAGTCCGAAGAGGATGGTCTTCTCCTCGCCGGTCTCCTTGCATTTTCTGGCCTCGTCGATGGCCACCCGGATGGCGTGGGAGCTTTCCGGGGCGGGCAGGATGCCCTCCACCCTGGCGAAGTATTCCGCGGCCTCGAAGACTTCCGTCTGCTTCACGCTGGTGGCCTCCATGAGCCCCTGGTGGTAGAGCTCCGACAGGGTGGAGCTCATGCCGTGGTAGCGCAGGCCCCCTGCGTGGTTCGCCGAGGGGATGAAGCCGCTGCCTAAGGTGTACATCTTGGCCAGAGGACATACCATGCCGGTGTCGCAGAAATCGTAGGCGTACACGCCCCTGGTGAGGCTGGGGCAGGAGGCGGGCTCCACGGCGATGAAGCGGTAGTCCGCCTCTCCCCGGAGCTTCTGGCCCATGAAGGGCGCGATGAGGCCGCCTAAGTTGGAGCCGCCGCCTGCGCAGCCGATGATCGTATCCGGCTTCACGCCGTATTTGTCAAGGGCTGCCTTGGCCTCCAGGCCGATCACAGACTGGTGCAGCATCACCTGGTTCAGCACGCTGCCCAGCACATAGCGGTAGCCCTCGCTTCCCACTGCCGTCTCCACGGCCTCGGAGATGGCGCAGCCCAGGCTCCCCGTGGTGCCGGGATGCTCCGCCAGGATCTTCCGCCCTACCTGGGTGTCCATGGAGGGGGAGGGGGTCACGGATGCGCCGTAGGTGCGCATGACCTCCCGGCGGAAGGGCTTCTGCTCATAGGAGCATTTCACCATATAGACCTTGCAGTCCAGCCCCAGGTAGGCGCAGGCCATGGACAGCGCGGTGCCCCACTGGCCCGCCCCGGTCTCTGTGGTGACGCCCTTTAAGCCCTGCTTCTTGGCGTAGTAGGCCTGGGCGATGGCGGAGTTTAATTTGTGGCTGCCGCTGGTGTTGTTGCCCTCGAACTTGTAGTAGATCTTGGCCGGGGTGTCCAGCCTCTCCTCCAGGCAGTAGGCCCGGACCAGGGGAGAGGGGCGGTACATCTTGTAGAAATTCCGGATTTCCTCGGGAATCTCGAAATTGGCTGTTGTGTCGTCCAGCTCCTGCTTCACCAGCTCCTGGCAGAAGACGCCGGACAGCTCTTCGGCGGTCATGGGCTGATGGGTGCCGGGATTTAAGAGGGGCGCGGGCTTCTGCTTCATATCGGCCCGCAGGTTGTACCATGCTTTCGGCATCTCATTCTCGCTTAGATAGATTTTGTAAGGGATTTTTTCGTTCTGCATTATCGGTTCCTCCATATTCTGCTTTGTCTTAAGCCGGTCTTTCCGGTCTCGCTTTTCCGTAAATGTTTTTTCGCTGTGGCATATGTGAGCTTTCCGTCCCCGGCGTTTGCCGCTTTCCTCAGGGCCTTGCGGAAAGCCTTTCCAGGCGGTGTCCATGGCTACGCCATCGTTTTGTGGGCTTCGTCGATGTCATATGCTGTCTCCTTTCGAGTGAAATACGCTGTCCTTTTCCGGCGACGGAACCTGTCCGGCGCGTGCCTTCCCTCCGTCCGAGGAGTCTGTAAAACAAAAAAAGCCCCGACAGAAGATGATGCTCTGTCAAGGACGAATACTGTACGAAAATAGTACGATTATCCGCGGTGCCACCTTGCTTCACGGTCTGACCCGTGCCCTTAGCGGGATACCTGCATATCCCCGGCATATGACGTCTGCCCGAACGTCGCAGAATACTCTGTGGATGCCACATTTCACTGCGCCCTCAGCGGCCCATTTGACAACTTGTTTCCCACCTGCTTCTCAGCCCCGCAGGCTCTCTGTAAGGACATGATTGCCGTTATCCCCGCTTCAACGGTTTGTTTGTATTGATTTTCAATCATTATAAAGCTATAAGGGTGAATTGTCAAGAAATAAATAGAACGAATATAAGATTTTAACAGACGGTTTTAAGTGCGATAAAGTAGAGCAGAGTGAGAGGCTGCGGCATGGATGCATGAGGGAGAAAATTGTGATATACTCAAGACTGCGGGCCTGGCGGGTGGAAGGAACCGCCGGGGATGTGATTCCGTGGCTTGACACGGACACGATGTCGCACTCTATACTATACATACGGGGAGGTAACCGGATGGCTTTGATGACGATCGGCCAGGTGAGCGAGATGCTGGGCGTTTCCGCAAGGATGCTGCGGTATTATGAAAAAGAGGGACTGGTGAGGAGCATGCACAGGGAAAATTACGCCTACCGCGTATACGATGAGGACGCGGTCAGGAGAATCCGGCAGATTGTGCTGCTGCGCAGGCTCCAGATGCCCTTGAAGAGGATCCGGGTCATTATGGACGGGAGCGCCCGGGAGGCTGCGGGCATGGTACAGGAACAGATAGCGGATATGGAGCGGAATCTGGCTTCCATGGGGACGATCCGGACGGCCCTGGGGAGGCTGCGGGAACTGCTCGGGGAGGCGGATTCCCCTACGGACCGGGCCTGGGAAAGGGTGCTTGGGGATATGGCGGGGCTGCTCGCTCTGGAGAGATACAAGCTGAACGGAAGCGCTCTTTGTCCGGTATCGGAGAAGGAAAAACAGATTCGGATCGTCCTTCTGCCGCCGTGCGCGGTGGCTTCCTTCCGATATTTCGGAGAGAACCCGGAGGAAAAGGTGGGAAGCGTCATGGACAGGTTCATCCGCGGAGAGGGGCTTTACGAGAAAAAGCCGGACTCCCGCCTGTTCGGCTTCAACCCGGCTGACGGCGAAGGGGACGACAGGAGCTACAGCTATGAGAACTGGGTGACCATACCGGAGGATCTGGAGGTGCCTGCGCCGCTTGCAAAGAAGCGCTTTGCCGGAGGGCTTTACGCCGCCTATGCCATACGCTTTCCTGATTTCCAGGAGTGGGAATTCCTGAAATCCTGGGCGAAGAACAATGACAGGTATCGGGCGCGCCCCTGGGAGGACGGGGCGGGTGATCCGGAGGGCTGCCTGGAGGAGCATTACAACTGGGTGTACTCGGCCCATGCGGGCTGGCCCCGGAATGGAATCGACGGGAGCGTGGACCTGCTCCTGCCCATACAGCCGAAGTGATGAAGTGATTCTCCGCCGTGACGCGCCGGTCCGGTTGCCCATTCCAGGCCCATGCTTCTCCCATAAGCCCGGCAATGGCCTGGACCCGGGCAGGGAAGGGAGAGACGGATTCACGCCGGGATTCGGGGACCCAGGAGGCTGTCCGCGCCTGGGGTGGAGGGCAGGGATTCGCGTTGCCGAACTGAAAATACAAGACGGCTGCCTGTGGACCAGGCGCAAGAAGGAGGGAATCGAGATGACTGACAAGGAAAGATTCAAAAGAGATTTGCTGGAACTGGGGGTGAAGCCCGGGGATATGGTGCTGGTGCATTCTTCCATGAAAGCCCTGGGGACAGAGTGCGCCCCCGAAGAAATCATCGATGCCATGGAGGAGGTGCTGGGGGAGGAGGGCACGCTGCTGATGCCCGCCCTGACCTATGAGAACGTGACGGCCGAACAGCCTGTGTTCGACAGCGCCGCCACGGAGCCCTGCATCGGGCTGCTGCCCAGGACGTTCCTGCACAGGCCCGGCGTGGAGCGCAGCGTCCACCCCACCCACTCCGTGTGCGCCAAAGGGAAGATGGCGCACAGGCTGACCGTGGGCCATTCCATGGACGACACCGCCGTAGGGCCCCACTCTCCCTTCATGCTGCTTCCGCTCTTTGGGGGAAAGCTGCTCTTCATCGGGGATATCATGCAATCCTGTACATTTATGCACGGAATTGAGACCATCCTGAAGCCGCCCTACATCCGCCAGACGCCCTCCCCGGTCTTTACGGTAGACGGCCAGGCCAGGCAGTATGTGGCGAATGACGGCTACGGCTGGGGCTCGGAGTTCCAGCGCATCGAAGAGATACTGGAGGAGCCGGACATCCGCAGGGGGAAGCTCCTGGCGGCCAACGCGTACCTGATCGACGCCCGGGCGCTTTTCGCGGCTGCCCTGCTGAAGATGTGGGCGGAACCCTATGCGTTCATAACGGATATTTCGGCTTATATTTAATCTGGCAGGATAGGATTCCCCGCAGTTCTGTTGCGGGGAGACTTGTTTTTCATATGGCTGCCATTCCATATATTTTGGAGGTTATTTTTTGGCCGACTTTTAGTGGCGACAGCACATCAGGAATTCCTTTTCTTGCCATCCTCTCAAAAGAAAAGTGATATATGGTAGCTATGGTTCCTGCCCCGGAAAACAAATAGGGAACTGCATAAAGTATGTTCTTGCAATAATTTGCACTGTAAGTACAGTAAGGCTCTTTATTCCTACATTTTTCTCCCATAAGCAATCAGCAGCCCTCTGGCAAAACTATATTCGGCATCAGGATTGGAGGAAAAATATTCTGCGATTCTCCTGTTCCGCAGGCAGTATTCCCGGGCTTCGCTGCGGGACATGCCATGGGTCATAAGCTGGAGGATCAGGGCATTCTCTTCCCCCTGTCCCATACAGGAAGTCCACTGGTTGGCCCGGAGGAAATCGTTCCTGGCTTCCTCATAATCTGCATGCTTGGGGGTCATGAATTCCACCTTGTCATTCATCCGCACATCCACATCCGCAAGCCCCAGACTCTCCAGGATATGGGCAGCCTTGACTGCCACGGAGTAATCCCTCCCCTGCAAGGCAAGCTCCGTCTGCCATTTCTTTTCCAGACCCTCATGGAGGCACAGCTCCCGGTAATCCATTCCGTCCACATACAATCCGCAGCTCTCAAATTCCCTGTTCACGTCCATGCACACCACATAGCCGCCAGGCTTTGCAAAGGAAATCATTTTCCGGATAAAGGCGACAGGGTCGTCCAGGTGCCTGAGGACTGCCTGGCATATCACGAAATCGTATTTGTTTTCTGCCGTGTATTCATTAACGTTTTTGCAGATAAATTCCGCGGCTATATTCTGATTTGCAAAAAGCTGCTTTCCCTCCTGGATCAGATTTTCCGCAAAATCAATTCCCGTGTAGGTGCTTCCCCCGGGCATGGCAGGGAGGAGCAGCAGTCCCAGAAAACCGTATCCGCATCCGCAGTCCAGTATGGAAACGGGCTTTTGGATATTCCATACCTGTGAAACGAGGAAACGGACATAGTCGTCGTTCCAGAAACGCTTCCGCGTCCGCAGCAGATAGTCCAGCCGATGGTTCCAGAAATCCTTCGTCCCTGTCTGTTCGGGAATATACGATTCGCCGTCAAGAGGTTTCAGGCCCAGCAGCTGGTCTGTGGACACCCGGAAATATTCCGCCAGCGGCGGCAGAAGGGTGATGTCGGGCATGCTGGCCGCGGTCTCCCATTTGCTGATTGTCTGGAAGGATACGCCTATGGCGTCTGCCAGTTCCTGCTGTGTCAGCTTTTTTTGTTTTCTCAGGTCGGCAATGCGTAGCTGTATTTTCTTCATAGAGAACCTCCTCGTCTGCATGTTTTTTCTGCGCAGGCCCGCATATGGAATTTTGCTGCTAATGCAGCATGCGGGCCGCGCGGCGAGCCGGGGAGAAGGGATTCCCCTGCTCGATTGGTGTCTGACGATATTATAACAGGAATTCCGGCGGTTGTATTCAGATGAGAAGGAGAATCAGTTCTCCTGGGATGAGAGTCGGGGAGGACAGAGGGCATTTCTGGAAAGGAATCCGGGGGCTATTGAAAGATCCGTTTGTGAAATAGTGCCGATGGGGGTATAATGAATTTAGGATTAGGGAAATGTTGTCAGCATCGGAATGCAATCTGGAACGGAAGCAGCAACGTTAGGCTTAAGTGCAGGGTAGGGAGCGTAGGAAAGGATTCTGCTTCGGAAAGACAAAGGTGTTTAGGAGGAAAGGCAGATGATGGGAACTTATTTAAATCCGGGCAACAGTGGATTCTCCAGAATCCGGAACAGTGTCTATGTGGATAAATCAGGGTTGATAAGGCTGGTCAATCAGACATTGGATACACCCAGGTGTCTGACCTGTATCAGCAGACCGCGCCGTTTCGGGAAATCGTTCGCGGCCAAAATGTTATGTGCCTATTATGACAAGACCTGCGATTCGACGCAGCTGTTCGGGGATTTGTCCATTGCCTGTGATGCGGGGTACCGGGAGCATCTGAATCAGTATGATGTGATTTACCTGGATATGACAGGAATCATCGGAGAAGCGGCGGCAGGCGACAGGGTGGCCTATGTGAAGAGAACTGTAGTCCGCGAATTGAAAGAACAGTATCCGCAGATGGAGGTGGTAGAAGGATTCGTGGCAACGCTGGCCAATGCGGTAGAGATAACAGGGAATAAATTCATCATGATCATCGACGAGTGGGATGCCCCAATCAGGGAGGCGGGAAACCGTCCTGATCTGCAGAGGGAGTATCTGGAATTCCTGCGTTCCCTGTTCAAGAACAGCGGAACCACAGACAAGATATTCGCTGGGGCATATATGACGGGAATCCTGCCCATCAAAAAGGACGGTTCTCAGTCCGCCATATCGGATTTTGAAGAGTATTCCATGATCAAACCCAGGCAGTTCGGGCAGTATGTGGGATTCACGGAAGGAGAAGTGAAGAGACTCTGCCAGGATGCCGGAGTCGATTTTGCGCAGATGAAGCAATGGTATGACGGTTACCGTTTCCGGAAGGCGGAATCGGTCTATAATCCCTATTCGGTGATGAAAGCGATTCAAAATGAGGATTTTGACTCCTACTGGACACAGACATCCGCAGCCGAGAGCCTGATGGGATACATCAATCTTGACTTTGACGGGCTTGGCAGGACGGTTGCGGAATTAATCGGCGGGGTGGAGGCAAATGTGGACACCTACGGCTTTTCCAATGACCTGGTGACGTTCCGGAACAGGGATGATGTGCTGACGCTGCTGATTCATCTGGGATATCTGGCTTATGACGAGGAGACGCGCAAGGTGCGCATTCCCAATGAGGAGATTCGGCTGGAATTCGCCAAGGCTATCCGGCAGGTGAAACGGGACGATACGCTTCGGCGGGTCAGGGAGAGCGAGCAGCTGATTGCGGATACTGTCCATGGGGAGGAAGAGGCTGTGGCCAGGCAGATTGAAAGAATCCATGCGGAGGAAGCGTCGCTGTATTACAACAATGAGCAGGCATTGCGCAGTGTGATTAAGCGGGCCTATTTCAGCTATGGAGACGAATATATGATGTTTGAGGAACTGCCATCAGGGGCAGGCTATGCGGACATCGTGTATCTGCCGAAAAAAGGTTCTATGCTGCCTGCTTTGGTGATTGAGCTGAAATGGAACAAGTCGGCGGAAGGGGCAATCAGGCAGATTCATGAAAAACGATACCCAAAGGCCATTGAAGGTTATGGCGGAGAGATTCTGCTGGTGGGCATCAGCTATTCGAAAGAGGCTCCCGCCGGGAGGAGGCAGCATCATTGCAGGATAGAGAGATTTGAGGGGAAAGGGTGAGACAGCGGAGAAATCATGGATAACCATGAAATAGAGAACTTATTAAAAACAGTATGTGAAAGAAGAAAAAAACATATGGCCCAGGAGACCCCGGCCTACAACATTCTGGCTGCGATTGGTGAAGAACGCGATGAGGCACATATTCATTCTAAAATCATATATTTCCTGTTGGACAGGACTTATGACGAAGATGGGGAAAATGATTTCCTGAAATTTTTCTTGCGGGAGATTCAGATACCTGAGCAATATATCGGTGGCCCATGGCGGGTGTGCCGGGAGCAGGCCTTTGAGGGGGGAAGGATAGACTTTGTAATGGAATCCGAGAAGTTCTGTGCGGCGATTGAGATGAAGATTGATGCCGGGGACGGGGAGAGACAGCTGGAACGATATGATATGTTCTGTAGGAAAAAAGGAAAGGCGTACCGCATATATTATCTGACATTAAATGGGAGCGCGCCGGACAGACAGAGCGTAGGCAGTATGGACAGGCAAAGACTTTTCCTGATCAGCTTTCGGAAGGAAATCCTGGACTGGCTTCAAAGGTGCATGGACACGGCCAGGGAAGGCAGCTACAGATACACTTTTTTAAAACAATATGATGCGGCGGTCAGGCATATGACTGGCTGGGGTGACGAGGGGATGGACGTGAAGGATTTACTGGCGAGTACGGAAATGGCAAAAGCGGCATTGCTTATCAGGGACAGTTTTGAGAAAAAGATGGAAGAAGTTAGAGAGGAGTTGTTCCAGAATGTGGGCGATGTTTTAAAAAAGAAAAGCCATATGGAAACAGTTACTTATTCGAATTGTGTGGATGTTTTTCTTGACCGGATTGAATACAGGAAAAAGACATATTGTTTTGTATTTGAGCTGGCAATAGATTATTGTCTATATGGCTGCTTTGGTTTTGTGGAGCAGTCAGAGAATAGGTTCATCCCATTGGCTGATACAGAAAAGCTGTTCCCTAAATTTTATCATACCTGGCTGGAAAGGATAAGGGCATTGGAATTGCCGAAGCTGAAGCAGAGCCCCTATACTTTATGGTATTATATTGAGAATACAAGGGGAGAGAAACTGAATTTTAAGGAGAACAGCGATTCTGTGCTGGAGCTTATCGATGAAATGGATATACAGAGCCAGTACATAGGATTAGCTATTTTCAAAAACGCATTAAAACCCTTGCTGCAGTATGTGTCGCAATAGCGCAAATCGTTGATTGCGGAATGGTGCGGGATAGGGTGTAAAATACCTAAGAGAAGTATCACATTCATGGCAAAGAGACTCCAAAAGCTGTTGAGCAAATGGGAAATGATTCGACAAAACTGGATAAGCCAATCTTTCCGCAATAGAGTCAAAGGGGATATCGCCCCTGTCAAGAACACGATATCCCATGAGGTAAGTTCGGGATTTGTTGAGTAAGGCTGGAACCAGGGCACCCCTATCGCTCCTGTTTTTTGTCTGCAATCAGCCTTGATTTCAGCCATGCATACAGGGGAAGAAGAATCATTATAGCTAAAATTCCATGTATAGCGCTTCCGCCATATAGAATCAATCCGTTATAAAGCGCCAGCCAGGAAGACATGGAGGCTGACAAAGTATCAAAATGTCCCAGCATATCCACAAAGCCCAAAATCATGGAAAGCAATTGCGATGCTCCGGCTGTTGCCATCCCTAGCTTCACGGCGAGCAGAGAGCGCTTTAATTGTGCTTCGCTTACCTCGTCCATTTCTTTCCATTGATATAAAAAGATGCGAAAAAAATCAGGAAGCAGCCCCGTAGCTAACAGCATCACAGCTAACGAGCCATATACGATTAATTCTGTCTCCGAATGATGAAACCACATTCCCATGCCGCGACTTACTTGAAAATTGATTGTCCAAATTAAAAATATCCACCAGGCAACTGTCCCTGCAATGGGGCATGCTCTTCTGATTTTATCAGAATGCAGCATCTTTTTTATTTTTTTTACCATAAGATTCTCCTTTTTCAATTTGGGATATTACAGACTAATCAAATATGCTGGTTTTTACCTCCAGCATGGCTTCTTCTCCATTGGGAGTCTTTGATTTAACAAGTAACCGGAATGACAATCCATATTGATCATCCTTATCGCTTGTCTTATAAAATGTTGAACCGCTGAAATATCCATCGCATAAAGCATGCTGTCCCGCATATAAAGCCATCCAACCGTCACCCGAGTAATTTCCGCTTCTGCTGCCGCTTGTGTATTTGAATAGATTATTAACCCCCAAATTGTCTACCCATCCAATGCTGCCTTTTAATGTTATGCCATATGCGCTTTCTTCGTGTGTTGATGTTTTGATATCTGTACTTGCTGTCAAAACGTAGAATGTAGAAATACTTTCATCTGAACAGCTTCTTACTGCGTCATTGTCTTGGTATATGATTTTATTCAATGTTACTTCGCATTCAAATTCCTGTACAGATCCATCTGCATTAGTTTTGTAGGCTGAACATTCTGCCAATGTGTTTGCATCCAATTTTTCTTGCTGGATGTCAATTACATTGCTATATGTTTCCATTAACATTTCTGGATTTGTTTCTAACAATTCTACAAAGGAATCGTTAATTTCACATTTGTGGGCTGACCACAATGCCTTGTCAGCGGCTTTTACATTAATGCTTATTGAAAGAGCCATAAGAGTTGAAAGAAAAATTGCTATTGTTTTTTTCATCATACTTGTTTCCCCCCGTTGTTGTTTGGTCGGCTTCTTCTGTAAGTTAAATTAGGCAGATATTATATGTAAACCATTGGACTCACCCCCTATCTACCAGACACTATATTATAGATGCTCTGTCCTGTCAATTGATGCTGAGTCAATTTCACTCATCAATAATTCTCAATTTTTTCCTGTCTGCTAATGTGGTTAATGCCATTATTTTGACATGGTTGATTAAGGGTAGATTGCTATAATATCATAGCGATTGACGGTAGGTCAATTGCTCTATAAGCAAGAGTTTTGTATAATAATAGAAAACTCTGAAAGGTGGGCCGAAACATGGAACCTATGAAGACAGGATCTTTTATCCGCAATGAAAGGGAGAAAAAGGGATTGAACCAAAAACAGTTTGCAGAATTGCTATGCGTATCTCCTTCCACGGTCTGTAAATGGGAGACTGGTGTAAATCTGCCGGATGTAGACAAAATGGAATCTATTGCTAAGATTTTGGAAGTATCCATACCAGAATTACTGGAAGGAAATCGGAATTTACCTACCATCAATCAAATTGATGCATCGCCTTCCGGCATATGGGAACGTATTCCTCACAGAACCGTGGCAATGCTTATTGCTGCTGTTCCTATAGCTGCTGCTTTGTTTTTGCTGTTCTTTCAAATGCGCGGTAGCCGTCATTTTGAACCGGCATTTCAAATTGTCGATACATACTTTGACGATACCACGGATGCATTATGCCGTATCAATGCTTTCTATATCATTGTCACATTTGAGGGAGAGGTCAACGATGATATTATTAGCCAGCATGCAGACAAAATCAGGCATTTATATCTGCATGCGTATAAAGAAGCGGATGCTATCGTAGTTATGTATTTTGATACAGAATATGAAGATTATTCTATCTATAATGCTGAATATTATGTTGTCAGGCTTGCGGCTCCTGGAAAGATTCCGGAAGGTTTTCCGCCTGTTCGACAGGCAGCGGACACGAAAGTGAGCATATTGACAGCGGAAGAATCCAGTTCCGATGATGCCCTCAATATTCAAATTGTCAGGACGGCGTTTCGATATGGCATGTGGATTCCGGAGGCCTTTTTTTCATCCCATGAGACTTATATGGGAAGAGACGATATTACATATATTATAAATTTGTGGTTAAATGATTTCCTCTATAATCGTTCCGAGGACTTGACCACTGCAACGTACATCGGCATTGTAAACGAATTTCCTGTGATTCCATAAAAGCGAGAAAGTGGCTATACTGCATAACGCTGAATACTGCCTAATGCAATCATGCGATTGAACCAGTCAGCGTTATGCAGTCTGGTTTCATTGCAAGTGAAATCGTTAAGCAGTATAAACTGCTAGATGCTCCATTTGAAATATTTGATTGTAGAAAGTGCCAGCGGGGGTATAATGAAAGGAGCGGATTCGCTACAGGCGCGTGAGATATTCTTTTGGTGGGAAGCAGTTATGACTGGAATGCGCCGGCAAGGAAAAGGCGGCATCATTGCAGGATAGAGAGGTATGGGGAGGAAAATCCGCACTGGCGGCGCTGCGCCTTTTTCAGCAGAACCCCATGGAACTGATCGTTCTGGATATCATGCTTCCCAATGTGGACGGCATTCAAGAGGCTGACGTGGTTTTCAGGCTCCGCAGAGGGCAGTTGTAGGTTCATGGGCTGGAACCGATTTTTTCCTATACAGGGAATCTGGCCCGGCATGAACGGAAGTTGCCAAAGCCCAGGGAGGATTTCTTCAAAAAGCATGCGAGGCAGTTAGGGCAGGGTGGATGAGGGTGCGGGAGACTGCTGGGACGTCTCATGGTACAGGGCATCTTTCGGACAAGTGGGGAGAAATAATGGATTGTGCATCGGGGTGGAACAGGGTATAATATTGACACAGAAGGACAGAGTGCCCACTTTTGATTCCATGTGCGCCAGGCGCACAAAAACAAGGTATAATAATGTCATGTGGCTGGACGAGGAGGTGTAGTGATGAAGAAACCGTTGCCGATAGGGGTAGATAATTTTGCAGATGTCATAAAAACAGGATATTACTATATAGATAAAACCATTTTTATAAAAGAATTGTTGGATTTAAGAGGGAAAGTGAACCTGTTCACCCGTCCCAGGCGCTTTGGCAAGACGCTGAACCTGAGCATGCTCCGGTATTTCTTTGAGGACACCGGGGATGCGGAAAAGAATGCCCGGAACAAGGCGCTTTTCCAGGGACTGAAAATCATGGAGGCCGGAGAGGAATATATAGAGCAGATGGGAAGCTGTCCGGTGCTCAACCTGACGCTGAAGTCGGCGAAACAGGAAGATTACGATACTGTCTGCTATATGATGCGGTCTGAAATCGCATCTGAATTTGACAGGCACAGGGATATCTTGGAACGGGGCAGGGAACTTCTGACTCCCAATGAGTATGAGCAATACCTGAGCGTCGCAGAAGAGAAAGTGGACGAAAAGCAGCTGAGGGGGGCGCTAAAGCTGTTCTGTAAGTGCATGTTCAAGGTTACGGGGAAAAATACGGTTCTGCTGATCGACGAGTACGATGTGCCGCTGGAGAATGCATATTTTAGCGGCTTTTACGAGGAGATGGTGAGCTTTATCCGCTCGCTGTTCGAGGCGGGGCTGAAGACCAACGACTATCTGCAGTTTGCGGTGATTACAGGATGTCTTCGGATTTCAAAAGAGAGTATTTTCACGGGACTGAACCATTTAAGGATTATTTCGGTGCTGGATCAGAGGTACAGCGAGCATTTTGGGTTCACGGAATCCCAGGTGCTGCGGATGATGGAATATTATGGTGTGGAGAGCCGTTTTCCGACCATGAAGGAATGGTATGACGGATACACTTTCGGGGACACGGAGGTCTATAATCCATGGAGCGTCATAAACTATATGTTCGATTTGTATGCGAAGGTTGATGCTTTCCCGCGCCCCTATTGGATCAATACCAGCTCCAACGACATCATAAAGGACATGATCGCCAGAGCTGACCGTGAGGCGCAGGGGCAGATTGAGACGCTTTTAAACGGCGGAACCCTGGAGATACAGGTGCATGAAGAGGTCACCTATGGGGATATGCAGGCCAGTGGTGAGAATCTGTGGAATTTCCTCTATTTCACAGGGTATCTGACGAAAAAAAGTGAGGATTTCCGCGATTCATCGACATTCCTGCAGATGCGCATCCCAAATACGGAAGTGAAGACAATCTACCGGAACACGATTCTGGGGTGGTTCCGGAAGAGGATAGAGAAGCAGGACTTCCGGGACTTGTACCGGGCCATGGAGGACGGGGACGCGGAAAAGATGGGGGAAATCTTAAGCAGCCAGCTTTTCTCTACCATCAGTTTCTATGACAGCACGGAAGAAAAGCATTCCGCGGAAAACTTCTACCATTGGTTCCTGGCCGGAATCCTGAGCCAGAGCCAGGACTATCTGGTGAAGTCCAACCGGGAGTCGGGCAATGGGCGCTCGGATATCTGTGTAAGGAGCCCGTCCCTGCGGGGCAGGGCGTTTGTCCTGGAAGTAAAGGTCTCGGACAGCATCCATGACCTGGAGAACGATGCGGAAAAGGCCCTGCGGCAGATATACGATAAAAAGTATATGGATGAACTGCAGACGGAAGGATATCGGAAAATCGGCTGCTATGGAATCTCTTTTTACCGGAAGGACTGCGAGGTTCGGCTGGGGAAACGGGCGGAGTAAGATTTTAGGAGCAACAAGCCGGTAAAAGATAAGCAAAAAGGAATTTCGGATATTGACAGCCGCTCCGGCATCTGCTACAATATCGACAATCAAAACGAAAGGGTAAGGGAGCAGAGCCATGGTCTATCTATCTGACAGCAAGGCCATCATGAACCAGCAGCAACAGCTTATTGTCAATCCGGACAATGGGCTTTTTGGAATGCGTTCATGACAGTTCCCCACCTCAATAGGCATGAACAAAACGGTCGAAAGCCCATGAAGGGTTTTCGGCCTTTTTTCATGCATGGGCCTGTGCAGAGGAAGTATGCCGCCATGGCGGCGCACGGGCCATGCGGCGAGTAGTGGAGAGGAATATCACAGGGAAAGGATTATGATGCGATGACAGACACAGGCATCATACAGGTACAGTTATGTTCAGGAAACGTCTATTGAAAGATGAGAGGCCCACATTCCCCAAAAGGGCGGTCATCACTGCGGGCATGCCCTACGGCAACAAGAACCTGCACTTTGGACATGTGGGCGGCATGTTCGTGCACGCCGATATTTTTGCCAGATTTCTGCGGGACAGAATCGGGAAGGAGAATGTCATCTTCCTCTCGGGGACGGATTGCTACGGCTCGCCCATTCAGGAGAGCTACCGGCAGCAGAAGGAAGCGGGATATGAGGGCCGGCTGGAAGATTACGTGGCCGCCAACCACGAGAGCCAGAAGAAGACATTGGAGGATTACGGAATCAGCCTGGACTTTTTCGGGGCATCGGCCCTGGGAGAGGCCGGCGAAATCCACAGGCAGATGTCCGCTGAGATTTTCCGCAGGCTTTACGAGAATGGCTATATCGAAAAGCTGTCCGTGCCGCAGTTCTATGACGAGGAGCTGGGGATATTCTTAAATGGACGCCAGGTGACAGGGAGGTGCCCCATTCCCGGCTGCACCTCGGACAAGGCGTATGCGGATGAATGTTCGCTTGGCCATCAGTTTCTGCCCTCAGAACTGATAAATCCCGTCAGCTGCCTGTCCGGCGGGAAGCCTGTGCTGCGGGAGGTGGAGAACTGGTATTTTGCGCTGGAGGACTGCATCGGCATGATGAAAGAATACAATGATTTTCTCCGAAAGAACACCCATACCAGGAAGTACCAGCTGGAGACCGTGGAGGAATTCCTGAAGAAGCCCATGCTGTATGTGCCGAAGAAATATGTGGAGAGCCTGGAGGAACTGTCGAAGCGCCTGCCGGTGCACCGGATTGTGGACGGGGAAAGGAAGAACTCTTTCGTGTTCGAATTCGAGACCCTGGATGACCGGGATAAGGCAAAGGCCGTACTGGAGGGCATGGGGATTCATTACACTTCCGGGAAGACCCTGGTTCCGTTCCGGCTCTCCGGAAATGTGGAATGGGGCGTACCCTTTCCGAAGTGTGAGGATTTGAAGAACCTGACTTTCTGGGTATGGCCGGAATCCCTGTGGGCGCCGATTTCTTTCACCAGGGCGTATCTGCGGCAGAGGGGGAGAGAGGAGGAGCTGGAGAAATGGTGGGGCGACGATGAGGCGGAGGTGTACCAGTTCATCGGGGAGGACAATATCTACTTTTATGTCATTGCCCAGACGGGGCTGTTTACCGGGCTCCAGGCGCCCCGGGGGACGAAGCCCGATATGGAAAAGGTGCATCTGTCCACGATCATAGCGAACCGGCATCTGCTGTATCTGGACACAAAGGCCAGCAGCAGCTCTGCCATAAAGCCGCCCATGGCGGATGAACTGTTGGATTACTATACGAAAGACCAGCTGCGCATGCATTTCATGAGCCTTGGACTGTCCTCGAAAAGCGTGGGATTCAAGCCCCAGGCGCTGATGGGGGAAGAGGAGCGCGTGGGGGTGGATATGGTGCTGAAGGACGGGAACCTGATTACGAATGTCTTCAACCGGCTGATCCGTTCCTGTTTCTATGCGGCTCAGAAGTATTACGGCGGGCGGATACCGACGGAGGAAGCGGCTGAGAGGATTCGGGAGATGGCCGAAAAGGCCGTGCTGGAGTATGAGCGCCATATGTACCATCAGGAATTCCACAGGATTTCCTATGTGCTGGATGACTTCATCCGGGAAGTGAACAAGCATTGGGTGAATCATATCAGGATTGCCGATTCCCAGGGGGACGATGCCTTGAGGCGGCAGATTTTGGCGGACTGCTTCTATGCCTGCAAGGTCATGGCCGTGCTGGTGCATCCCATTGCGCCGGAGGGCTGCGAGAAGTTCCGGGAGTATATGGAAGGAGAGCATTCCATGGAAGGAGAGCATTCCATGGAAGGAGAGCATTCCATGGAAGGAGGGCATTCCATGAGGATAGGGGAGGAGTTTTGGGACTGGGAGCATATCCTGGAGCCGATGTCCTATTACATCGGCGATTTGGAGCGGCATGAGCTGAAGACGCTGGAGCCCCGGGAGGACTTTTTCAAGAAGCATGAAAGCCAGTTTGGCCAGGAGGGCTGAGAGGGGAGTGAGCGATGGGAGCAGGCCTTAGAGGTGGTGGTTCCCGGGAATATTTTGAACGTATAATTGATTGTGGAATAGAGCGGGATAGGGTATAATGCTATTAGAGAGCGGCTCGTGACAGGCGAAATCGGGGGATGTCTGGCAAAAAATATGATGGATGTTTGAAGAAGAGGACGAAATACGGGTGAATGGGGAGGTATGACAATGAAAAAAGCGCTGCCAATAGGGATAGACAATTTTGAAAGGGTAATAAAAGACGGTTATTGCTATATAGATAAAACTATATTGATAAAAGAATTACTGGACTTAAAAGGAGGAGTGAATCTGTTCACCCGCCCCAGACGTTTCGGCAAGACGCTGAACCTCAGCATGCTCCGTTACTTCTTTGAGGACACTGGGGACGCGGAGGAGAACGCACAGAACAAGGCCCTTTTCCAGGGCCTGAAAATCATGGGGGCGGGGGAAAAATATACGGAGCAGATGGGAATCTATCCGGTCATCAATCTGACGCTGAAATCGGCAAAACAGCCGGTGTTTGATTCCGCCTATGGAAAGATGAAAGGGGAAATCGCAGAGGAGTTCAGGCGGCACCAGTATGTGCTGGAAAGCAGCAAAATTGCGGAGGAAGATAAGCGGAAGTTCCGGGAAATCGCAGGCGGAGAAGCGGGATATGACGATTATTCCGGTTCGATTAAGTTTTTGAGCAAATGTCTGTATCAGGCTACGGGAAAGAATACGGTCATTTTGATTGACGAGTATGATGTGCCGTTGGAAAACGCTTATTTCAGGGGTTTTTACGGAGAGATGGTGGATTTCATCCGCTCGCTGTTCGAGTCTGCGCTGAAGACCAATGACAATCTGCAATTCGCTGTGATTACAGGCTGTCTTCGTATCTCGAAAGAAAGCATTTTCACAGGGCTGAATCATCTGAAAATCATTTCAGTATTGGATCAGCAGTATGGTGAGCATTTCGGATTCACAGAGACAGAAGTGCTGCAGATGATGGCATATTACGGTGTGGAGAACCGTTTCCCGACTATGAAGGAATGGTATGACGGATATACATTTGGCAATACGGAAGTCTACAATCCCTGGAGCGTGATCAATTTCATGTATGATTTGGTGGCGAATATCCATGCGTTCCCACGTCCCTACTGGATCAATACCAGTTCCAATGACATCATAAAGGATTTAATCGCCGAAGCCGACAGGGAGACGAAAGGGCAGATAGAGACGCTTTTAAGCGGCGGGACGCTGGACATGCAAGTGCATGAGGAAATCACCTACGAGGACATGCATGACAGAGGGGAGAATCTGTGGAACTTCCTGTATTTCACCGGTTATCTCACAAAGAAAAGCGAGTATTTCAAGGAATCCGCCATCCATTTACAGGTAAGGATTCCCAATGTAGAAGTGAAGACAATCTACCAGAACACGATTCTGGGATGGTTCCGCAAGCGGATAGAGAAGCAGGATTTCCGGGATTTGTACCGGGCCATGGAGGAGGGGGATGCGGAAAAGATGGGAGAAATCTTAAGCGGTCAGCTGTTCTCCGCCATCAGCTTCTACGACAGCGCTGAAAATTTCTACCATGGATTCCTGGCGGGGATACTAAGCCAGAGCCAGGACTATCTGGTGAAGTCCAACCGGGAGTCGGGCAATGGGCGCTCGGATATCATGTTGCGGAGCCCGTCTTTGCGGGGCAGGGCTTTCGTGCTGGAACTGAAGGTCTCGGATTCCATCGATGACCTGGAAACCGACGCGGAGGAGGCCCTGCAACAGGTGTACGATAAAAAGTACATGGAAGAACTGCGGACAGAAGGCTACCGGAAAATCGGCTGCTATGGGATTTCCTTCTACCGCAAGGACTGCGAAGTCCGGCTGGGGAAGCGTGCGGTAAAGGAAACGGAGGGCACAGGCACATGAAGTTACAGCATAAAACCAGAGGAGATTCCAGCCCCCAGGGAAAGCCCCGGGTGTATTTCTCCTACCATCCAGCCGATTTCGGGCTGTACTTCCAGCCCATATCCCGGGAGATACTGGAAAAGCAGAACTGCGCCATCTGGTACGACACAGAGCCGGAGGCGGACTATGACAGGGAGGCCTTCCGGCTTTCCCTGAGCCAGATGCAGCTGTTCGTGATTCCCGTCACCACCCGCTTCCTCTGCCAGGAGAGCCGGGCGTCCGCCGTGGAGCTTCCCTTCGCCCTGGAGCATCGAATCCCGGTGCTGCCGCTGATGCAGGAGAGCGGTTTAGAGGAGCTGTTCAATGCGAAATGCGGCAGCCTGCAGATGCTGGACAAAAACAGCGCCGACAAGACCGCCATCCGCTATGAGGAAAAGCTGGAGAAGTACCTGGCCGCTGTCCTCACAGGGGATGAGCTTTCCCGCAGGATCCGGGATGCCTTCACGGCCTATATCTTTCTAAGCTACCGAAAAGTAGACCGCCGATATGCCCAGGAGCTCATGTGGCTGATTCATGAGAATGATTTCTGCCGGGACATCGCCATCTGGTATGATGAGTTCCTCTCTCCGGGGGAGGACTTTAATGATAACATCCGCCAGGCGCTGGAGAAGAGCAGCCTGTTCGCTTTGGTGGTCACCCCCAATGTGTTGAAGGCCAACAACCATAAAGAAGACAATTTTGTAGTAAAAACCGAGTATCCCCTTGCAAAAGACAGCGGGAAAATCATTTTCCCGGCAGAGTTCCGGACCACGGACAAGAGGCTGCTGGCGGAGAAGTTCCCGGGGCTCATGTCCTGCGTGGACGCGGGGGCTGCCCATGACGAAGAAGCTTTCTGTGACGCGCTGCGGCAAAGGGTGGAGCAGATTGCCCGGAAAAAGCGGGCGGCCTCACCGGAACAGGAATATCTGATCGGTCTGGCCTATCTGAAAGGTGTGGACATGGAGGTGGACAGAGGGCGGGCCCTTTCCATGATCACGGATGCGGCTGAAAAGGGCGTGGAGGAGGCCATGGAGAAGCTGGTGGACATGTACCATACCGGCGAAGGGGTAGAGCGGAACCTTCCCGAGGCAATCCGGTGGCAGACCAGGCTGGCGGAGCTGTACCGGGCGCGGCTGGAGGAGCGCAGGGATTCGGAAAGCGGGTTTGCGTGGGTCAGCGAGGTGGTGAAGCTGGGCGATTTCTACTTTGAGATACACGATCTGGACGCTGCAGCCGCGCAGCTGGAACAGACCCAAAAGCATATGGAGCGGCTGGTACAGACGGAAGGGCTCTCGGAACTGAAGTACACCCTTTCCCGCATTTATGAGAGGCTGGGGGAAGTGGACAGGTGCAGGGGACGCCTGGAAGAGGCCATGGCTCATTGCGAGAAGGGCCTGTCCCTGAGCTGGGAGCTGAACCAGGACGAAGAGTCAGTGGAATCCGCCATGGAGTATATGTTCAACTGTAGGAAGATGGCGGATATCTACCTGCAGGAGGGCAGGCTGGAGGAAGCGGAGGAATGCTACCGCCAGGTGCAGGAAATCTGCCTGCTGTTAGCCGAAGAGACATCGTGGGAAGGGGAGGAGAAGCAGGCCCTCCGGCGCGACATAGCCAGGAGCCATCAGGACATAGGGGATGTGCACAGAGAGAAGGGCAGCCTGGAGGAGGCCGGGAAATCCTATGAAAAAGCCCTGGAGCAGTTCCTTTCGCTGTGCGAGGAATTCCCCACCCCGGAGACCAGGGGGGATGTGGCCTGTATCTGCGGAAGAATGGCCAATCTTCATCTTCAGGGCGGCAGGCTGAAGGTAGCGGAGGGCTATGGGATAAAGTCCCTGGAAATCTACAGTCAGTTAAGTGATGAGACGCAGATGGTCGATGCCAGGCGGGAGTGCGGCGTGAGCCATCTGACCCTAGGGGAAATCCTTCTGGTAGAAGGCCGGACACAGGAGGCGGACGAATATTTTGCCGGGGGAATCTGCCTGTTCCGGCAGCTGAGCCAGGAAATCCGGACAGTGGGCGCAAGGCGGGATCTGGCGGAGAGCCTGGCGAAGCTGGGATACCTGCGCCGCATGGAAGGCCGGACGCAGGAGGCCCAGAGCTGCTATGAGGAAAGCCTGGGAGTGCGCTGGGAGCTGTACCAGGAGACAGGGACGGCACGGGCCGCGGGCGATTTGGGACAGGGGTTCCGGGAGATCGGCGAGATGCTCCAGGCCGCGGGCCGCCTGGAGGAGGCGGAGCGATTCTATGAGGACAGCAGGAAGCTGTATGAAAGCCTGGCGGAAGAGAGCTCTGCCCTGGAGACAAGACACCTGCTGGCGGTGGCCCATGAGCGGCTGGGGGATGTGGCGCAGGCGAAAGGCCAGTTGCAGGAAGCGGAAACCTACTATAAAGGTGGGTTGAAAGCGGAGCTTGCCCTTATGGGCGCGACCAACAGCATGGACGTGAAGGAATCCGCCGCAGACCTCTACGGAAAGCTGGGGACGCTGTACCAGATGAAAGGGGATTCCGCGGAGGCGGAGCGGCATTTCCTGGAAGCGCTGTAGCTTTACCGCCAGCTGACAGGCACCGGCAATCTGTATTCCAGGATCAACCACAACCATCTGCTGGCCAGGATAGGGCTGAACTGCCAGCTGGAAGGGCGGCTGCAGGAAGCGGAAGCCTATTACCTGGAGAGCCTGGCGCTGTGCAGGCAATTGAACCGGGAGACAGAAAATGCCTTCACAGGGACTGCGCTGGCCTGTAGCTGTGAGAGGATGGGGGATATCTGCCTGGCAGGGGAGAGGCTGCAGGAAGCGGAAAGGTATCACAGGGAAGGCCTGGAATTGCGCCGGCAGCTGTGGGAAGAGGCCCGGAGCCTGGAGGCGAAGCGGTTCCTGGCGGTCAGCTGCGAGAAGATGGCACAGGTCTATGGCCGGACTGCCAGAGCGGACGAGGCGCTGGAATGTTACGAAGAGAGCCTGGAACTGTTCCAACAGCTGGCACAGGAAGCGGGGACTGCGGAAAGCCACGACGACCTGGCCTCCATCTATTATGAAATCAGCCTCCTGCTTCCCACCAGGACAGGCCGCAGGATGCGCAAAGAGGCCTGCCGGATATGGGAGCGCCTGGCGCAGGCCTGCCCGGACGCGCCCCAATATGCCTACAAGCTGAGGATGGCCAGGAAATGAGGGCAGGCTGGAGTGGCGGGCCAAAGGAACCATGATTGAGCTGCCCAAACAGGTGGGTGAACCGGCGAAGCAGGTAATGGTCAAGGAGAGGTGCTATGCGCTGGAGGGCGACGCGACGGACGTGGATGAGCGTCTGGGAAATGAGAGGGCAGATGTCATTGCACAGGTCATGGGGCATGGGATGGTGGCGCGATTTTGCATTCGGTGCGAACCGTCTCAACTACAGGTTGATAAGATTTCTTTTTTCTTAATCCGGCATATCTGGTAAATCCCGATTATTTTACCTACAATAGGTCTCATAGAAGGCGAGTCTTCTGTACCACATTCAACTATGGGAAGCAGCTGCCGCTTCCTGTGTGATTTAGCAGCTATGAAAACATATTGGAGGTAAGCATTATGATGGAAATGGGAAAAATCGCAAAGAGAATCGCGTCCCTGCGCAAGGAGCGAGGATACACGGGAGAGGCGCTGGCGGAGCGGCTGCAGGTCAGCCCCCAGGCCGTGTCGAAATGGGAGAACGCGAAATGCCTGCCGGAGACGGCCATCCTTCCCGCTTTGGCGGAGGCGCTGGACTGTAGCATCGACAGCCTGCTGTGCCCCAGGGAGCTTTTCATTTTGGAGGCGGTGTATACGGACGGACAGACCCAGGTGCCCGTGACCCGCTGCCTGGACAATCTGGTGCGCGACAATGGGCTGGACATCTATGTGAATGCCACATTCATCGGCGTTTCCATGGAAAGCGACCGCCTGAAGCTCCTGACGGTGAAGTTCCAGACGCCGGAGGGCGTGGGCTTCGCCTATGCCCTGCAGAACGAGAATCTGGTCCTGGACAGGAAGAGCACAGGATTTGCGCCGGACAGGGCGCTTCGGATTGTGGGCGCCTACTACGGGAACGAGAAGGAATATTCCTCTGCCATGCAGAAAATGGAGCATTATGAATATTTCAAATGGGACAGGATACCGGTGAACCATGAGACTTTTCCAAGCAGCACCGCAAGCGACGACACGGAATACCTGACGCTGGTCTACCTGAACGCGGAGGGAATCCATGTCATCAGCTGCCCGGAAAATGATACCATTTATTACGGGGACCATGGCACCCGGCTGTTGCTCCAGGATCGTTCCAAATGCATCCTGGAACAGATAAAGCGTCTGTCCTGGGAGAACGGGAAAGAAGGGATGGAATGCCCCTGGGCGGGCGCGCTCCAGGCATCCCTTGCCTACTTGGGGGAGCCTTACACCTATGAGCAGGTCATGGGAATGAGCGGCGCCTGTTATCGCATCTGCTTCACCGATGTCTGGGACTACAGCTGCACGGACGCCCTTGTGGCCTTTGACTATGTCACGCCGCTTTACAGCGCCATCGGCTATGATTTCCGCATGGTGGCAAGGCTGGAAAAACCGGAGAGGAAAGCGGAGCGCCAGGCCATCATGGAGGACATCCGCCAGGGGAAACCGGTGCTGGCAATCAATCTGCGGGTGGCCGCGGAATGGGGAATCATCACAGGATATGTGGACGAGGGCAACCGTTTTCTATGCCGCACTTATTTCGACCAGGAGATTTTCGATGCCCTGGAGGATAGTCAGGGTCAGACCGAGAGCCGGGAGCAGGCAAAAGGACAGCTGGCAGCGGACGGAAAGGCGCAGATGAATGTCCAGAATCATATGGAGAGCCAGCTGCAGGCAGACCGGAGGATGGTCTTCGAGGAGAATAAGGGGTATCTTTTCAGCGATCACTGGCCGTTCCTCATCCTGCACTTCGGAGAAAAAGGAGAGCGGAAGCAGCAGGCGGATATTCTGAAGGCTTCCCTGGACACGCTGATCGCTTCTTTTGGGGCGGAAGCATGCCGCGGCTACCATCAGGGAAAGGATGCCTACAGGGCATGGATTGCGGGACTTTCCAGGGAGGAGGATTTCCGGCTGGCAGACGACAGGGAGAATGTCATGAGACGGCTGACCGTAAACGACGATATGCTGGGCACCCTCATAGACGCCCGGTATGCGGCAGCAGCCTGGCTGCGGGAGAACCTTTCCGTCATTCCGGAGACAGGACGGGAGTGCCTGGCGAAGATGTCGGAGAACTTCCAGACAATCGCCGACGAACTGTCCGCGTTCCAGCACAAGGCAGGCCATGCTTCCGGGTGCGAAATTACGTACAATATCGTAAAGGCCGCCGGTGTGTCCACGCCTGCGCTGCGCAAAGAGCAGATCGGCCTGCTGGAAGCGGCGCTTGTCCGGGAGGAAGAGAACTACAGGCTTGCGGAGCTGGTTTTGAAAAGCCTGCGGTAATAAGGAATTGTCTACAAATAACTGCTGCGAGTTTATAGCCGTTTTCCTTGTATTTCCGGGCTTTCTCCTAAACAAGTTGTATCAGTTATTTTCTGACAGTTCCTAAAGGTGACAATGCCATTTCCTATTTTTGTTTGCCTTTGCCATGACTGGCTTTCCGGGTCTGGGATGGCTGAATCTGGGATGGCATGGAGGGGCTTCTGCATGAGGATTTCATAAGTCTGCGGAAAGCGGCTGTGGGCCACTGGGATTTTGAGTTCCCGGTGGCCGAATAGCCGTTTTTCGTCAGCCCTGTAACATGACGACATTGTCTGCGCATGCCGTCAGCCGGTCGTCATGGGAGATGAACACGACAGTCTTGCCGCTCTCACGGAGGAAGGCGCAGAGCCAGTCCAGGGTGGCCTTGTCCAGATGGTTCCCCGGTTCGTCCAGGAATAGGAAATCCGTGTCCCGGACGCAGGCTCTGGCGATGGATATTTTCTGCTTTTCCCCGCCGGACAGCCCGCTGCCGCCCGGTTCCACCCGGTGGTCGGCCAGGCCGCCAACGCCCATTTTGTCCAGAAGGGCCGTCAGCGCGGCTTCAGGCATAGCAGGGTTGCCGATGCGGATGTTTTCCAGGACGGTTTCCTCAAAAAGGAAGGGGTCCTGAGGGGCATAGGCAATGTGGCTGCGGTAGGCGGCCAGGTTCCATTCGGACAGCTCCCTGCCGTCCACGCGCAGGCTTCCGCCGTAACCGGTGAGCAGGCCCAGCATGGTCTTCATGAGCGTGGACTTGCCGCTTCCGTTGGATCCGTAGAGAGCGGTCTTCTGCCCCTGGCGGATGGAAAAGGATATGGGGGACAGCGCTTGCTGGTCGCCATAGGAGTAGGAGAGGTCCCTACCGCATATACTCGTTATTTTCGTTATTTCGTTAGAAAGTGTATGTAAATGGGAATTGCCGTCATGCCGTCCGTCCTCGGCATCCTCATAGAACATCACCATCCGCTCCGCCGTATTTTTCAAGGTAGGCGCGTTCCGGATCAGGGTCCCCACATTTTCCAGCAGCGTATGGAAGACCGCCGAGTAGCCGTACATGGCTGCCACCGTGCCCGGCGCAATCTGGCCCTCTGCCGCCAAAAGGGCGCCGGACAGCAGGATTGCCAGCGTGCAGAAGGTTCCGGTAAAGGAAGAGACTGCGTCCGCGGCACAGGACAGGCGGATGCTTCTGCTTTCCGTCTGGCGGAAGAAGCCCTGGTAGAGACGTTCCGCCCATGCGCAGAAGGCGTCCCCCATGCCGTAAAGCGCTACCATGCAGGGGCGCTGGGTGATTTCCGTCTCCAGGGAGCGGCGCTGCGAGGCGTATGCCCGGCTTTCGTTCTCATATCTGCCCTCAGTTTTTCTCACCGCGAGAGGGACGCCCAGCTTCAGCAGGGAGAGCGTGAAGACGATCAGCGTATAAACCGGGCTCAGGCGCAGGGCGTGGAAGAGCAGAAAGGCCAGGGTCACCGGCGCCATAAGCCCTTTTTCGAAATAATCCACCAGATAGCGGCGGAGCATGGTGGGGTCCCAGTCCAGGCGGTTCTGGATATCGCCCGCCTCGTACCGGAGGACGGAATCATACCGTTTGTCCAGGAATCGTCCCAGGACCATGCGGTCATGCTCCAGGGCGTGCTTCAACATGGACATGTTCGCGAGCAGCGCGGTGGCCGGCAGAAGCGCCACCATGGCCAACAGCGCCAGTCCCAGGGCGGCAGCGCTCCGGGCGCTCAAGGTGAAATCCAGACGGAAGACGGAGTCTGCGAACTGCCCGAGGATAGTGGCAGTGAACACGGTCAGCAGGCCTTCCGCGCAGAATGTGGCTGTGTGGAGCAGGATGGGGAGACGCATGGATTGGAACGCATCGCCGTATATTTTCTGTTTTGTCTTATTCGGTTTTGTCTTCATCATTCTGTAGTTTCCTTTCTTATGCTCAAGACCGCCAGAATTTACCAATCTGTCTAAGGCGGGCATATATGGTTGGCGGTCTTTCGTTGTAGTTCGCTGCATATTTCATTGGCGCGCAGTATGAATTCCTGACCCGGACAAGCCGGAACCGTTCGCCCGTTAATTAGGAACTGTCGGAAAAAACTGATACAACTTGTTCAGGAAAAAGCCCGGAAATCCAACATAAGCTGCCATGAACTTGTATCAGTTATTTGTAGACCATTCCTTAGACTATCAAATGTTTTGAACTGTCAGCATACATTGTCCTGATGCGTTCCCGAAGGTATAGAAAGCATCCGCTATGCCGTCAAATGCGGCGTCGTGGGTGACGATGACGGTCCCGCCAGACCGCTCCCGCAGAAGCTTCGCCAGTATGTCCCTGCTCTCGGCATCCAGGGAATTGCCGGGCTCGTCCAGCAGCATCCATTCCGGACGCGCCGCGAAGGCCAGAGCCAGGAACACTTTCTTGCGCTGGCCGCCGGACAGGGTGTCGATTGGCTGCGCAAGGCTTTCCTCCGGCAGGGAAAAAAGCGCGGCAAAGGCCAGGGCAGCTTCCGGTTCCACGCCCGGGACCATGGCATACAGCTCCTCCGCAGAGATATGGAAAGCCGCGTCCTCCTGTGGCAGGAAGAAGAAGCGCCCCGGAAAGCTGTCCCTGGGAAGCGCCGGAGACGGCGTCCCATGGATAGTTATGACACCCGTGTCAGGTATGAGCATGCCCAGGATCAGCTTCAGCAGCGTTGACTTTCCCATGCCATTGGCGCCGCGGATGACGGATATCTGGCCGACAGGAATGGAAAGTCGGACGCGGGACAGAATCTGCCTGTCGCCGAAGCTGTAGGATACGTCGTCCAGGCGGATGCCGGTCTCCCGGGCTTGGGACTGTCCGCTGTCTCCCGGAGCAACAGCGCCGCATGTCTCCTGATACAGCGCCGCCATCCGCCTGTCCGCGGTTCGCGCCACGGCAAAGGAGGGGATGGTCTCAAATATGGACTTGGCGGCAGCATAAAGCCCGCCGGAGAGCGCGATGGCCTCCACGCCCGCGTCCAGTTCGGCGTACCCCTGCAGGATGAACCATCCCATGAGGCCGTAAGTGCCGTAGGTCAGGATGTTTCCGATCAGCTGGTTCAGCATGCCTTCAGCGGTCGCCGTCGCCTCCGAGCGATTTCCGATTTTCAGGTAATCCCTGTGCAGGCCGGCCAGCCGGTCAAGGCACCATTGCTTTAGGCCGAACATCTTGATGGTGTCGAAGCCGTGATAGAGCTCCAGGGTAAGGTCCGTGATGTCCGCTTCGATGTCCCTGGTATCGCTGTAGTTCTGTTGGGCAAAGCCCTTTGCGAGAATCGGCGGGAGAGCCTGCAGAAGGGATATGGCAAACAGCGCCAGCGCCGTCTGCAGGTTCCGGGCCAGAAGGAAGGCGAAGTAGGCGACAAAGGTGGCAAGACCGGTGAAAAAGCCGGGGTACAGGCGCAGGGTCTTCCCTGTCACCGTGTCGAAGTCATCGTTCAGCAGCTCCACGGCCTGTCCATGCTCCATGCCGTAAAGGGCAGAAAGCGGACAGGAGAGAAAGCGGCGGTACAGCAACAGCCTGCATCGGTGCAGCGCCTGAGAGGCGGCCTTGCGGTACCGCAGGCAGGTGGCGAAATCAAAGGCCTTGGTGAGGGCCAGCAGCAGGAGCAGGACTGCGCCGGTCCTGAGCACGCTTTCGCTGTCGCCCGAAACGGCCCCTGTCACAGTGCGGGACAGAAGCCTGGCGTTCCACAGGCCTATGGGGATGGGTATCAGTTTCAGGATCCAGGCGGCGATGCACACCCGGCGCAGGATGGGGGCGAACTCCCCGGAAGCGCTGCGGGCGTTTTGCCTGGATGTTGCAGATATGGTGGCAGTATTCTTTTTTCTATTTACAGAGTTCATGTAGGTATCCTTTCCGAATTCGTTCATTCATTGAGCATCAGTGTCTTGAACCGTTTTTTGCACGAAAAAAGCCACAGACGAAGCCATCCGTGACCTGAACGCATTCTATGATGAAAAAGGCAACAAAAACCAAAGGCATACCGGTTCCCCGTTACACCATACCTTTTACAACGACGAAAAACAAGAACCATACCGGTCCTCTACGCTCCGCACGAAGTTCGCCTGCTTTTACCGCACGGAGCTTACGGGTTCGAAACCTGATATCAACATTTGGATACCATCCTCCCTCTTTCCAGTCTGAGAACAGGATACCATACTATCTCCGGAAAAGTCAAGAAAAATGTGGATGAGCCTGCACTTCTGTATTTTTTGCCTGTTTGTGCATTATCATAGCGACAATTGAAATGCAAAGATACTCATTAAATGGAGTTTCGTGCTGTATGGGATTTGGCAATTATCCGATAAACATGTAGTTTGATAAACCAAGCCATATCGAAAAGTGCAAGACAGAAAAGTATGGCGAAAAATAAAATACAGTCATACCCCTTAAGGATATTTCATACAATAGTAAAAAATATCCCATGAGGTATTCCTTTGAAGGATTATATTGAAGAGCGTGCCGTCAGCATCGCTAACTATATCATCGACAATAATGCCACGGTGAGACAGACAGCGAAGACCTTCGGTGTCAGCAAGAGCACGGTACATAAGGACGTGACCGAACGTCTCATGCAGGTAAACCCGGCTCTGGCATCGGAAGCCAGGAAAGTTCTGGATTTGAACAAGTCTGAGCGCCATATCCGCGGCGGGCTTGCCACGAAAGAGAAGTATCTGCACCAACAGGGAAGCATGGCGTAGCCTGCGGGATACATATTGAACAGGGAAAGTGAAGAATCCATCGGCAGATGTGAGAATCTGCAGATGGATTTTCATTTATTTATGTTTTCAGCCCAGTCAGCGTCTCTACAGGACACCGCATTCATTGAGCCGGAAAGACAGATTTGATCAGGCTTCTGCTGTGGCATCTGTATAATACTGGGCCTGGGCATGCCACAGTTCGTGGTAGCGTCCGCCCTTCTGTGCAATCAGTGTATCGTGGCTGCCCATCTGTACCAGTTCCCCGCTGTCGAATACCGCAATCTTGTCGCAGAAGCGGCAGGAAGCCAATCTGTGGCTGATGTAGATGGCGGTCTTGTCCCCGGCGATTTCGTTGAATTTGCTGTAGATTTCATACTCCGAAACCGGGTCAAGGGCGGCGGTGGGCTCGTCCAGGACCAGGAAGGGCGCGTCCTTGTAGAGTGCCCTGGCCAAAGCGATTTTCTGTCCCTCTCCGCCGGAAATCTCGATGCCGCTGCCGTCGAACTCCTTGTACAGGAAGCTGTCCGTGCCCTCCGGCATGGCGGCCAGGCGCTCTCCGAAGCCGGCTTTGATTAGGCATTGCCTTGCTCTTTCCCCATCAAATACAGGGCCCGCGGACACATTCTGCCCCAGCCGGAAAGCGAAGAGCTTGAAGTCCTGGAATACGATGGAGAAAATGGACAGGTACTCATCGTAATCGTACTTCTTGATATTGACCCCGTTTAGCAGAATCTCCCCCTCTGTAGGGTCATAAAGGCGGCACATGAGCTTGATGAAAGTGGTCTTGCCGCTGCCGTTTTTGCCTACGATGGCCAGCTTCTCCCCCACCTTGAATTTCAGGTTCACATGGCGCAGAGCGTAGGTGTCCGTGTTGGGGTACCGGAAGGATACGTCACGGAATTCCACGAAATATTCATTGTCATCCCGTTTCTCCACGGTCAGGGAGCCCTGGTACATGGGATTGGGGATGTCCAGATAGGAAAAATACCGTTTCAGGTACGTATGGTTCACGAAAGCCCTCTGGATGCCGGCGACCGCCTCGGAAGCGGCTCCCAGCAACAGCATGACGCAGGACACATACCGGGCTATGGAACCTACGGTAATCTGGCCCGAAAGTGCCGCGTAGAGCAGAATCAAATAGACGCAGAATTTCAGCACATGGCTCAGGGCCACATCCGCTGCTTTCAGGGCTGCCTGTTTCCAGCACAGATACAGAGAGCGCCGGTGAAAATCCGTCATGATATCCACATTGAACGCCAGCAGGCTTTCGGCCATGTCGTAGAGACGGATATCCTTGCCGCTGCTGTAGTGTCGGATGTAGTCATTATATTTTCCGTCAAAGACATTCATGTGGACAGCAGTGGACATGAAGTGGCTGAATATGGCCTCGCTTTTTCTGGTAGTGAATGCCCCGCACAGGACGGTGAACAGGATTCCCGCCACGAATCCAAGCTTCATGAGAAGGGGGATGCCCTCCAGAAAGAAGAAGGACAAGGTCATGGAAAGGGACAGGAGGATTCTGGTCATGCTGGAGACAATCTGTTCCGTACAGTTGAACAGATACCACAGATTGTACCCTGTCTGCGATTCTATGGCTATCCGTTTGCGCAGCATCGTCACTTCCGGGTCTTCGATGGACGAATAAGCCATCTGCATTGCCTTTTCAGAAAAAATCCACTCATCATTGAGGTTCAGCTCATTCTGCGCCACATCCCGTCTGGATGTCAGATAAGCGCTGACAAGGCTGAGCAGAAAAACAATCCCCACCGTAAGCGCCGCATAAAGCGCCAAACTCCCCAAAGGCCGCCCCTCATAAAGTCCGTCAATAAGCCGCGCCGAGAAGTAAATCGGCACATAGGGCAGAGCATTCCGAAGAACAGCGTCCAAAAAGAGACAGACGGCAAAAGACCTGCTCAGAGAAAAGAGATGCCGTATAGCCCTTTTAGAAATACGAACATGTTCAGATAATTTCATAAATTCACCTTTCCGCGCACTCCCGCGCACACCAGACTCCCAATATTACACTCCCACCGACAAAATCGCCACAAACAAAGAAAACCATTACCACACCTAAAAGCCTGCCATACACAAAACGAACAGGACACGCAAGTGCATTCTGAAAGAAACACTGAAACCATACCTTTCGCGCCTTCCATCATGCCGCACGCAATGGCACAAAATCCCACTAAAACGCCGCAAGTAAAGCACCGAAACCGCGCTTGGAAGAATGCCCGTGCACTTCGGGCATTCTTCCGTGTGAGACGGCCGCGAGCGAATTCATTCGCTCATGCGAGCCTAGAAGTTCTTAGGCTGTGTACTTTACAGCCTTAGAACTTCTTCTCACACTTGTACCAGCAGCTCTGCTTTTCATAGAGCCCCGCATACTCTCCCCCCAGTGCAATCAGCTCCTGATGGGTCCCCTCCTCCGCGACCTGACCGTCCTTCAGGTACAGTATCCTGTCGCAGAACTGTGTGGAGGCCAGCCTGTGGGAGATGAACAGCGAGGTCTTCTTCTGGGTCATTTCCTGGTATCGCAGATAAATCTGGTTCTCGGCGACAGGATCCAGGGCTGCCGTGGGCTCGTCCAGCACCAGGACGGGTGCGTCCTTGTAGAGCGCCCTGGCCAGCATCAATTTCTGGGCTTCGCCGCCGGACAGCGCGATGCCGTCTGCATAGAGCTGCTTGTCCAGCTTCGTGTGGATGCCCTGTGGCAGGGAGCGCAGCTTCTCGCCCAGGCCCGCCAGCTCCAGGCACTGTCCGGCCCGCCGGAAGTCGGTGCCCTCTCCAATCTGTCCGGAGACCGTCTCCGCCAGGGAGAAAAAGCCGGTCTGCACATCCTGGAAGACCGGGGCGAACAGGCGGTAGTAGTCCTTCCGGCGGAATTTCCGGACAGAGATGCCGTTGATTTTGATATCCCCTTCCGTGGGCAGGTACAGCCCGCACAGGAGCTTCACCAAAGTGGTCTTGCCCGCGCCGTTGAGCCCTACCAGAGCCACCTTCTCCCCGGAGTTCAGGGTGAGGTTCAGGTCCTGCAGGGTATCGCTGTGGGCGCCTTCGTAGCGGAAGGACACATGTTCGAAGGTAATCTCGGGAGCCGTTCCCAGAAGCTTCGTCACATCCGCTTCCCCGGTGCCGTCCTGCTCCGGCAGATCCAGATACTTCCGGTAATCGCAGAGATCCAGGCTGGTGGCCCGGATACCGTTCCACTCAGTCATGATGTTGCCGATGAAGGAGGCGAACATGGAGATGGCCGAGAAATACAGAAGGAACCTGTCCACTGTCAGCTCGCCAGCCAGCGTCATTTTGATCAACAGGGCATAAGCCGCGCCGTCCCGCAGCAGGATGACGAACAGGTCGGCTATCCGGGAGAGGAAGCTTCGCCAGATGAGCTGCCTGTTCCAGAATGCGCGCCGGGCGCACAGGTCGGAGTAAATCTGTCTGAACCACCCGGCACAGCCATAGATGCGGATATCCTTCCCCGCCCTGAAATCGGCAGTCTCGCCCTGGACATACCACAGCCTGTGGTCTATGTCGGTCCACTTGTCCCGGTGGGCGTACTCCCAGTTCCGGTAGGCCCTGGCGCAGAACCAGTTGACGGCGGGGGCGATGGTCAGGATTGGCACCAACAAGGGGCTGACGAAGGAAATCACAGAGCCGAACAGGAGGTAGCAGAGGATGTTCTCTACCAGCTTCATGCTGCGGCTTGGCACATCGGAGACAGGCTGCACACCATTCCACTGCTGCGTGGCGAGGGTGGCCCTGTCGCCAAGTTCCCGGATATCCTTGCTCTCGTAGTTCTGGAAAAAACAGGTCATGGATTTTCTGTTCACTTCCATGTTTTTCTGGAAACGATATTTTGTCAGATAATAGGTTTGGGACAGCCCTTTGGAAAAGGTGCGCAGGACATTTGCCGTCAGCATCAGCAGGATGACCATGCCTACGCGGAATGCCATACGGGACAGGGGGGCCCCTCCCGTGAACTCTGCCACCACAAGGGCAGGGAGGTAGACCTCTGTGAAGGAAAGGCATACGTTTAGGGGCACTTCAAGGGCCATCAGCAGGAAGCATACCGGCGCTTGTTTCAGGATTTCCCGGAAGCTCCAGAGGGCATTGTCCAGGGTGGAGCGGTAGGGTCTGTTTTTTGGGGTTTTGCGTTTTTTCATGGTGGGTCATCTCCTGTTATTTGATTCTGCGTCCACTGCCGGATTTTCGCTGGCGGATTGTGGTGGGCAAATCCGCGGGATGATGTGGCGCTGTCCGGGAAAAGGGGGTCCGGCAGTTTGTTTTGTCTCTATTATTTTATCGCAGAATGGCGCGGAAAAGCAATCTGTGCACGAATTGCTTTTGGCAGGGCATGAATTGCAGACGGTGGGAGATGGTTACGGCTGGTGAGATTGCATGAGATGGTTGGACGCGCTGAACCAGTGGCTGCTGCTGGCGGCGGGGGCAGGGAGCGTGGAGGAATTCGCCGTCGGCATGCGCTCCGGCACAGGCCAGCGCCCCAAAAGGGTGGAA
>OFGX01000424.1_pt1 | contig 33492 bp, 22 predicted proteins | sample 1521831 | NCBI WGS metagenome assembly OFGX01 (sample SAMEA3504080, study PRJEB24116) | mouse gut metagenome | biome: mouse gut; feature: mouse-associated habitat; material: faeces | place: Denmark | collected 2011 | reverse complement strand
GGGGGGGTAATGATATAATGATTTTAATAACTGATAAAGTTATGCAAAAGAATAATTTTGGAGGCTTATATGAAAGCAAAAGATTTTAGAAAATCAGCATATGGCAAAATCAAAAAGAAGTGCTGGGGCACACTTGCTGCTGCAGAACTTATTATGAGCATCATTCTTGGTGCTTGTGCAGGTCTTAACCGCTTTTACATTGGTTGGATTGGTTCTCTACTACTAGGTGGCGCACTAACTCTTGGTGCAAGTTTTATGGCACTTTCAGTAACAGATGGTAAATCTATTAAAGTAGATAATATTTTTGGTGGATTTAAACAATTTGGTAGCAGTTTGGTATTGAATATTTTAATTTCAATATTTACATTCTTGTGGTCATTATTGTTAATAGTACCAGGTATCATTATGAGTTTAGCATACTCTATGAGTTACTTTGTTTTACTTGATAACCCTGAACTATCTCCTAATGCAGCACGTAAAAAATCCATCGAATTAATGAAAGGTTACAAATGGAAACTTTTCTGCTTAAAATTTAGTTTCATTGGTTGGTATTTACTAAGCATTTTAACTTTGGGTATTCTATTCTTCTGGGTTAACCCTTATGAAAGAGCCGCAGAAGCAGAATTCTACAGAAATATCGTAGGTCAAAAAGAAGCCCAAAACAACACTACAGAAGAAAATAATACTGTTGTAGAAGAAACTGCACCAGTTGAAGAAATTACTGCTGTTGAAGAGACTACTCCAGTTGAAGAGGCTGCACCTGTAGAAGAAACTAAAGTTGTTGATACTGAAGTTACTGAACAATAATTGTACTTGATAAAATAATCTTAAACTTCAAAATAAATAAGGTTCTGTGTGATACGCACAGAACCTTTTATATTTTATTATATATTATAAATACAATATTAATTAAACTTTAATACAAATCTTAGTTCGTGAGGTTGTTTTGGCAAAATCTTATATTTAGGTTTTGTATTTGCCATTGCAGGAATATCTCCACCAACACCACGTTGCTTACCATCAACACAAATTGTCAAAGATTTTTCTCTTTCTAACTCGTGGCAATGTTTTGCATTTAGCAAAGTTTGCACTGTATAAGGGTGAATAGTTGCCTCAAAAGATTTATCTACCGCACGCAAAGATATACCTTTATCCTCACCAATGTTGATATAACGTACACCTGTATGATTACCATTTTCTTGCGGATACAAATAATCATGTATAAAATCTTCACTCATACCTTTATACACACCAAGTTTAGCACTAGTTGCTCTATCGCAATAGTTTTCGTGAGGACCTTTTGCGTACATCTCTATACCATCAATACCTTCAGTTAATTTCCATGTAAAGCCATATCTTTCTAAATCTTTAATGCATACAACTTCCATTTCCATATCTATGCTACCATCACCGCCAAACTTGTATCTAGTATGCAAAGTTTTTAAATATCTCATTTTCCAGTCAATATCTGCAACTGCTACACCATCTACATAATCTAGTTTGATACTTGTTGCACGCAAAGTTTTTTCCGCATTTTTAAAAGCAGATACTCCCATAATTACGTTTGCAATTATTCTTGGAACTTGTGGCAATGCATCATTATCTATAGTTGCTCTAAAGAAGTTTGGTCTAATAGGAGCGGTTAATCTTTCCTCCCCGTCTACTTTTGCAGAAATTATTTTACCATTTTTTGCTAAAACGTACTCTGTTTTTCCACATTTAATATTGTAATAAGTTTCATTTTCCACAAAAGTTGCACCTGCAAACATTGGTTTTGGAGAAAAATCAAATTTTTGCAAAATAAATTGTTCAATTGCTACTATATGACCTTTGTCTGCATAATCTGTATCATTTTTAGTAACCATTTTAATATCGCAAACAATTTCTTTATCCTTTGGCAAAACAATGTCCTTATCCAATAAATCACAACAAATTGTGCTATCTGGTGGGCACTCCACATTTAAAGTACGGCTATAAAGTTGCTTACCTTCTGCATTAATTGCCAAAATAATATCAAATTGTGCTAAATCAGTAAAGCGATAACGATTTAGTATTGATAAGCAATTGTCATTTAACTCAAATTTAACTTGTTGATATTGGTATTTAACCTCATACAAGGCAGGGTTTGGAGAACGGTCACCTCTTACTATACCATTAAAAGCAAACCTGCCTGCGTTTGGCTTATCACCAAAATCGCCACCATAATTCCATTTATCTTTGCCGTTTTCGGTTGTCCTAATACTCTGGTCAGCAAAATCCCAAATATAACCACCTGCTAGTCTGTCATATTTCCAAAACATATCCCAATAATCGCTAAAGTTGCCCAAACTATTACCCATACAATGTGCATATTCACATTGTATAAACGGCAAATCTTTATACATATCAGGTGTATATTTGCTACCCATTGGTGACCATAACGCAGCACAATGTCGCATTGGTTGATTTTCGCCAATTATAGGCATTTTTTCTACTTTAGAGTACATTTCACTTAAAACGTCACCAACTTTACCGGACTGGTCTGGCTCATAGTGAATAAATCTTGATTTATCTAACTCTAAAACAGCCTTTTTCATTTCAAAAAAGTCTTTACCAAAACCTGCCTCGTTACCCAAAGACCAACTAATAATACATGGGTGATTACGCAACCTTCTTACCATATTAGTTGCTCTGTAAATACATTGGTTAACCCACTTTTTACTACTCTTTGGCAAAAACATTGCTAACCCATGTGTTTCAAGGTTTGTTTCTGCCATAACAAGTATACCATAGCGGTCACATAATTCATAAAAAACATCTTGGTTAGGATAATGGCTGTTTCGGATAGAAGTAATATTATTTGCTTTGCAAAGTTTAATATCATTTTCAATAAGTTCTGCTGGCACAGCATGACCATAATCTGGGTGGAATTCGTGACGATTTACACCAAAAATCTTTATTATCTTACCATTTAATTTAATAAATGGACCTTTACCATTTATCATTGGCTCAATTTTAATTTCCCTAAATCCATAATGAGATTTTCTAATGTCAATAACTTTGTCATCTGCAACCAAAGTTACCTCAACATCGTATAAGTTAGGGAACTCGTGTGACCAAAGCACAACTTTTTCTATATCTGTTTGCAAACTAATAGTATAATCACTATTTTTGGCAATAGAAAACAAATCACTTTCCAAAACAGCAACTTCTTGACTTTGATAAGACAATTTTACTATTGCTCTGACATTAGTTGCCATTATATCTCTTGACTCGATAGTAATATCTGTCATAAATCTTGCAGACCTATAATCGTTAAATATAGTAGAATGTGTAAAATAGTCAGAAATCTCCAATTTAGGTTTTCTTATAACCCAAACACTACGGAAAATACCAGAGATTCTCCACATATCTTGGTCCTCAAGATAACTACCAGTAGTATATCTGTATACAGAAACAGCAAGTTTATTAGTACCCTCTTTTACAAATTCAGTTATATTGTATTCTTGCGGACTAAATGTATCTTCTGAATAACCTACAAATTCACCATTTACATAAATATCTCCACAACTATTAATTCCTTCAAATCTAATAAAAATATCTTTGTCAAGGTTTGTTACCTCAAACTCAGTAACATACAAACCTACCTCGTTATACCTATTTTTAACATGTGGTATTAAAAGTGGATTAAATTGTGTTAGTGCATAAGGATACACATAGTTAGTATATATAGGCTGACTATGTCCTTCTATTTGCCAGTTAGATGGTACTTTTATTTTGCCAAATCCATCAAGTTTACTTCCAACTTTTTCATAATCAATTGGAATTAGTTTTGGGTTTTCAACCAATTTAAAATCCCATTCGCCATCAAGACACTCTGCAGTGATTTCACCTTTTTCATCATAAGGAAACCCTGCCGCATATCTTTTTATTGCTCCTATATTATAACTTTGTAATTGCTTCCAATAATTCATAATTACCCCTTTATTTGTTATTGCATTATTAATTTTAATTTATATAGTGCCGATTTTTGCACTGTTTTACAAAATATTTTATTAGTAGTTTTAAAAATTATTCCATATCAAGATAATCTTCGTAGTTCATTTCCTTATCAAATACTTTTGTACCATTAATTTCAATAATTCTGTTAGCAACTGTAGACAAAATTTCTTGGTCGTGTGTTGCAAATAGCATATTACCTTTAAAATTAATCATGCCTTTATTTAAAGATGTAATAGACTCCAAATCTAAATGGTTTGTTGGCTCATCCATAATCAAAAAGTTGCCACCAGCAAGCATCATTCTAGCAAGCATACATCTTACTTTTTCGCCACCGCTAAGTACTTTTGCTGCTTTTTTAACTTCTTCACCAGAAAATAACATTCTGCCTAACCAACCACGCAAAAATTCCTCATATTGTTCTTTTGGTGAATATTGACCTATCCATTGCACAAGATTTAAATCGCAACCATCAAAATATTTAGCATTGTTTTCTGGCAAATATGCAGGAATAATTGTTTTACCCCACTCTATTGTACCACTATCTGCAACCTCTTCGCCCATTAAAATATCAAAAAGCATTGTTATAGTTGTAGACTTATCTGCTAAAAAGGCAATTTTTTCGTCCTCTTTTACCATAAAACTTACATTTTCAAAATAACCTTTTTTAGTCAAATTTTCTACTTTTAAAATTTCTCTTCCTATTTCTCTTTCATATTTAAAATCCACAAATGGATATTTACGCATAGAAGGTTTAATATCATTTAAAGTCAATTTTTCTAACTCTTTTTTACGACTAGTTGCTTGCCTTGATTTAGACGCGTTTGCTGAGAATTTTGCAATAAATTCTTGTAATTCCTTTGCTCTTGCCTCAGCCTTTTTATTTTGCTCTCTTGCTTGTCTTGCTAAAAGTTGTGATGTTTCATACCAAAAATCATAATTACCTACAAACAAATTAATATGTCCAAAGTCAACATCACAAATATGTGTACATACTCTATTTAAAAAGTGTCTGTTATGGGATACAATAATTATTGTATTTTCAAAATCCATAAGATAATTCTCTAGCCATCTTGTAGTTTTTGCGTCTAAGTTATTTGTTGGCTCGTCCAATATAAGAATATCTGGATTACCAAATAGCGCTTGTGCTAGCAATACTTTTACCTTAGTTTTAGCATCCACTTCAGACATAAGCACATAATTTAAGGCACTATCTACTTTTAACTCATTAAGCAAAGTTTCTGCCTCACTTTCTGCCTCATAGCCGCCTAACTCTGCAAACTCACCCTCAAGTTCTGCTGCCAAAATTCCATCTTCTTCAGTAAAATCAGGTTTTGCATACAAGGCTTCTTTTTGCACTCTTATTTCATACATTCTGTTATGACCTTTTAGCACAGTATCAAGCACAGTCAAATCATCATAAGCATTTTGGTTTTGTTGCAATACAGACATTCTTTCACCCTTGCCTATGCTAACATTACCATGAGTAGGCTCTATATCCCCTGACAAAATTTTTAAAAATGTAGATTTACCAGCACCATTAGCGCCAATAACACCATAACAATTACCTTTAGTAAATTTTATATTAACCTCTTCAAACAATTTTCTTTGTCCAAACTGTAAACTTAAATCATTAACTTGTAACATCTAATTCCTCTTTATATAATATTATTTTTATTAGTATACCACATAACTTGCCTAATTGCAAGAGAAAAACACTTTCATATCTATTTTGACAAAATATTACATACGTATATAAAACCAACTAAAAAAGTGTCAATTTCCTTACGAAAATCGGCACTTTATTAGAATTTAGTCAAAATTATTATTCATTTTCCTCATATTCTTCACGAGAAAATTTATCAATAAAATTATTTTCGGCTTTTTTTGCAGTTAAATATAAGAATAGTGCAAGATAACAGTCAGCAAGTTCTGAACATACTGCCTCACCATGAATGTTACGAAATTGACTGCAACCTTGAAAAGAATATTTTTCGTTATTTTTAAAATTCTTTTCTATAAGTTTCATTCTTACTCTTGCCCATTCTCTTGAACTAATACTATTCACTTGTTCTATTCCTAAGCAATAAGCAAAAATATCCATAGTATATAAAGCAGATTCATTTACTCTACCGCCTCGCGCACCTTCTGGGTACAATACTCCGCCACAAGGTCTACTTTTTTTGTCATAAATAGTAAAAATTCCTTGTTTCTTTCCGTCCTCACCTATTTCGCTTTTATAAAAAGCATTGTAAATTTCCTCAAAATTTCTTACAACTCCGCTTGGCAAGTCTTCTTCTGCTATTTTAGAGTATATAAATGGTTTTATACCAACACCTAAATAACTTGTTGCAAAAGGACTTTGCACATCAAATCTTCGCAAAATCATATCTTCGCCAATATTAAACCCTGCCATATCACCATCATTTAATGAAGAAAAACATGCCCTGTAAGTTATAATGGCTTTTTCCCTTAATGCCGCAGAATTTTTGCTTTTTCTTGTCATTACACTAATAAGATAAAGTAAATTTGCATTTTCCATATTAACTATAGTCCTGCACTCACCGCCATTACTACTGCCATCTGTATTATAATTATATTCTATCTCTTGACCTAATACGTTTATTGCCTCTTTATTTAAAACATTTAAGGCATATTCCTTATCACGCAAATTTAGTTTATCCCAAACAAGCCAACAAACAAATAACAACTCAGTTACAGCAGATAGATGCTCCTGATTTACTCCCCAACCATCTGCAGAGTTTGCAATATGGTGATATAAACAAGAACGCAAAAGTTTCATATATTTATCTCTTGCAACATACAATTTATGTCCAACAATATCTTCGTCATAAAACTTAAACTTAACTGCTGCCACAATAGTTTTAGCCATATAAATTGACTGCCTTACAAACCTATCAAACGGACCTTTTAATGATAAATACTCGCTTTTACTTTCCTTATTAAAACCTTTGTATTTCCACCAGTCATTTAAGCCGTATTTGACAACTTTGTTGATAATTTTATCCAAATCCTCTGCCAAATCACCACCCAATGGCTCTGGTTCAACTTGGTTCCATTCAATTTTATCAATATCTTTTAATTTAAACATTACTCCTTCACCTCTATATCCACAAAACTGAATGTTTGATAATCAAATAAACCTTTATCACTTATTTTTAATTGTGGTATTACAACTAAGGACATAAATGACAATGTCATAAATGGTTCAACTTCTTTTTCTACATTTAAAACTTCATATGCAAACTTGTTTAATTTTGCAGTCATTGTTGCAATATAGTCAATATTTTTATCGCTCATTAGTCCTGCAATAGGCAATTCCAATGTATCATAAACTTTGCCATTATGCACAGCAGTCATACCGCCACCTACTCGTTTTATTTCACTTGCAGCAATTGCCATATCTTTATCATTATCACCACACACAATAATATTATGACTATCATGTGCCACACTAACTGCTATAGCACCATTTTTAATTCCATAACCTTCTATTAAGCCTATACCAATATTGCCAGTGTTTTTATGTCTTTCAATTACGCATATCTTACTTAAGCCATCCTTAAAATCATAAACACCTTTTGTTATACTTGCCTTACGAATAAGACTTGTTGTAGTAACATTGTGCGGTTCTATACCAATAACTCTTACTTTATCACTATTTATTTTTAATTTTAAATCATCTTCTGTTATATCATTACAATGCACAGTGTTTCTAACTTTTTTATTATCAAGCACTTTTGCCTCAAACAATGCCTTTCCGTCTTTTGCAACAAGTTTACCTTTTTTGTAAACTTCCAATACATTAAATTTGTAAATATCGTCTATTACAACAATATCTGCAATTTTGCCAGCGGATAGTGCACCCCTATCGTTTAATTTATAGCACTCTGCACAATTTAATGTTGCCATAGTTATTGCATCAATAGGAGATAAACCCATTTCTATTGCAATTTTTATATTGTTATTAATGTGTCCTATACTCAATAAATCATGAACTTGTCTATCATCAGTACAAAAAACAAGTCTTCTTAAAGTTTTGCTGTTGATAATAGGAAATAAATCACGCAAATTTCTTGTTGCGCTACCTTCACGAACAAGCACATACATTCCTCGTCTTAATTTATTGCACGCATCTTCAACATCAACACATTCATGGTCAGTAGTTATGCCTGCACCAATGTACGCATTTAATTCCTTATTACCAGCAAGAGGATAATGTCCATCAACTACAACACCTTTTGCTTTTGCACATTTTAATTTATCCATTACGTCCTTATCGCAATAAATAACTCCAGGAGCATTCATAAATTCCCCTATGCCATGACACTTTTGCAAAAGTTTATCCACACCTTTTGCATCAATATTCGCACCGTTATTTTCGTAAGGAGTTGCTGGCACACAACTAGGTGCCATAAACATACCATCAAAAGGTACATTTTTACATTCCTCTATCATATAGTCAACCCCATCTTCGCCACAAACGTTTGCTATTTCATGTGGGTCACATATACCAGTGGTAGTACCCCAAGGCAAAACTGCTTTTGCAAAATTGGAAGGTGATAGCATAGTACTTTCTATATGCAAATGTCCATCAATAAATCCCGGAGATAAATATTTGCCTTGCATATTTACTTCTTTTTTGCCGCAATAACTGCCTACACCTGCAATATATCCATCACAAATAGCAATATCTGCAACTTCTATTTCACCAGTATACACATTGATTACATTGCCGCCTTTTAATACTAAATCTGCTTTTTCCAAACCCATTGCAACTTTTATTTGTTTTTCCATATCATATACTCCACTAAAATGTAAAAAACTTAATATTTTAACAATTATCATTTTATCATTAATAACCAACAAAGTCAAGGTTTAGTTAAAAATCAACCTTTTATAATTATTCAATTTATGGTATACACAAAGCAATGTGCTGCATACACTATATCTAAGGGGGATTTTATGAGTGAAATTGAATTATTGCCTTCAGAGGAACAAATAAATATGATGAATAAAGAATATAACGAACTTAACAGACGTAAAGGTTTATTGTGTGATAATTGCGATAACAAAAATAATCATACATACCACCCAAAACCTCTTTGCAAAAGCCCTAAATGTGGGACAGACCCAAAACAAAAAAAGTTGTTTGAACGAATTTATTTTGCAGAGCAAGATTTGATAATGGCTTTAAGGCAATTGTTTACAATTGCTCCACACCATATTAAAGACGATATTGCAGATATAATTAAAATAAAAAAGACTAACTCTAATCTTACACTAAAATGTTATTATGCCTCAACAGATAGTGAAATAAGTTATGCGCCAATACTTAGCCATGAAGAAGACTATTGTAGGCTTTTAAGACATATTATAACCATGCAAAAACAACTTTTACTAATGCTAAACAAAGCAAAATTCCTTTGTGTGTACAGCAAAAAGATGATTAAAAATGAATGGACTGCTAGTTACATAATTATCACAATAGGTATATATTGCAGGTTTTAATTTTTGCAAAATTTAATCAAAACAGCAACAAAAATCGGCACTAATTGCAAAATTAATGCCGATTTTATTTATTCTAATAATAATTATTTTTTCCAATTAAGGTTTCCCAAATAAATTGCTTTATCATTGTTATAAACTGCTTGCAACTCTTCTTTTGTGGTGTAACTACCAGCATATTCAGGCAGATAATCCACTAAATTTTCACTGCTATTTTTATCTTTTACGCAAACAAACTCTCTGCACCAAGTAAGATAAAACAACCATTTAGTATTATTTTTCCACATAAGTTCAATATCTGGCACAAAATCTATTTCACTCATTGCTATCATTTTGTTTTTTGATATTGCATAAGTCTTTTTAAATCTTTTGGAATTTGCCCTATCTTTATTATATTCCTTTCTTAAATCGTCGCCATAATAGTAAGGGTCGTCACCAAGCATATCACATTTATCGTCACCAACATACCAGTCACCGCCTTTTTGAGGGTTTGCAACCCATATCAAATTGTTTAGGTGGTGATAATTAGTCATTCTATCATACATAATATTCCATAGTTCTACATATTCCTTACCGCTATCAGCACCCCACCAAAACCAGCCACCACTAGCCTCGTGTAATGGTCTCCACAAAACAGGAATATCTAGTTGTGCAAGTATTTTCATTTGCTCTGAAATGCAGTCTATATTATCCACCAAAGTTTTATAACCTGCAGAATTTTTATCAAATATTACATTTTTTAATCTAAAATTAGTTTTATCAGTATAAAAATGTGATGTATCACCCGCTACAATAGGTGAATTCCAATGCCAAGTCAAAAGCACAATACCGCCACGTTTATCAACTTCAATTGCCTGCTCTATGCTATAATTTTCGTCTGGACTATACAAGGCTTTTTCCAAATCTAAACCTACCATAGCAGGATATTTGCCAGTTACTTTATAAACTGCTTGCAATTCGTTTGACTTATAAACTGACATTTCGCCATTTTCGTCCTTAAACTTATCTTGACTATACCCAGCATACTCGTTTACAAACTGCCCTGTTAAAAACTTTTTACCATAGTTATCTAACAAAAAATTATATAATTTTATGGCATTTTCGCTTGCGTTTGGGTTGATTAACTTTTTATCTACATTATCATAATGCTTTTTTGGTATGCAACCTGCTAGGCTAACAGCAAATAGTGTTAACAAAAGTATACTTATAATTATTGTAACTAATCTTTTTTTCATGATTTTAATATAATCCCGATTTTTGATAGTTTTTTAGATTTTCTTAAGTTCGTATCCGTCTTTGCTATCTAGTACATTATAGCCAAGTTCAGTTATTTTTCCTCTCAACTCATCTGCTTTAGCCCAATTTTTGTTTGCTTTAGCCTCTTTTCTTTTCTCTGCAAGATTAACTACTTCTTCAGGAATATCAGACACCAAACTATTTAAATAATCTTCTACTTTATCAAGTGACAAGCCTAAAACTTTATCCATTTCCAATGCTAATTGATAAACTTGAGAAGTAAGTGGTAATTTTGTCATTTTCCACAACACACCCAAAGCCATAGGAATATTAATATCGTCATTTATTGCATCGTCAAACTCTTTTTTAAAGCCGTTTAAAGTATCGTCGTCAACTAAAGCCAAGCCATAACTATGACTTCTTAAAATTGCACATAATCTTTCATAAGAAACTTTTGCAGAATCCATACCCTCAAAAGTAAAGTTCAATTTTTTTCTGTAATGAGCATTCAAACAAAAGTAACGGAATACCATAGGGCTATATCCCATTTCCTCCAAACTTGCAATTGTATAAGTATTGCCTAAACTTTTGCTCATTTTGCCATTGTTTACAAGCATAAACTCACCATGCATCCAATAGTCAACAGACTTTTTGCCAGTAAGTGCTTCGTTTTGTGCTATTTCATTTTCGTGATGCACTGGTATATGGTCTACACCACCAGTGTGAATATCAAAAACCTCTCCTAAATACTTTTGGCTCATTGCAGAACACTCAATATGCCAACCAGGATATCCCATTCCCCAAGGGCTAGGCCATTGTTGAATATGGTTAGGGTCTGCTTTTTTCCAAACAGCAAAGTCTTGAGGGTTACGTTTTTCAGAGTTAACCTCTACCCTTGCACCTGCAATTTGCTCGTCCAAATTAAGTCTTGATAACTCTCCATATTTAGGAAATTTGCTAATATCAAAATAAACACCGTCACTTGTTTCATAAGCAAAGCCACTATCCACAAGTCTTTGCACATATTTAATCATATCGTCTATATGCTCAGTTGCTTTTGCAATAATTTCAGGCAAACTTATATTAAGTTTTGCTAAATCGGTCATAAAGATATTAGTATAAAAATCGGCTATTTCCTTAGGTGTTTTGCCTGTTTCTTTTGCACGTTTATCCATTTTATCTTCGCCTTCGTCGCCGTCGCTAGTCAAATGTCCAACGTCTGTTATATTCATAACACCTTTTAATTTATAACCATCATAAAGCAACACACGTCTTAATAAGTCCATAAAAACATAAGTCCTTAAATTGCCTATATGCGCATAGTTATAAACTGTAGGGCCACAAGAATACATAGTGATTTCGCCCTCATGTAACTCCTTGAAATCTTCTTTTTTTCTGCTTAAAGTGTTGTATACTTTTAACATCTCTACACCTCTTTTTTCAATTAATATTTATTTGCGTTTAATAATTAAATTACTTGATTAATTATCTTTTTTTTCCTTACTTTGTTGACGTTTTTCTACTAACATTTGCAAGTATGCTTCGTCCTCAATAACATCTGTATTGCATATAGAATATTTGCAAGCCTCAATACCCAATTTTTCCTCAAGGACTGCAAGTCTTTTGCAAACTCTTGCAAACTCTTGCAAAACTGGGTCTGGTACATTTTGATTAAGGTCAATTTTTGTATCATGTCTTTTAACAATTCTACCCGGAACACCAACAACTGTACTATGAGATGGCACGTCTTTTAATACAACAGAGCCAGCACCAATTTTACTATACTCACCAATAGTGATAGGTCCAAGCACTTTTGCACCACTGCTTATCATGCAATTATTGCCAATAGTAGGGTGTCTTTTACCAATATCTTTGCCTGTACCGCCAAGAGTTACACCTTGATAAATAGTAACATTATCACCTATCTCGCAAGTTTCACCAATTACCACACCTACACCATGGTCAATAAACACACCTTGCCCAATTTTTGCAGCAGGGTGAATATCTACACCAGTTTTTCGTCTTGTTTTTGCAGAGATTAATTCCGCTATACCTTTTAATTTATGCCTATAAAACCAATTAGCGCGTCTATGTCTGCGAATTGCTTTAAAACCGCCATAAGTTAAAAACACTATTAACTTGCTAGTTGCAGCGGGGTCTCTATCCATAACCGCTTGCAAATCTGATTTAAATTGTTTCATATATACCTCAATATTTTTATTTGATAAATCCAATAACAAACTTATTAAACCTTAATTTTAATAAAATTAAATAGATTATACTTAAACAAAAAAACACGGCATAACATAAAGACGCTATACCGTGATTCCACTTTAATTTAACAACAAAAGTTGCCCTTGTATGCAGATAACGATGCCCCGAGCGACATTTCCTTCGCTGACTAATGCCAATGCACTTCACTGTTTAAACACGTTAGTAGACTTCCAGCCGCTGGTCCACATTCTCTGTAACTGCTCAAAAAGTTACTCTTTTGACACCTTTGTGACTAACACAAACGTCATATAAACTTGTAATTGAATTATATCATATATACAATATGAATGTCAATAATTTTGTGTGACTTATGAATTTGCTAAAAAACTTACTATTTATACCTAAACTTAAGGCAAATTTGTTTCAAATTCATTACTAACATTGTAATATTTGCCACCAACTGCATATATTGCAACTTTATCGCAACCTGCAATATCCTCTTTAGAGATAACTAACTTTGTTACACCAGTACTAATACTAATCTTAATATTTTCATCAGTACTGCTTGTAAATGTTAGTTTATATCTTTCAGCATTATCAACTTTCTTCCAACTTATAATATAATTGTCACCATCTTCTTCAATTGTAAGTTGAGGAAGTGCTAAGTCTCCCATAATTGCTGGGAATTTAGCATAAGCCTTATCGCTTGAATTTATACCTTCTACACTACTTTTTGCTACAATAATAATAGAGTGATTACCCGGAACAGCAAGCAATGCTGCAAATTTTTGGTCACCGCTTAAGTTGTAAGCAATTTCTTCACCTGCTTTTTTGTCATTGTTAGTTATTGTCAAAACAATTCCATCAAAAACAATTTCATAACTTTCAGCAAAATGAACGGCATTAAATGTTAAAATAAATTCATTCTTTTCGTTTTTGCTAACTTTAGGACTACCAACCTTATCCAAAGTAATATAGTGAGTATGTTGAGTGTAATATGGGTCACTATCTCTAATAAACTCAGGCTCGTTAGACTGTAAAACTATTTTAATTGAGTGATTACCCACTTGATTTAACTTATCACCCAAGTTATACACATAACCATTATCTGTAGAGATATTATCCTTTTCTATATCAAATACAATAGGTTTTTCTGCATTATCAATAGTAACTAAAACTTTTTTTGCTGCTTTATCAACTGAAGATAACTCAAGTGTTGCAATGTTACCATCTCTAGTAATAACAGCAAATTGTGGAGTTTCTAACCAGTCAATATAATTTTCGTTTTTAACATTTACAATTTCTGAATCTTTATTAAGCAAACTTTCTTTGCTAACCCATACAGTATCTGTATTTTCTATTTTAGCAAAAGCACCATTTTCGCTTACATAAACTAATTTACCGCCAGTAATTGTGCCAAGTTCCTTATTATTCTCATCAAAATTATTATAAGTTGCACCTAAAAGTCTAAGTTCAGAAAACTCGTCCAAATTACAATTACCAACATTACTAATAGCACGTACTTTTGTGTTTTGCAATTCTAAATTTATTCTTGCTTCCTTATTTAAAACTATATCAGAATTTATAGCATTTAAAGTAGTTATTTGCTCACCAAACTCCAAACTATCAAAAGTAACTTTACTGCTTTTTACATTAAAGGCTTTGTTAGTATGAAGTCCACCATTTACAACACCTTGTGCTACACTATTAATTTCAAATTCATCTGTAGTAACATTTGTTAAAATGGAAACTTTAGCAGCATTTTTTACAACAACTTTTTTGGCTTGAATTTTGCCACCAATATCATAAGTTTTGCCATTTTTAACACCAAGAGTCATCTCGTCACCTTTAGGACTTTCTAGTGTTAATGTACCATTTACAATCAAAGTTTTTTTGTTTAAGTCAACATTTAAACCTAATGTCAAATCCCCTTCAACAGTAACATCTTTTTGCAAATAATAAAGTTCTTTTTTATCTTTTACTGGTTTACTAAAGTCTTCGGCACTGCTTATTAAAACCTTTGGTGCGTTAATAACAAGTATAGGTGTTAGCACAGATACCAGTATTAAAACTGCAAGCACTGCAACTGAAATTAATATTGTAATTAATTTTTTATTTTTAGAAGACTTACCAACTTTATTCTTTGACTTATTATTATCCTTAGTCTTGCTATTTTCTTCCCCATTATCCTCTTTACTTTCCTCATTAGGGTCGATTTTTGCAGGATTTTCCTCATCATTTTGGCTATCATCAACAAAAATATCGTCACCAACAATTACTTTTTGTTCATCTAGCCCGTCTTGATAGTCATTGTTTTCATTATCGGCTACTTCTTCCTCATTGTCACTAGTAACTTCTTCATTATCCGTTACAACATCGTCCTCATTATTATCATAGGAATCAGCAATAGCCAAATCTTCATTTTCTATTTCTTTACTCATAACATCTTCCTTTTGCAAAAACAACTCAACCAATTCGTCACCAGAATTAAGCATAAGTCCAGTTTTAGCACATTCATTTTCAGTATATGCAAAAACTCCCTCTTTAATACTTGTGCTGTCATAAATAATAAAAGGAATAGGCTCGCTACTATGAGTTTTAGTAACAAGCGGAGTTGGATGGTCAGGACATACTAAAATACGTATATCTTCTCCTTCTAGTTCATTTAAAATATACCCAACAACCTTTTCGTCAATTAATTCAATAGACTTAACTTTGCCTTTGCTATCCCCTTGATGTCCACACTCATCAGGTGCTTCCATATGAAGATAAACATAGTCATATCCATCACGTATTGCCTTAACACAAGCCTCTGCTTTACCACTAAAGTTAGTGTTTACTGTACCAGTAACTCCCTCAACTTCAATAATATCCATACCGCCTGCAATTCCAATACCTTTTAACAAGTCAACAGCAGAAATAACAGCGCCTTTTAAACCACGCAATTCCTCAAAGTTAGGAAGTGCTGGTCTGCTGCCTTCGCCCCAAAGCCAAATGCTGTTTGCAGGATTTTTACCTTCTTCAATACGTTTTAAATTAATAGGGTGATTTTTTAATATATCATAGGACGCAACCATTAACTCTAGCATTTGTTCGCCATATAAACCCTTTGGCAAATAGTCACCAATAACTTTGCCACTAATATCATGAGGTGGAGTGTATTCTGTACCACATTCCCCATTATGCTTTATCAAACAATGTCTATAACTTACACCATTATAAAATGAAAACTCTTCATTACCAAGTGCTTCTTGCACCGCTTTAATAAGTTCTGCTGCCTCTTCTGTTGAAATTTCACCCGCACTATAGTCAACCATACTTTTATCAGCATAGTTTTCCTCTTCAGATAAAGTTACCAAATTGCATCTAACTGCCAAATCATCATCTGCCATATTAACACCAATGCTTAGTGCTTCAAGCGGAGACCTACCACTATAATATTTTAATGGAGAATAACCCATTACAGATAGATTTGCAACATCACTACCCGGTTTAATACCATCTGGCACAGTTTTGCACATACCACAAATACTTTTTTGTGCTAAACTATCAATATTAGGTTTATACGCAACTTCAAGTGGAGTCATTCCACCAAGGTTACTTGATGGCAAATCTGCCATTCCGTCCCCTAAAATAACAATATATTTCATATCTACCTACCTTTTGACTTTTTACTTTCAAAGTAAGATTTTATTATAAAATAAATAATAGCATTGGATAAATACCCTTTCTATTAAATATTTTATTTATTTATACATTTTAATTATACACGCAAAAATAAATTAAGTCAAGAAAAAATAAATATTGCATTTTTGCTATAGTATAATATATTAATATAGTTTCATTATACAATTTTATATATTAATTATTTCAATAAATATAAAACAAAACCTCCCGATTTGCGAGAGGTTTTTGCTTAACATTACTTTTTAATTATTAGAATTAGTCTTTTCTTTTAAAAATCATAATCTCTTCAAATTGATACATTACTGCATAATTGCCATCATCATCTGGTTTATCTGAAAGCACACTTAAGAAAGCAGTAATTTCTGTATTGTTACCAAATCTACATTCTAATTCTTTAGCAGTAACAACCATACTTATCTGATAAACATTACCTTGTTTTACATATTCAGTATAGTCCGCTTTAGTAAAGCCATTAATGTTGATATTTGGCTTATTCTTTTCTGTATCATATACATCATCAGCATCACCATAAACAAATGTTATACTAATATAATAAGTACCATCTAGTAAGAATGAAGTATATGTCATAGATGTATCTTTAATAGTGCCAACAAAATGATTAGGGTCAATTTCCTCAATATTTAAATCAGTAATTGCATAAATTACAAGAGGCTCTTTTCCTACTTCTACTTTAGAACGGTTAACTAAATAAGTCTTATTTGCCTCCAAAGTAATAGGTGCACCATATTCTTTATATACAACATCTTTATTATTATAAACTACTTGAACAGTAGGTGCTAATTCAGTTCTATTAAAGGTTGCTCTAAATTCAACAATTTTGTTAGCCTCATCTTTTTTAATAACTTCCCAATTCTTAAATGTCCAACCCATTTTGCCTGGTAATCTATAATTACTATCAACAGCGGCATTTAAAGAGTAACATTCTCTTAAAATATTATCAAACTTATCACGATAAATTTGTTTCCAAGGTTTGCTCACAGTATCTATATCTTCATAAATTGCTGTTAAAGTAAAGTTTTCTGTAACTTTTAAAGAATATGTAGGAAGATAAGTTAAGAAACTTCCATCTGCCCTTTGCCAACCTACAAATACTTTGTTTTCTGCAGGTTCTGGCGCATCAAGATAAACTTTATCACCATACTTATAATCATTTTTTTCAATAGTTTCTGTACCATTATTTATAGATACTTTATATAATTGTTCTTTATAATTAACAAAATTAATTTCTTTTAAACTATCATCAGATACAGTATAAGTTGTATAAATCAAACCGTCTTGAGAAGTTTTCCATTCAATATTACTAATCTCTTGACCATTTTTGTCTATTAGTATTACCTTTTCTGCTGTAAAGTGGCTATCATTTAATCTTGCACTGATAGTTATTGTACGTTTTTGTGCATTTTTATCACTATCATTAAACTCTTTTGCACTCATTATATCATACTCGCCACCAACAGCCGCACCATTAATATAAATGCTTTCATGGACTTTTATTGTATGAGGTTTAATAACTGCTGAAAAGTAACTTCCTACTTCTTCCAACACAACATGGTTACCAAAATAAACTTCCTTATACAGAATATAGTTGTTAGTAGAAGGTCTTAACATTTGTCTACCTGCAACATTTAATGGTATAGAAACATTCTCTGTATATTTTTGGTCTTGCCACATCATAAATTCATTTGGTGCAAGACCAGAACGAACACCTGCCCTATCATCACTCAACTTAGTAAATGTTACACTTGCTCCACTAAAAATAGTGCTTTCATTTCTTTCATAATCACCTTCAGTATTTACTAATAGGCTTCTTTTTTGTATAGAAATTGTTCTGTCCATACCTGCAGTAACGTTAGGCAACAATACTACAACTTTTTCTTGGTCATTACTATATGCAACAGCATGTTCATAATCACCATTGTCATTACAATGCAATTTTACTGGTTTGCCATTAAAAATGTTCATTGCATTTTTAAGGTCTCCAATATTTATAATTTGTAACCCTTGGTCATATAACTTGCCTTGGATTTTCATTTTTAATTCATACTTAGTTCCATCGTAATACAAAGGAGAGTCTACATTGCCGTTTCTTGACTTTCTGCTTTGGTCAGACATTTCTATCCATCTTTCACCTTTGGTATCTACTTCAGGACCATTAGCATCTTTTTTATAAATACCAATTTCACCAGTATCATTAATACCAATACTAATATTAGTATTTGAACCTGCCTCTGGGTATTTTGTTTCAGATAATTCACCAGTTTTTAATTGAGAATATACTGCTTGACCATATAAATACCACAAAATTTTGCCTTGTGGCACAAATATTTTTACAGCACCAGTTACATCATGGTCAAAATAATAAGGAATTGCTACACCACCATTTCCGTTATCTGCAAAATCAGTTCTTAAAACTGCTTTTTCTTTAACTTCTGCATAGGCTTGATTTACATTGCTACCATAATTATCACCACCACTAGTATTATCGCCACCTGTAGCATTTTTATAAATCATTGTACCTGGCATTGTGCCTTCTCCAACATAAATATTCTTAAAATTACTTACTACTGAATCATCTTCCCATCTACCTGAATTACCACCAATTTCCATGCAATTCAAATTACCACTAACCATCGCGGCATTAATTGAACCACCTTTATTAACAGCAACAATTCCACCTATTATTCTATAAGCACTAAAATCACCGCCACTACCACCTGCATTATTATAACGTGTTTTATTAATTTTTGCTACTAATTTACTGCCACTATTGAAGTGCATATAAGCATTGTCTATTAAACAACCACTCATTACATATCCAGCAATACCGCCTACAAAACTTGCACCAGCATGTGTTTTTCCTGAAGTCCAGGTCCACTTTTTCATCCAGCCAGTTCTGTTTGTTGTTTCCAAAGTACTATTTGCACCCATTATACCAGTAACATTTTTAAGACTTCCACCTTTACTTGCTCCTACAACTAAACCTTCATATACGGCATTTGTACAACCTAATTTTGCAATAGAATTACCTGCAGCAGAAATATCTTCTGATGCACCAATAACTTTATTTGCTGCCAAATCAACAACGACATTATTAATTATACCGCCTTCATTATATCCAACTAAACCACCAAATACTGTTAATGCGTCTTCACCATCATCACAATATTCGTTATTCCATGAATCTTTATATCCAAAATTATGATTGCCCTCTATTTTAAACGTAAAATTACTTAATTTTCCGCCTTGACCAAGAACACTTACCAATCCACCAAAACAATGGAAGTCTACTTGATAGAATGTAGGTTTGCCTTCAGAATCTGTGCCAGACTGCATAGCATATCCATCACCAGCATCAACTTTTATAAGACCAACTGAATTATCATTACGGCGGTCTAATCCTGAAGAAGCATCATTATAATCCCCTTGCAATTTAATGCTCCAACCACAGCCATCTAACTCCTGTTTAAATTCTATATTAGGTGCAAGATATGCTTTTTCAGAAGTGTTCCAATTTAAACTTATATTTGTTGTTAAATAACCGCTCTTATTTGCATATTTACCTTCCTGCTTTAAGAATGCTTTTAATTCATCCTCACTAGAAACTGCTACAAAATCATTATTTCCATAGCCGTAACCTTTTTCCATCATATAGTCAGTAAGGTCGCCAACACCACCCAAATAATTTTCAGGTGTATAGCCATTAACAACTGGTTGTACAGATTGTCCCAAATTACTACTGCCATAGTTTGGAGTATTTAAGGATAAAACACCAAAAATAGCCAAAACCATAGACAATACTAATACTAGGCTTATACAAACACCATATATTTTTGTCTTTCTTCTTTCCATAATTTCCTCCCAAAGAAATCAGAATTCGCCCACCATGCCATACTAATATACATAGCAAAATATCAAAATGGGATAGTTACCCTATAAATAGTACAAATCAAATGAATTTGATTGCACTGATACATAGCAAAATCGCTTTTGACATTTTCTACCACATTAATATGCGTGGTATAATACAATAATATAATAGAACATATACCTTAATCAAACCTTAAACTTGTAAAATCCTACACAAATTTTACACAAAATTAAACTAAATTAAATATTAAAATATTGTTTAGCCAATGTTTTTCTACCCTTGCAGTTTTACTAGTAACCTTTTGTCTATCAAATTTAGTGTTTAAAATATCTTTATAATTTTTACTAATGCTAATAAAAGTAGAATGAACTAAAGATTATAGTAATAATTGGAATTTTTTGGCAAACTATTGATAAACTAAAAATTTAGTGGTATACTATTATAGAGAATTAAAATTTATTATTGCAGTATTATGCAATAATTGGAGGATATTATGTTAAAACACATAGCAAGTAAGGAAGAATTTATTGACAACACAGCAAACGGCACAGTACTTGTGGACTTTTTTGCAAACTGGTGCGGACCATGCAAAATGCTGGCACCGCTTTTAGAGCAACTTGCAAGTGAGATGCCAGAAATTAATATATTAAAAATTGATGTTGATAGTGTGCCAGATGTTGCAAAAGAATATGGTATTATATCAATTCCTACTTTAATTTTGTTTAAAGAAGGCAAAGCAGTAGACAAACAAGTAGGATTTATGAACATAAACCAACTAAAAAGTTTTGTTAAATAATACTAAGCGGATATAAAACAAAATTTAATAAACATAAAGTGCTAACAATTAAGTTAGCACTTTTTATTTACCTTAATACAATTTATAGGCAAAATTCTACACTAAATAGATATTGTTTAAATAATTTTTGCCTATTTATTAAAATCTACACGCTTTTTCCTTGTTTATGTAGATTTAAATGGTTTTATTAGGCTTATTTATAATTAAAAACATATCAATTTTTATTTTTATAGTTTCTTTTATTTTTTACCATATAAATCTCCTACTTTTTGATGCTGAAAAAATTTATAATAAATTGATAAAATTTATTTAAAATAATTGACAATATTTATAAATATATGCTATACTCGTTTTGTTTAATAAAACTAAACTTTAAGTTTAGCATATATTGTTTTACTAAACTTTGTGTTTAATATACTTAAAGTTGTTAAACTTATAGTTTAGTACGAATATAAAAAGGAGTAATTATGGAAATAGGTTCAAAAATTAAAAGATTAAGGCTACAATTATCGCTCACGCAGTCAGAACTTGCCGATAGGTGCGAACTTACTAAGGGATACATATCTCAATTAGAAAATGATTTGACAAGCCCTTCAATATCTACCCTTATAGATATTTTATCTGCACTTGGCACAGATGCTCAAACTTTTTTTAAGGAAGAGGAAGAAGAGCAAGTTGTTTTTACAGAAAATGATTTTATTGTAAAAGATAGTTTGGAGCAAGAAAAAATATGGTTAGTACCAAACTGCCAAAAAAATGAGATGGAACCGCTTTTGGTTACTATAAAACCTAAATACTCTTTGCCAGAAGACATGCCTCATGAGGGTGAAGAATTTGGATATGTTTTATCCGGCAAAATAATTTTACATCTTGGAAAAAATAGTTACACTGTAAAAGCAAAGGAAAGTTTTTATTTTGTATCTGACAAATTACACTATATAGAAAATGCGACTAATATCCCAGCAAAAATCATTTGGATATCTAGCCCACCAACTTTTTAATGGAGAAATAAACTTATGAGTACACTTATTGAATTAAAAGACGTTTGTAAAGCATACGATGGACAAAATGTAGTTGACCACGTTAATCTTAATATTGAAAAAGGTGAGTTTGTAACCTTTCTTGGACCTAGTGGTTGTGGTAAAACAACTACTTTAAGAATGATAGCAGGTTTTGAAAAACCTACAGGTGGTGAGATTTTGCTTGACGGAAAATCTGTACTTGATATTCCGCCTCATTTAAGACCTGTAAATACTGTGTTTCAAAGATATGCACTATTTCCTCACCTAAATGTATTTGACAATATTGCTTTTGGCTTAAAAATGAAAAAGAAAGAACTTTGCACAGATGTAAAAGGTTTTTTAGCAAGACAAAAGGCAATTAAAAGTTTAATTTCTGAAAAAGTTAAAAAAGCACTAAAAATAGTTGGTCTTACTGACTATGAATACAGAAATGTTACAAGCCTTAGTGGTGGACAACAACAAAGGGTTGCCATTGCCCGTGCAATTGTAAATGAGCCACAAGTTTTATTGCTTGATGAGCCTTTGGGTGCTTTGGACTTAAAAATGCGTCAAGAAATGCAACTAGAACTTAAAAATATGCACCGCAGATTAGGTATTACCTTTGTATATGTTACTCATGACCAAGAAGAGGCTCTTACAATGAGTGACCGTATTGTTGTTATGAAAAATGGTATTATCCATCAAGTGGGTACACCTATTGATATTTACAATGAGCCATCTAATGCCTTTGTTGCTGACTTTATTGGTGAGTCTAATATCATAAATGGTATTATGCTAGAGGACAAACTTGTTAGATTTGCAGGTGCAGAATTTGTTTGTGTTGACGGCGGATTTGAAAAAAATCAAGCAATTGATGTTGTAATACGTCCAGAAGACATTTATCTAATGGATGAGGAAAAAGGACAAATAAAAGGCGAAGTTATATCCTCTTTGTTTAAAGGTGTTCATTATGAAATGAGTGTTATTGCAAATAAGGTTGAATTTTTAATTCATTCAACTACTGAATGGCAAGCAGGTGAAAAAGTTAGTTTGTTTATCCGTCCAGACGATATTCATATTATGAAAAAAGAAAAAAATAGCAACCTTATAACTGCAAAAGTTTTATCTGAAACAGAAATAGAATTTGCTGATGGAATATTTAATTATGACAAAAAAACCTTTGAAAATGCAGGTTATTCTGAAAATGAATATTTAAAAGAGGAAGTTAAAATTTCTATTGATTTTGATAAAATTGACCTTACTGACTATGAAGATTCTGCACCAATTGCAGGTAATATTGTATCAAGCATATTTAAAGGTGATAAATATCAATATGTAGTAAAAGTAGACAACGGCTTTGATTTTTTTGTGGAAACTGAAGACGAATACGATAGCAATGACCGTGTGGGAATTACTGTTAAACCGGAAGATATTAAGTTAGAGAGAATTATTTCTTCTAAATAGGAGTAGCAAATGAAAAAAATCACTATAAAAAGAAAATACCTTGCAATTCCTTATGCAGTATTTATGTTACTTTTTGTGCTTTTACCACTTGCTTTGATAGTGTTTTATGCCTTTACAAATGCAGATGGTAGCATAAGTCTTGAAAATTTTATCAACTTTTTTACTGATGGAGTAACATTCAATTCTTTCCTTGACTCTATATGGATAGCCTTTATTACTACAATTATTTGTTTTGCACTAGGTTTTCCTGTGGCATATATTCTTGCTAACAAAAAGTATAACAGAAACAGAACATTATTTTTATTGTTCCTTCTTCCAATGTGGATTAACTTTTTGCTAAGAACTATTGCTACTCGTGCAATGTTTGAAGCATTTGGCTCATGGTTTAATACAGAAATTAATTTTGGCAAAGGCACTACTATTTTTGGTATGGTTTACAACTTTTTGCCATTTATGATTATTCCTATTTACTCAACTTTATCTAGCCTAGACAAAAGTTTTACAGAAGCAGCACTTGACTTAGGTGCAACACCTACAAAAGTTATTACTCGCGTTATATTACCTCTTGCACTGCCTGGTATTATTAGTGGTATTACTATGGTATTTATGCCTACTCTTTCTACATTCGTTATAGCAGACTTGCTTGGTAATAATCTTGTTCAATTGCTAGGTAACATTATTAACTTAGAGTTTACTCAAAATTCTTGGAACTATGGTTCTGCACTATCAATAATATTGTTACTACTAATGGGTATTACAATGTTTATTGAAAAGAAATATAACAACAAAACACAAACAGCAGGAGGTAGGATATGGTAAAAAAGATTTTAGCCAAAGGCTATGTTTACTTAGTACTTTTGTTTTTATACGCACCTATTGCTGTTTTAGTTATATACTCTTTCACACCTGCAGCAACTATGCAATGGCAAGGGTTTAGTTTTGAATTATACCAAAAATTATTTGACCCAGCAGAAAGTGCAGATATTTTAGCCGCTTTAAAAAACACCTTAATTATTGCTAGTATTTCTTCTGTAATATCAACTTTAATAGGTATTTTTGCATCAATTGGTATTTATAATATGAAAAACCGCTCAAAGGAAGCAATGCTTACCGTTAGCAAAATACCTATGATGAATGCAGAAATTGTAACTGGTGTATCTTTAATGCTACTATTTTTACTATTTGGCATACCTTTTGGCATGGTAACAGTAATAATAGCACATATAGTTTTTTGCACACCTTATGTTATACTTTCCATTATGCCTAAACTACAACAAATGGATAACAATTTATATGAGGCTGCGTTAGATTTAGGTTGCACACCTATGAAAGCACTTTTTAAAGCAGTGCTACCTCAAATTATGTCTGGTGTTGTTAGTGGTTTCTTCCTTGCGTTTACACTATCTATTGATGACTTTGTAGTTACTATTTTTAACATTCAAGGAATTAACACATTATCAACATTCATATATGCAGATGCTGCAAAAAATGGTTTAACACCTTCCCTTCGTGCTCTATCCACAATGATACTTGTGTCCGTTTTACTATTGCTAATTATTGTAAATATTTTCTCTCATCGTGAGAAAAAAACTAAAAACAAAGCAATTGCAAAAGCAAAGGGGGTTAAAATATGAAAAATAAAAAATTAACCATTTTAATTTTAATCGCTTTAATCTTATCTTTAATGTTACTACCTATTTTAAGCGGTTGTAACAATAAAGTAATTGTTTTAAAAGTTTACAATGCTCAAGACTATATAGAAGACGGAAAAGAATCAAGTGTTTTAAGAGATTTTGAAGAATATTATAAACAAAAAACAGGTCAAAAAGTTCGCATTCAATATGATACTTTTGATACATTGGAAAGGGCTTACACAATTATAAACAAACGTGAAGCAGACTATGATGTAATGTGTCCTAGTGATTACATTATTGAAAAAATGAAAAAACAAGACTTGCTGATTGAAATAAACAAGGACAAAATACCTAACCTTAAAAATATTCCACCTTATCTATTGGATAGAAATTTTGACAGAGGTAATCAATATAGTGTGCCTTATATGTGGGGAACTGTTGGAATTATGTACAATGCTGACAAAGTAAGTGAAGAAGATTTGAATAACTGGAATTTGCTTTGGAATGAAAAGTATAAAAACAAAATCCTTATGAAAGATAGCATACGTGACTCCGTATTTATTGCTACTATTTATGCTTACCGTAAGGAATTGGAAGAATTTGCTAAAACTGCTACACCAGAAGAATATCGTGATAAAATAAGTGATTTAACAAATAATATCACTGAAGATAAAATTGCAAAAGTTGAAAAAGAGTTAAGAAAGCAATATGATATCCTTTATGCCTATGAAGTAGATAGCGGTAAGGACTCTATGATAAATGGCGAAGCATACGTTAACCTTGCTTGGAGTGGTGATGCAGTTTGGGCTATTGAAGAGGCTTTAGAAAACAAAATAAATCTTGATTACTATATCCCTGAAGAAGGCTCTAATATTTGGTTTGACAACTGGGTTATTCCTAAATATGCTAAAAATGTAGATATTGCTCACGAATTTATAAACTTTATGTGCGAGCCGGATATTTCTCTTCGTAATATGGACGAAACTGGTTACACTACTGCAGTAATCTCTCCTGAGATAATTGACTATATGTCTGATGACACAGTAGATGCTAATGATTTTACCTATCTTTTTGAAGATAAGGCTGGAAAAATTTCAGAGGAAAACTTAAAGTTAATACAACAATATAAAAATGATTATGGTATTGATTTTACCTCTTTGCAAATACCAGAAATTACAATGCCCTCTACTAACATAGCAGACAGATTAGTTGAGATGACTGACTTTGGCGAAAAACAGGATATAGTTGTTAAAATGTGGACAAGAGTTAAAGCCTTGCCGTTAGGTTTAGAAGTTAAAATTTTTAGTGTTTGCTTGCTAATAGCAATAATTGCAATAATCGCTTACTCTATTTACAAAAAAGTGGAAAAGAAAAAACTTGTTGCTGGCAAAATTGAACAACTAGATAACGGAACTCAAACTCCTACAAATAATACTTTTAAAACTTACTCACTAAAAGCAAAAGAGTATGTTGTAAAAATTAAATATAAATTATTTAACAACAAACATAATGATAAACAAACAGATTCTGAAAATAATGACAAAACAGAATAACACTAAAAGGTGTAAGACTAATGCTTACACCTTTTTATTTTTATATCAAGTTTATTATATTATAGCCCTTGATTTACAATACAGAAATTCAAATAATACCGATTTTCATATAATATTTTGCGAAAAATTATAAAAAACATCTACAATATTTTATTTAAAGAACCATTTTAACACAACATCTTTAATGTTTTTAGGAGCAAGTAATACTCCAGTATTTTTGGCAATATCTCTTATAACGTTACCTTTCATATCTATATTTGCAACAGATTTAATACGTAATTTTTCAAGCACTTCCTGCTCTTTCATTTTGCCAACAGGTATAGTTATTTCTGCCCTACCACCCGCCATAATATCAAAATAGTTATTGCTAAATGGTGTTTTTACATTTTCCATATAAATAGCAACATATCTTGCAAATTTTTCAGCCTGTATTGTAATTTTTGCAACACCTTTTTTTATTACTACACCTACTTTTAGTTTAGGGTCTGGCAGTAATGCAAGTTTATTTTGTACAAACAAAAAGTCTTCTGCTGCTAGTACCCTACCCGCTTTATCTGTAAGTCTTGCTACAAAAACAATTTCCCTTTCCTTGCCTGTTATAACTTCTTTTAAATCAAGGGTTGAAATTGTGCAGTTTTGCCCGCCTTTAATCTCTACATTTTGCTCACCATTTGAAAGCACTATGCCGTCAAAATCTTCTATTTTCCAGTTTAAATTACACTCTTCGGAAATATCGCTATCACAACTTAAATCAACTTTAACAACACCTTTTTTGCAAGTTACTGACATTAGATATGGTGCATATGCTCGTTTTAACTTATACATTGCTGCTTTATAATGACCTAAGTAGTCAATTGTAGAACAGTCAATACCTGCCCAGCAGTCATTTAATGAGGTCATAATTACACCACGACATTTTGACATATTGCGCCTTAAATGTTCTATCATTTCTGTATAATACTCTGCTTGAGTTAATTGAGAATAATATATCAAGTCAGATATACTTCTTGGCACTCTAAATCTTGAAGATATATAATACAACATTTTATTGTTACCATCACGGAACTTTTGCCTTTTTTCCAATTCAAGACCAGTAATGTTATATTGCTTTTTAGATATAAACTCATCAAAAACGTTAGAACTTGGCATAGATGGCATACCAAACTCACCACAAAACCTTGGCAAATGTTTGCTTAATTTTTGCATTGAACGCATACCCCCCCAAACTTCCCACATATTGGATATACCGCTTTTATAGTTATTAACCTTGCTACAAAATTTATCAGACAAAGGTGATGATGGAATATACAATATATCACAACCTGTACTTTTAATTCTTTCAGGTATTTTTTTGTAAAACATATCAAAAATCGTACCTTTTAGTGTAGTTTTGCCAAAAGTCCTTGAAAGTTTATGTTCCATTTCATAACTACCACATAGTACTACGCATGATGGGTGAGTATGCAATTTTAAGATATTATCTTTAACTTCTTTTTCCACATTGCTTATAAAATCATTATTTTCAAAAGGATAAACCATACCTACAAAAGGCATGTCCTGCCATACCATTATTCCTCTTTCGTCACACATAGCATAAAATTCTTCAGGCATATATCCACTGCCTGCAAACACTCTTATTAAATTGGCATTTATGTTTATTACACTATCAAGATAACTTTCCATCTTCTTTTTATTAAACAAAGATGACATACTATCAAGAGGCATCAAAGTTACACCTTTAACAAATACTTTTTCGCCATTAAGCACTAAGCCAAACTTTTTGTAACTATCAACTTCCTCTTCTTCAAATCTTATGTTTTTTAGTCCATAAGTTAAAGTTTTATTGTCAATTACTTCACCATTTTTCAATAATTCCAAATTTATTATATACAATGCTGGCTTATCTGTTTTAGTATAAATAGTCCACAACTCAGGTTTATTTATAGTTGCAACTAACTCATTTTGGTCTTCAACTTTGTTGCTTACCATAGAAATCACATTGCCATTAGGTTCTGTAATATTTAGTTTAATTTTATACTCTGCACCTTCGGATAATTGTTTGCCTTTTACGGGTGCTTTTACAATAATTATTGCAGATTTAGAAATTGTTTCGTTACTTATAACAGGACTACCAAAATAAACTTCGTCATGCCCTACTATTTTTATATTGCCACAAATACCGCTAAATGGTAATACTACATTGTTATTCCAACCAAAATGTATTGCAGGTTTACGTATAAACTGCGCACCTAACATACCTACTTTACTGCTAGGCATTGGTGAGTTTTCTAACTTGTTTTCAATATATGTCAATGGTGAACGGAATTTTATCCTAATTTTGTTAGTAAGTCTAGAAACAAAGTTTTTAATATCAATAGAATATTTTATAAAAGAATTTTCTGTCCTTGCAACAAGTCTGTCATTAATGTAAATATCTGCAATAGTATCTAACTTATCTGCCTCAAGCATAATAACTGGCTTTTTTAGCATATCCATAGGCAAGGTAAATTCGCGTGCATATTCCCAGTCACGCTCGCCTATCCATTGTGTCAAATCCTCATTGTTGTCATAATACGGGTGGTCTATCAAATTGTTAGCAAGCAAATCAATATAATTGCTACCAGGCACAACGGCTGTATACCATTTGCCCCTGCCAACTTCATGAAAACTCCATTTTCCCGTTAAATCAAATTCTTTCATAAATACCTCGGCTATATTTTAGCATATTATTATAAAAAAGTAAAGAGTTTTAGGAAAAACATTAAGTTATACAACCATTAAAATAACCTTATTTTAACACTTTATTTTTTAGTTTTGTTATTAAACTTTTTCAAATTTTTAATTGATAAAATTTTGATTATTTATAAAATTTCAACTTTTTTACAAAAAAATTCAATTTTCAAATGTTAATTTTATGTCTTTATGTTACAAAAATAAAATTTTTGTTGTTTTAACTTGTAATTTATGCTACAATTATATAAATATTAAAATTATTTAATATAAAAAATGATTAGAGGTAAATATGGCTCAAAAAAAATGGTTTCGTTTGGATAATAGTGCAAAACTTTATCCTTTTATAACCACAAAAGATACACAAAACCTGTTTAGGTTTACAGTTGACCTTACAGAAAATATTGACCCACAAAAACTACAAACTGCTCTAAATATGACTTTAAAAAGGTTTCCATCTTTTGCTGTAAGATTAAGAAGAGGTGTTTTTTGGTATTATTTAGAAGAAAATACAAAGCAATTAAATGTTCAACCAGAATCAGATATAATTATGGAAAAAATTACTCCTCATAACTGCAATGACTTTTGCTTTAGAGTAATGTACTACCATAATCGTTTGACATTGGAATTTTTTCATATTCTTTGCGATGGAAGTGGTGCTCTGCAATTTATTAAAAGTCTTTTGCATACTTATTTTAAACAAACAGGACTTGATTTGGACGCAGAAGATAAAATTATAACATTAGATACCCCTATTGACGAAAAGGAGTATGAAGATAGTTTTGCCGCTTGTTACAAACCTGTTAAACTAAAAGATATTGATATTGGCACATTGACTGGCAGTAAATCTCAGGCTTTTACTGTGCCGGGGGAACAATTTGACCACCTTGGTAAAGGTGCTATAACTGCTGACTTTGATGCTCAAGAAGTACTTGCCTACTGCAAAAGCAATGGCTATACTGTAACTCATTTTTTAGGCGGACTTTTTATGTATAGTGTTTATATGACAAAAGGTAAGTTTGTTAAAAACCCAAAAGACATTACACTATTTATCCCCATGAACTTAAGGAAGTTATACAAAAGCAAAACTCTGCGTAACTTTACTTTGTTTTCTCGTGCTAGAGCAAATATAAAAAATAATGATTTATCTTTGGAGTATTTTATAAAAATCATTCAAGATTCTATAGAAAGTTGTTACAATAAAGAATATTTAGACAACAATATCAGCACTACAATGAAAGGTGAAAAGTTTTGGATAATGAGGATATTGCCTCTTTGGATAAAACACTTAATTTTTGCCATAAGCAATGAAAAAACATTAAAAAAGCCTACGAAAACCGCTACTTTTAGCAATGTAGGTGTTGCAGATTTGCCAAAATCTTTTGAACCTTATGTCAAAAAAATAACTTTTATGTTACATGCTTGCCCTTCCGTGCCTATCTCTTTTACAGCAATTACAACTTACAATACTTTAACTATTGCTTTTGTTAGATTACTAAAAGATACTAAGGTGGAACAATTCTTTATCAAATATTTAGCAGACCTTGGATTTAATATAAAAATTAGTAGCAATTACTGGGAGGTGGACAATGCGTTGCAATAATTGTGGTGTAGAAATTGGGGATAACAACATTTGTCCATTATGTCAAATGATAGTAGACAAAACAGTTGTAGAAATTAAAAACGAATATCCCCCAAAACAAGAAAAACGACCTTTGCCACTAAAAGTCTCACCAAAAAATATTTATTTGATAGTGGCTTTAATTGCATCTATAATTAGTATTATAGTTTGCTATATGTCAGCATATACTACCCTTTGGTGCTGGTTTATGGTTGCAGTTTTTGCTTATGGTTATTTATTGATAGGCAATACAATTTATTCTAATTCGGAAATTGGCGCTAAAATATTTTTGCAAGGTGCATGTTTAATATCTCTTTGTTACATTTATGAGGCAATTTTTAAAACAAATGTTGCAACAAGTTATTGCTTGCCTATTATTATAACTTTTATGATAATTATATCTAGAGCAATGCTAACTATATTTTATAAGCATAATAAATCATTATTTGTATCCTGCAATTTTATAAGTTTGACTGGTTTTTTACCTATAATTCTTTATGCTTGTAACATTACTACAATATTAGTTCCTGCTGTTATATCTGCAGTTGTTGGTGGTATTACAATAATTTGCAACTTGACTTTTGGCATAAAAAAATTAAAGGAACAATTTACAAAAGTGTTTCATTTATAAGAAATTTAAAATTTATTGGAGAAGTTTATGAAAAAAGTACCTTTATATTTAATTGCAATAATATTAGTTTCTGTATTATTGTCCGTATTTTTAACTGGTTGTAGTCCATTTGGTAAAATCAAAAAACACAAAACTATTGATTTATCAAATATGCAATTAGTATTTGAAGATAATTTTGATGGTGAACTTGACAAAAATGTTTGGCAAACTTCTTTTGAACAACCTATTAGAAGAGGTGGTTATTGGACTGACGAACAAACTTTTACTGAAAATGGTAATCTTATTATAAGAACAGAATATAAAGAAGATGGCAAACATGGTGCTGGTTGGTATACAGGCACACTTCTATCTCAAAACATAAAAGAATTTAAATACGGGTATTTTGAAGTAAGATGCAAAGCCCCTGCAGCAGAAGGTCTTTGGAGTGCTTTTTGGTTACAGTCTAATAGTATGGCAAACAACTTATACACAAATGATGGAGCAAATGGTGCAGAAATTGACATAATGGAATCACCTTATTATAATGACCCTACCTTGCCAGCAGACCAATATCGCAATACTACTCTTCATACTGTACATGTAAACGGATATGGCGATGACCACCTTTCAGAAAATTCAAAATACTTTAAAGTAAACAAAAATATGTATACAGAATTTAATACCTACGGACTTTTATGGACAGAAAAGGAATATATCTTTTATATAAATGGTTGTGAAAGTTGGAGAACATCTTTTGGAGTATCACAAGTTCCAGAATTTTTATGGTTATCAGTGGAAATTGCAGGTGAAAGTGGCAGTGCTAACCCTAGCAACCCAAACAACAAATTTACTTGGGCAGGAGAAATTACAAATAATCCAAAATCAGCAATGCCCGCAGATTTTGTAGTAGATTATGTAAAAGTATATCAATACTAATCTATAAAAACTATACAAAACTTTATAAATTTAAAAGGTTTAAAAGCACAATACCCCGATTTTCAAAAGGTATTTACAAAAAACATCTATGTTGTACAATAAAAAGTACAACATATTAACTTTAATAAAAACATATAGTTTAGGAGAAAATTTTTAAATATGAAATATAAAGATTTTAATCCAAATGAAGCAATAAAACTTTCTGTAAAAGAATTACTTTCATGCAATGCTTTAAGAATTCCAGAATACCAAAGACCTTATAAATGGACTATTAAAAATGTTGATGAACTTTTGCGCGATATACAAATTGCAATTGATGATAATAAAAAATATACTAATGCTGACTTCCAATTTAAATATAGAGTTGGAACAATTATTTTGCATAAAAATGAAAATAAATTAGATATAGTAGATGGTCAACAAAGAATTATTACTTTTTTACTTTTAATGAAAGTTCTGGAAGATAATTTTAAATCAAATTTGTTTAAATACGATTTTAATAATAAAACAGCCATTGCCAATATTTTTGAAAATTATAATTATATGTGGCAAGAAATCATCTAGAAAATTTAATCCAGAACACATCTGTGTAACTTAAGAGAAAAATTACAAGT
>OFGX01000422.1_pt1 | contig 33604 bp, 29 predicted proteins | sample 1521831 | NCBI WGS metagenome assembly OFGX01 (sample SAMEA3504080, study PRJEB24116) | mouse gut metagenome | biome: mouse gut; feature: mouse-associated habitat; material: faeces | place: Denmark | collected 2011 | reverse complement strand
CCGCCACAGAATTTGCAAATCCGGTGATCGGAACCAAAGCTCCCGCGCCCCCGAAGGTCGCAAGCTTCGGATAAATATTAAATCCGGTCAAAACTACGCTCAGCAGCACCAGAATCAGGCTGCACCAGCTGCCGGAAGTATCTTTATCCAGCCCCAGGCTTCCGCAATACTGCAGGATCGCCTGTCCGACCACACAGATAATTCCGCCGGTCAGAAACGCTTTCGCCATATTTTTCGGCAGAGAGTGCGTCGGCGTTACCTCTTTGACATATTCATTGTAAGCTTTTTGTTCTTCCGCTTTCAGCGGGCTGATTTTCTTTTCCTTCGCCAAATCAATTTCCTCGCTTTCTTTCAAGTATTCAAACACATGCGCAAAATTAATCTGCCTTCCAGATCTTTTTCTCTCCAAGCCCCCACATCAAAAGTTCTTTCATCTGCGCATCGTATTCCGGCTCCGGCTGATACGCCAGAAGCATTTTCACCAAATACCGCTCTTTTTCATCTTTCCCTGTAAAATCCTTAAGCCTGGGAAGCAGGAGCTCATGCAGTTCCTGCGGATGAATCTCTTCCTTCACATCCAGTTTTGCCAGCCGGCAGAAAAGTCCTGCGCCGTAATAAAATTCATAATTTCCCAGCATCACGGAAGCCTGCATACTGCATTTTAAAATGATGCTCTGTCTGGCTACCAATGTCACCATCGTCTTATCCCCCTTATGTTGTGATATGAAAAACCAAAAAAGCAATCGGGCACACGCTGACACCGCGGTCCTAACGGAAATGCCCTATGGGAATACATTGTATACGCCTTGCCGCCTTCCGTCAATATCGTGCGTTACTGTCCGATCTGCCGGAAAAAATACCACAGGCCGCCGAGCACTTTTCCGACTGCCAAAGAGGTAATCACCCACTGCATACCGATTTTTAACTTCAGCCTGCGGAACACAATCGGAAATACATTCATAATTTCCGCCAGCGCCATCACAAGGCATCCTACCTGAATGCCGCTGCACAGCCCATATAAAACCAGCATCGGACGCCCAAACGGAATTGAAATATCCGTAAAAACGGTGATCAGATTGCCCAAAATGCCTCCGGCTATGATCATATTTTCATAGCGCAGCACTTCCTTTGCCGTTCGGCTCATGCCGATAATGCGCGGCACTACGCTGATCGCCACAATCAACGCAAATGTGCCTCCCGCTACTGCAAAACCGCTGGTCAATCCCATCAGCCCCAAAAAGAAATGTCTAACCCACATCCATCTCTTTGCCTCCTCTTCCGGCGTTTTCTATAAAAGTGGTATCCGCATCCTCTTCATACTTACGAAGCTGAACCTGGATAGGCGTCGGATCGGGCGTAATTTTCTTTTTACCGAAGTGATTGAAAAAGACCAAAATTCCTACGGCAAGCCCGATGCAGTAACTGATTTCCAGTTCCGTAAATCCGCTGGTTTCCGCTCCCATAACCTGATAGTAAAATTTTCCGAATAATTCCGTTATACCTATATCATTATTAAACGACATAATCGTAAACGCGCCGCCAAAAAATACGATCACGCACAATACTGCCGTTTTGGCAAACTGCAGCCAGCGGTTCGGATAGGGATTTACTACGTATTCGACAATAAAATCCGTTTCTCCTTCATTGTCAATTTCCGCATTGGGATACTCTTCATGGATCAGCTCAATGATTTTTAAAATAGAGAAAATTTCTCTCCGGATAGCAGAAGATTTTTCGTTCTTTTGGTTTTCTTTAAACCGGTATATTTTCTTTTGCTTTAACTGTCGGACCATCGCTTTGTTTGTGCTTGTGACAGACGCAATATCTCCCAGCGTTACGCTCGGTTCATAGACTACGACGTTCCGATCGATTTTGAGATAAATGGTCTCATCATTTGCGCTCATGCGAAATCACTCCCCGTCAACGGACAGGATACAAATGTAGCTTCTTTTGGCACGGCATGTTTTTCCTGACTGAAACGATAATAGAATACGCCGGATACTACGGCAGACACAATCAGCACGATCAGGCAGAGACGGTATGTCTTCCGATTCATTCTGCTCACTCCCTTTGCTTTGATATTACTTTTTATTGGAGTAGTATGTATCTTTTTCAAAAAAAATATGCTTAACGTCTGGAAAAAAAGATAAAATAAATTATAATAGACGGTATGCGAAAGGAGTAAGAGAACATGGGCACACAAAAAGAAGCTTTAAACCTTGCCGTTGAGATCGGCGACGAACTGCTTCGCAGCGGCGGGGAAATTTACCGCGTGGAAGATACCATGCTGCATATACTCGAAGCGCTCGGTCTTGAAAATTTCGACGTCTATGTGCTTTCCAACGGTATCTTTGCCAGCGCAAACGAAGATACGGAAGAAAGCTGCAGTATCATACGGCATGTGCCGCTCGGAGACGTACATCTGGGCAAGATCGCCGCGCTCAACCAGCTTTCCAGAGAAATCACAGACCATACCTGCGATATGGAAAACGCATGGAAACGCTTGGCACAATGCCGGGAATTATCCCTGCCGAAACCCTGGATCCAGGGGATCGCCTGCGGCATCGGCTGCGCATGTTTTTGTTCGATTTTCGGCGGCATGTTTTTGGATGCCGTATTTACTCTCGTCCTGGGGATTTTTCTGCAGTATATGCGCATGGACCAGACCGAACGCGGTACCTCAAAATTTTTGACCAATATTATCGGAAGCGCTTTTTTAACGGCGGCAAGTCTGATCCTGTTAAACCTGGGACTTCCCATCCGGCAGGATACCATCGTCATCGGCGGAATCGTCCCGCTTTTGCCCGGTATCGCACTGACTACGTCTATCCGTGATTTATTTAACGGCGATTATTTATCCGGCGCTATCCATTTGCTCGACGCGCTTTTAACCGCAATGTGTATCGCCGTAGGCGTCGGGTTTGTAATCATTTCCTATCAGAATATTTCAGGAGGTGTCCCGTTATCATGATCTTACAGTTTCTGCTTGCCATGGCGGCCTGCGCGTCGTTTGCCGTCCTCTTCGGCGTTCCGAGGGATCAGTTTTTTTTCAGCTCCCTGACCGGAGCGCTTGGATGGATCAGTTATCTGATCTTCTGTGAGCTAGGCGCCGGCATCGTATTTGCTTCACTGTATGCCACGTTTTTTCTGACAATCCTCTCCCGTTTTTTTGCCGCGCTGCGTAAAAATCCCGTTACGCTCTATCTTGTCACAGGCATTTTTACGCTTGTCCCGGGCGCAGGCATTTATTATACATCGTATTATTTCATTATGAATGAAATGAGCCGCTGTACGGCAAAGGGAATGGAAACCTTCAAAATCGCCGGCGCTATTTCCGTCGGCATCATTTTCGGATTTTCCATTCCCCAAAGGCTGTTCCAAAGGAAAAAATAATTATAACTTCATCGTAAGCTGGATCCGCTGTTTCTTAAGATCCACGCTCATAACTTTCACTTCCACAATATCGCCGACGCTGACTGCTTCCAGCGGATGTTTGATAAAACGTTCCGTCATCTGGGAAATATGTACCAGCCCGTCCTGATGTACGCCGATATCCACAAACGCGCCGAAATCAATGACATTGCGCACCGTTCCTTTTAATACCATGCCGGGCGTCAGATCTTTCATCTCCAAGACATCGCTTCGCAGAATCGGTTTGGGCATATCTTCCCTGGGATCGCGCGCCGGTTTTTCCAGCTCTTTGACGATATCCATAAGCGTCAGCTCCCCGACCGAAAGTTCTTTGGCAAGCGAATCATAACCGGAGATTTTTTTGGAAATCCCCTTTAAATTTCCCTCTTTTAAATCACATGCCGTATAGCCGAGTTTTTCCAGAAGCTTTGCGGCAGCGTCGTAGCTTTCCGGATGAACGCTTGTGGCGTCCAGCGGATTTTTTCCGTCCAAGATTCGTAAAAACCCGGCGCACTGCTCATAAGCTTTCGGTCCCAGCTTCGCGACTTTTAAAAGCTGCGTGCGGGAATCGAACCTGCCGTGCTCTTCCCGATATGCCACAATATTTTTTGCAACCGCTTTACTGATGCCCGAAATATATTCCAAAAGCGACGCCGACGCTGTATTCAAATCCACGCCGACCTTATTTACGCAGTCTTCCACCACGCCGCCTAACGCTTCCCCTAATTTCTTCTGGTTCATATCATGCTGGTACTGCCCGACGCCAATGGATTTCGGATCGATTTTTACCAGCTCCGCCAAAGGATCCTGCAAACGTCTTGCAATGGACGCCGCGCTCCGCTGCCCCACGTCAAAATTCGGAAACTCTTCCGTCGCCAGCTTGCTTGCGGAATAGACGGAAGCGCCGGCTTCATTGACAATGACATACTGCACATTTTTTTGTCTGCCGTCTAAATCCCTGCCCTGATCCGTCGAAATTTCTTTTAACAGCTCTACAATGACCATCTCGGATTCCCTGGAAGCCGTTCCGTTGCCTACGGAGATTAAAGTAACGCCGTATTTGTGAATCAGCTGTTTCAGCGTCCGTTTAGACGCTTCTACTTTATTCTGCGGCGCCGTCGGATAAATAACGGTCGTATCCAGCACTTTTCCGGTGGAATCGACAACCGCGAGCTTACACCCGGTCCGAAACGCCGGATCCCATCCGAGCACTGTCTGGTTCGCGATCGGCGGCTGCATCAGAAGCTGCTCTAAATTTTTTCCGAACACCCGGATCGCGCCGTCTTCTGCCTGTTCCGTCAGAATATTACGGATCTCCCGCTCGATCGCCGGGGCGATCAGGCGCTTATAGCTGTCTGCAATCGCCTCCTGCAATGCCGGCGTCGTATTCGGATTGTCCCGGCGGATGATCTTACGGTTTAGATAACGAATAATATCTTCCTCCGGCGCTTCTATTTTCACCGTCAGTATTTTCTCTTTTTCCCCGCGGTTTAACGCCAAAATTCTATGTCCTGCAAGTTTTGAAATCGATTCGTCAAACGCATAATACATCTCGTAGACCGATTCCGTCCCTTCGTCTTTTGCCGCAGAAACAATCCGTCCCCGTTTCATCGTCAGATTCCTGACGTATATCCGGTAATCCGCTTCATCGGAAATATATTCCGCTATGATGTCGCCCGCTCCTTCCAGCGCATCGGACACGGTACGGACTTCTTTTTCCGGATTTACAAAAGCTTCCGCTTCTTCTTCCAGGGAATGTTCCGTCAGCTGCAGCAGAATCAAATTCGCAAGCGGTTCGAGGCCTTTTTCTTTTGCAATCGTGGCGCGCGTCCGCCGTTTCGGACGATAGGGGCGGTAAAGATCGTCCACGACTACCATCGTCTCTGCGGCTAAAATCTGCGCCCGTAACGCTTCAGTCAGCTTCCCCTGCTCGTTTATACTCGCCAGCACCTGTTCTTTTTTCTCTTCCAGATTACGCAGGTACATAAGGCGATCATATAAATTCCGAAGAACTTCATCGTTTAACGCCCCGGTCGCTTCCTTCCGGTAGCGGGCGATAAACGGAATCGTATTGCCTTCGTCAATTAGTGTTACGGCAGCCTTTGCCTGCTCTTTTTTGATTCCCAACTCTTGTGCAAGGGCTGTGATAAGATCCATAATATTATTCCTCTCTTTCTGCAGATGTATCCGGTTTCAGAAGTTTTGCGATCTGCCGACAGACGGCTTTGAGCGGATGTTTGATTGAATTCCTAAGATTGGACAAATCATTCGACAACGCACGGATCTCCTTATTCGTCTGCTTTGTCAGTGTATTTAACTCCTGTTTCAACCGTATCGTTTCATGGTAAAAATAAACGCTTGTCGTGCCCAGCAGCCGGATCACGTCATCCAGCATATACGGATTCTCCTTTTCCCATTTCGGCACGTCTTTTACCGTATTGTCAAATAACTCCCCGCCCGCTTCCTGCAGATATTCCTCCGCCACTTTCCGGTTTCCCGGTCCGTACCGGTCTAAAATCTCATGAATCTCCTCCTGGGAAAACATTTCACTGGGATAATTTTCCTGCGAAACATCGGAAAACTCCTGCAGCCGCTCCATAAGAAACATCTGGACTTTTCTGTCCCTGTCCTTAAGAATGCTGTTTAACACCCGTTTGATCTCATGCGTATTCCCATACAAACCGGAATTTCTGACTTCCTTAGATACGGTATATTCCTCTGTCATGGAAAGTCCGATCGCGGAAAGGAAATCCGAATAAATGCTTCCGCCTTCAAAATGTTCCTTCCCGTCATACCGCCGGACGATAATATTCTCTTTTCCGATCACAGACGCCATCCGCTCTAATTTATCGTAATAATTCAGAAAATATCGTTCCTCTCTGCCGGTATACTGTGCAAACGTCTCCTGCGACCACTGTTTTTTGACCAGTTGATTCCAGTTGGAAGGGAAAAATTTATCCTGACGCCGGAAGTATACGATCACACGAATACCATATCCCCCTTTTTTTGCTTTTTCCGTCAGAAGTTCCCAGAGATTTTTCTTCTCCATATCCATGCCCCGCCAGATACTTTCATCGGAAAGGACAACGTTGTCATATTCCAAAAAGAGCTCGTCTACCATCTGCATACCTGCCTGGAAATTCTTATCTTCCTGTTCTAAATCTCTGTTTCCGTTTTCATCTATAAGCATTCCCAGTAAAAATCGCCCGTTATGCGCTTTTGAAATACCGGGATAATGAAAAGAAAGCGCCGGATAACCGTACCCCTTCTTTGCCAGCACATCTGCATTCTCTTTACAAAAAAACTGTATTGCCGTTGATCCGGTTTTTGCCATTCCAATGTGGATCCATAAAGTTTTCATGTTTCATGCTCTCCTTATATGATTTCCGCACGCCTGCGGGCGGTCTCTTAAAGTATACCCACGGGGCATCCCAGTATGACACGCCTTCCAGGCGGTCTCTTAAAGTATACTTTATCAAATATAGGAAGTCAATTGGCTTATTTTGCTCGTTCCGCCAAAGTATCCGGTCGTTTTCAGATGATATGATCCGGTGAAAGGATTCGTCAGAAAAATACGAAAAGACGGTGCAGTCCCTGTAAATGGAGCTATACCGCCTAATCTCGACTTCCTTTCATCTAACTGAAAAACGTTATAGTTTTATCTTATTTATGTTTATGTCTTCCTGTAAAATTTCAGTATTCTTAATTTCACTTCACGCTGAAAGACATTTCTTCCACATAATTCGTGCAGAGAGAGGATTTCACATGTGTCAAACATCCCTATTCTTCGGTCTCTTGTATTTCAAATATCTGAACGGAATTTGCATCACTGTTGTAGGTAACGCTGATTTTAGAATCCTGAATCAAATTTGCATCTTGATCGTAATATTCGATCACGATCCAATCACGTTTCAAATCTTCCATAGAATCCGGCAAATAGTATGTAATCTCATTTTCTTTTTCTAAATACATTTTATCTGTAGAAACGCTTCCGCACTCAGGAGAAACCATGCAGTATGAAATGTCGGAGGAATAATTATATATGGTAATATCAAATTCTTTTACTGTCGAATAAGGAATTTCGTTTACAAACTCTAATTTTACATAAGCATCTTTTTTTTCGTATTGACTGTCTTCGGCAATGCTTGTATCGTCTTTTTCTACAAGAGAACCTTCCGTTGCATCTTCATTTTTTGCCAGAGGCGGATTGGACGGATTGGTACATCCGACACAAAATAATACACTTAGTAGCAGTACTATAGAAACTATTTGTTTCTTCCTGTTCATGATTCTCCCTCACTCTCTATATCACTTTTATCCTGTCTGTTGTCTTTTTGAGTCATTGTCTGTTGTGCATATGTAGTAATCGGTAATATAAAAACAGCCAAAACAACGAGATTTAACACTACTGTTGCTATTTTTCCATTACTATCACCACTTATGTTTTTTATTGTAAAATTGTATTATATATTTTATATTTTGTCAACATTCTTTTATTTCCACAAATACATTTCTTCTATTATAGTTCCGATACATATGGAACAATCTCATCTTCATCCCAAACAGCTTTGACATTTGAATCCTTCCCTACACAAAAACTCAATCAACTTTTTTCAGAATCACATAACTTGATTGATTTCAGATAAAGATAAAATATTCATTTCATGAAATAGGAATGTTTTGAATTTCCCCATTTTCTAAAATCCGATCACCCAAAAGCCCTACACTTTTGATCTGACCAGCCCTTTGCAAAATATTTCTGAAAAACTCACATAATTCCTTTCAATTTTATACCCTAGTGTGTTATAATGAAAAATACAGAAACACTCTTTTGTTTCGTTGCTTGTCGTGATTTGATTATAAAATTTGTACAATATTTTTACATTTTTCTTATAGAGTTAAACTATCTATCTGTAAAATGGGGAAACTCGACTATATAAAAACAACTTGAGTTTTCATGGAGTAGAAACATCAAAGTTAATCTTATTGGCTGTATTATGCCTATATAATTCAAATTTTAAAAATAAGCAATTGCGAAACAAGTTTGTAATTTTGATTCCAGCAAGGCAAGAATTAGGTATCGCCGGGTTTTAAGAAAGTGTATGTAGATAACAGGATTTTAAGGTATAAAAATAAAACAGATAGGGGGCAAGAAGTAAGCGCAGAGATTATGTTATTAAGAAACGTAAATCATTTTCCCGCAGGAAGAAGCAATACCGGGAAATCCTGTTTAAAACGGGTAAATTTAGAAGCATCCGATACAACGTCAAACCCACAGAAATCCCGTAGCTCTTGAGAGTATTGCAGAAATACATTCAGGAGGAAAGCGGTTGGAATTGAAATTTATACAGCTTCTGGTGTTTGGAAAAGCCTAAAAATTTTTAAAAGACGGAAAGGAGTAGAGGTTTATGAAACAAACGAAGAAAATTTTAGCAGTAGTGTTAGTATTCGTATTATCATTGTCACTGCTGCCAGCGGTCAGTGTCAACGCAGCACCAAAAAAGGTAAAACTGAACAAAACGAAAGCGACCATTTATGTGGGGGAAACAGTTACTTTGAAATTGAAGAATAACAATAAAAAAGTAAAATGGAGTACATCAAACAAGAAGGTTGCGTCAGTTACGAAAAAAGGAAAAGTAACAGGTAAAAAAGAAGGTAAGGCTACAATTACTGCAAAAGTCGGAAAGAAGAAATATAAATGCAATATGATTGTAAAAGCTTATAACGACAGTGCAGATACGCAAATACCGCAGCCGTTATATGCGGTAAATATAACAAATAACTTAGATGCAAGCAGCGCATATGACAAAATTAGCATTACAATAAAAAACACAGGCGCAGGAAAAATTCATTTGGGTAATTATACAGACTTGCAGGAGAGATATATGAAGGTATATAATGCATTAGCGGGTTCGATATTGCATCAATCAAATGTAACTGGATATTGCCTTATTCCTGCCACAACCATTTTCTCAGGGGAGACAAAAACAATAGAGTTTACAAGACTTTATACACATAAAAGTAATTATGAATGGTATAAAACATTTCACTTAAGTAATGCTTCATACTTTGAAATTCCTATTTATTCACAGGACCTTCTATTACATACTGAGAAATGCTACGTCAATTAATCAACAAAATAATATTGAATAGTTACAAGCGGGCAGAGCCGGAATTTCCGGTTCTGCCTTTCTCTGAATTATGCAGTGATAGTCTCGGTTCCGCCTTTGGGCATGCCTATATTTCACGTCTTTCACACCTCCTGCAAAATCTTATTAAAATTTCATTTTTGATGCGTAAACCCAAGTATGCCACATCCTTTACAATCTTTTCCTGTCATGCTATACTTGATACGACCGTTCCGTTAGAACGCGTCATACCGGATGCCCGTAAGGAACTTATAAGCAACCGCAAAATGCGTGTTGGAATAACCCGACGGGCATACCTGAAAATAAAAAAAGGAGGTTACATAATGGCACATGATGTAACAGGCATTTCTGCCAAAGAGGCTTTACTCAAATTAAAAAAAGGAAACGAAACCTATGTAAACGCAGCTTCCAATCCGGGAGATATTTCTCCTGACATCCGCAAAGACACCTGTGAGAACGGACAGTTCCCTTACGCAGTGGTTGTAACCTGTTCCGACTCCCGCGTGATTCCGGAGAGCATTTTTTCCGCAGGAATCGGAGAACTTTTTACGATCCGCGTTGCCGGAAACGTTATCAATGATTTTCAGCTGGGCAGCGTAGAATACGCGGCGGATCATCTTGGAAGCAAACTGATCGTCGTACTCGGACATACCCACTGCGGCGCCGTAGGAGCGGCTATGAGCGGCCATACCGGCGGTTTTATCAAAGCAATTACCGATGAAATCAAAGCTGCAATCGGAGACGAAACCGACGAATATAAAGCCTGCTGCTTAAACATTGAAAACAGCATCCGGCGTATTTCCGATAATCTGCATATTCCCGCAGAAGGAACGGAAGACGGCGTGAAAGTTATCGGCGCAGTGTACCATATCGATGACGGACACGTAGAATTTATGGAATAAACCAGCCAAAACCGGCTGTACATGAGAGGTTTTTATGGATTTTCAAGATATGGCTTTCCCAAAAGCGCCCGTTCCGGACAAACGTTCCAAAGCAATGGCTCTGGCATCCGTAATCCTGGGCATCGTTGCGCTTGTTACATGCTGCTGCATCTATCTTTCTATCGTCTGCGGCTCGCTGGGTATCATCCTCGCGCTTTTATCCAAAGGCGGCGAACTGACGATGGATACCAAAGGACAGATCGGGCTGACGCTTAGCTCCGTCGGTCTTGGTCTTACGCTTTTTCTATACATCGGAATATTTTTGGTTATGCTCAGCCAATATGGGGGCATCGACGGTATTCTGCAGGAATACATGCGGATGTATCAGGCAGATACGATAGAAGAATTATATCAGATGCTGGGCATTGTCCAGTAATTTCAAAAAATCCAGATGAAAGGCCGTCAGAGCAATGTCTTTGACGGCTATGTTTATGACTACGATCCCCAGGGCCAGATATAAATACAGATTCCGATACCGCATGCCGACGGGCAGCCGCTTCCCTGACAACCGCTCTGCCGTATGGGAAATCATAAACCAAAGGTACAATACCGCGCAGTATGGCACAATGGGATGGTAAAAAAAGGAAAGCAGAAACTTTCCCTCGAACAATACCTGAACTGCTCTTGTTCCTCCGCACCCGGGACAGTACAATCCGGTCACGGCATGAAACAGGCAGGGAACCGAAAACACAGACAATACCCCGGCGGGCAGCAGACGAATGAGCAAATACAAACCGGCGCCTATACCGGGCAGACACAGCCCCAGAATATAAAAATTAGATTCGATACGCTTTCGTTCCTCTTCCTGCAACTGATCTGATTTCATCTATATCCAACCGCCTTTTCTTTTCTCGAAACCTATTTGTCCTTCATCTCCGCAGACTGCATGATAACTTTGCAGAAACCGATACTGCAAACACGTCCTGGCGGCATTTTACCATATCCGTTTTTATCTTGCAATCCAGCTGTTGTATTTTGAAACAATTCTGCTATAATAAAAAAATGTAATCCTACAAGGATACCTTTTTGACACACTCCTTGCGGAGTGGTCTGATTATAAGAAATCCCACAAGGAGTTTTGAGTATGATGAAACTTTCTTCCAAAGAATTAAAACGAAGAGCGCGGGAAATTTTAACCGGGCGCTACGGACTGCCTATGATGGCTTTTGTACTTATGGAACTTTTAGTTCTCCTGTTAAACGCGCCGTTTCAGCCTTCCCTGCAGCAACCGCTCAACGGCTTTCAAATTGCCGTATTTTTTATTGCCACACTTTTTATCTCTTTATTGGCCATCGTGTTACATAGCGGCATCCTCTATATCCATCTGCAGCTTTCCAGAAACAAAGAAGCACAGGTCAAAGATGTCTTCCGCTATTTTAACAGGCGCCCGGACCGCTTTCTGCTTTCCGGTCTCTTGTTGGTCTGCATAATAGCCGTGCCGGCGCTGCCCGCTGCAGCCGTAACGATATTCCTTATTACCACGGGAGCGGACACGCTTTTTTGTCTTATTCTGGCTGCGGCGGTCTGGATTCCGACACTCACGTTCCTGTGCATCCTTGCATTTTCCTATGACCCGCTCTTCTTTTTGCTGATCGAATATCCCGACGAGAAGATCCTGCATCTTTTCAAAAAAAGCCGCCGTCTGATGCGGGGAAACAAAGCCAGAAAATTCTATATCGCATGCAGTTTTCTCGGACTTTCTCTGCTGTCTGGGTTATCGTTCGGCATCGGTCTGCTTTGGGTATCGCCCTATATCAATCAGGTAAACGCAGAGTTTTACCGGGATATCACAGGCGAGACAGCACAGGAGATCAAACAAGAGAACTTGCCGGAATACAATATGTGAAAAACAGGCGGCAGAATATAAACTCTGCCGCCGTCTGATTTTGAATTTTAGTTTCCCTTTTTGAATCTGCGTTTGATATGCGACAGCATCGTCCGAAACGGATGCTTTGCATTCTCACGGAATTGAAACAATTCTTCTACGTCTCGTTTCAATCGATTGACTTCTTTTTTCAGAGCATCATTTTCCTTTTTCAGGTCTTCATACTCTTTCTGCAGATAAACACCGACAGAAGCCGTAAACCTTGCAAGATCCTCATCCATATATCGATTGTTTTTCTGCCATTTCTCCGTATCCTTGACCGTAAGGTCAAACAGCTCTCCGCCCGGTTCATGCAGATATTCTTCCGCAACTTTACGATTGCCCTCTTCGTAATTCTTTAAAAATGCTTCCGCTTCTTCTTTGGAAAACATTTCACAGGGATACTGTTTACTGGATACGTTTGAAAATTCCATCAGCCTGTTCTTGATAAACTTCTGCGCTCCGGGATCTCCCAGCGCCGGCAGGCTGTTTACCGCCCTTTTGATTTCATGGGTATTTCCATATAAACTAAGATTCCAAATTCCCTTGGTAATCTGGTATTCGTCCGTCATCGCAAGCCCGATGACAGACAGAAAATCGGAATGAATACTGCCGTTTACAAACTTGCTCTTATCAAAACGCCGAACCGTAATATTCTCTTTCCCGATCACTGCAGCCACACGTTCCAGCTTTTCATAGTAATTCAGCCTGACGTCTTTGTCCACTTTTTCCAGAAAATCGTCAAACAGCTCTTCACACAGCGTACCGATTCTTCCTTTGACATTCTGATTCCAGTTGGAAGTCAGAAACTGATCCTGGCGTCTGAAGTATACGATCATATGAACCTGATAGCCCACACGGTCCGCTTCCGCTTTCAAAATCTTCCACAGATCCGTCCGATCCTCGTCCATAAACCGCCAGATATCCTCATCCGAAAGGATCACATGATCATACGTCAAAAACAGCTCTTCGATCTTTTGCATCACTTCGGAAATTCTCTGCATTTCTTTGTCCACACATCGGTTTCCGTCTTCATCATAAAGAAACCCGATCAAAAAATGCCCGTTGCGTGCCTTTCCGACTCTTCCATAGTCGAAAGAAAAATCCGGATAACAATAGCCCTTCCGGTTTAAAACCGGATTATTGTCTGCACAAAACTTCTGTATTGCCGTGGTCGCCGTCTTCGGCGTTCCAATGTGGATATGCAGTATCTTCATTCTCTAAACTCCCTTTTCTAATCCGCAAAATACTTCTCAAGCTTCTCTAAAATCTGATTCACGCATTCTTCCACGCTGTTTTGGGGCGTCATCACCTCGATATCGGGATGTTCCGGTACTTCATACGGGCTGCTGATTCCGGTAAAATCAAAGATCTTTCCGGCTCGCGCCGCTTTATATAATCCCTTTACATCACGCTTTTCACATTCTTCTAAAGAAGTATTGACATAAACCTCAATGAAATTGTCTCCAATGATTTCTTTTGCCTTTCTCCTGTCTTTGCGGTATGGGGAGATAAATGCCGTCAATACGATTAATCCCGCATCGTTCATCAGTTTTGAAACTTCCGCGATCCGCCGGATATTTTCAATCCGGTCTTTTTCGCCGAATCCAAGGTTTTTGTTCAGACCCATCCGGATATTATCTCCGTCCAAGATCATCGTATGCTTACCCAGCGAAAACAGGCGTTTTTCCAATGCATTGGCAATCGTGGATTTTCCGGAGCCGGAAAGTCCCGTCATCCAGATCGTAAGCGCTTTCTGGTTTAACTGTCCTTCCCGAAGCTCTTTCGTAATATCCATATTATGCCAGGTAAGGTTGTTGTCTTTTTGAATGTCATGCTCCACAACGCCGCATGCAGACGTCATATTTGTAACCCTGTCGATTAAGATCAGAGAACCTAAGTCTTTATTCCCGGAAAATTCGTCAAATACGATCTTGCTTCCCACGGATATCTCACAGAACGCGATCTCATTTTTGGAAATGATATCCGCTTTTACTTCTGCGCCGGTATTGACGTCGACTTTATATTTGATTTTCATAATGGTTGCGGGAACCTGCTGCGTCCCGATCTTCAACAGAAAATTCTTCCCTGTCACAAGATGGTTGTCGTCCATCCATAAGATAGATGCGGCAAACATAGAACCCACTTTCAAGTGATAGTCTTTCTCCAACACGCAACCTCTGGAAACGTCAACTTCCGTATCCAGTGAAATCGTAACCGCCGCGCCTTTGCCGCTTCGATCTGCCTTCCGGTCTCCTTCCAGAATCGAAGAAACCTTCGCCGTCTCGCCGCTGGGACGCACCGTAACCGTATCTCCGACCGCAATGCTGCCGGATGCGATCTGTCCCTGGAATCCACGGAACGTATGATCCGGACGGCAGACACGCTGTACGGGCATAGAAAAGTTTTTATTGCCGCCTTCTTCCGAAACGTCCACGTTTTCCAGATATTCTAAAAGCGTAGAACCGTGATGCCACGGCATCCGTTCGGATTTCACCGTAATATTGTCGCCTTTGGTTGCAGAAAGCGGAATGATCTTAATGCTTTCGTAATGAAATTCCGCCATCAGAAGCTTAATGTCTTTTTCGATCTCACGAAAACGTTCCTGGCTGTAATTGACCAGATCCATTTTATTAACGGCAAAGACAAAATGCTTGATTCCCATTAAATTGCAGATTCTTGCATGGCGCTTTGTCTGAATCAGCACGCCCTGGCTGGCGTCTACCAAAATGACGCAAAGCGACGCAAAGGACGCGCCGACCGCCATATTCCTTGTATATTCTTCGTGTCCCGGCGTATCGGCAACGATAAAACTCCGATTCTCCGTTGTAAAATAACGGTATGCCACATCGATTGTAATCCCCTGTTCCCGTTCCGCGATCAGTCCGTCCAGCAACAGGGAATAATCGATCTCGCCTCCGGCAGATCCGACTTTCGAATCCAAGGTCAACGCTTCCTCCTGGTCTGCAAACAGTAATTTTGCATCATAGAGCATATGACCGATCAACGTTGATTTTCCGTCGTCTACGCTTCCGCAGGTAATAAATTTTAACAAATCGTTTTTCATCTAAAAATACCCCTCACGTTTTCTTTTCTCCATGCTGGAAGCCCCTCCGTCGGAATCAATCACACGGCTGGTCCGCTCCGACTCCACTGCTCCCAGTGTCTCGTCTATAATCTCATCTAACGTCACCGCTTCCGATTCTACGCCTCCGGTGAGCGGATAACAGCCAAGCGTACGGAACCGTACCATTTTATTCTCTATCTTTTCACCGGGTTCTAATTTCATCCGGTCGTCGTCTACCATGATAATATTGCCGTTGCGGTTTACCACCGGACGCTCTTTGGCAAAATAGAGAGAAACAATCGGTATGTTTTCCCGTTTGATATACTGCCAGATATCCTTTTCCGTCCAGTTGGAAAGAGGAAATACGCGGATGCTCTCTCCCTGATTGATCCTCGTGTTAAACAGTTTCCACATTTCCGGTCTCTGGTTCTTGGGATCCCATCCGTGATTGGCATCCCGAAACGAAAATATCCTCTCTTTCGCACGGGATTTCTCCTCGTCTCTTCTTCCGCCTCCAAACGCCGCCGTAAACTGATACTTGTCCAGCGCCTGCTTTAACGCCTGCGTTTTCATAATATCCGTATAAGCCGAACCGTGCTCGAACGGGTTGATCCCCTGCGCAACGCCGTCCGCATTGATATACTCTAACATTTCAATCTGCAGCTCTTTTGCAATCTTATCCCGAAATTCAATCATCTCTTTAAATTTCCAAGTCGTATTGACATGCAAAAACGGGAACGGCGGCTTTTCCGGATAAAATGCCTTGAGCGCCAGATGAAGCATAACCGAAGAATCCTTTCCAATTGAATAGAGCATGACCGGTTTCTCACACTCTGCCGCTACTTCGCGCATAATATATATGGCTTCTGCTTCCAGTTCATCTAAATGATCCATACTTTTCTCCTTTTTGTTCCTTTATTTACTGAATATTTTTTCAAATAACGATTTCTTCGGCGTTTCCCGCAGATCTGCCAGCCGCTTCATATCGGCAGTCTCCTGCCAAAACCTCTGATTCTTTTGGTCAAACAGGACTGCCGCCTGATCAACCGCCTCTACCAAACGCTCAGCCAGCGATTCCTGGCTCTCTATGGGATCCGGTATCGCTGCAATCCGCTCTTCCAAATCGTTCGTTCCGCCGTTTTTGCAAAAATAATGAATACGCATGCCCTGTGCATGGTTTGCCGTAACGGCCTTTTGTGCCTTGTCCTGTTTCACCGCTTCCCCAATGGCGCTGACTTCTTTTTTCAAATCCCGGATTTCCTGATACAGCCGAAGAACGGCGCCGCCGACAAACAAAATAACCGGGTCTATCCCGTTCGGATCTTCCTTATCCCATTTCGGCAGAACTTTCGCTTCCGCCGCAGAACCGCCGGTCCAATCGGAATCCTCTGTCCCGTCTGCAGAAAGAAGCGTTTTAAATTCTTTCTCAAGCCCGCTTAATTCCTGTCTCAATTCCCCGTATTTTACCAGAAGCGCCCGCATGGATACATTGGCAAACCGAACCAAATCTTCGAGTATAAACGGATTGTCTTTCTGCCATTTGGGAATGTCCTTGATCGTATTGTCAAACAGCCCCCGATTTGTCTCATGCAGGTATTCCTCTGCAATTTTGCGGTTTCCCGCTTCGTATTCCTTTAAAAGCGCCGCAACTTCTTTGGCCGAAAGCATCTCGCAGGGGTAATTTTTCTTAGAAATTTCCGAACACTCCTGCAGCATTTCCATGATAAAATTCTGTGCGTTTCGGTCTTTTATCATCTGAGGCAGGAAATTAATCACCCGTTTAATCTCCTGCGTATTTCCGTACAGTCCGATATTGACGACTTCCTGCTTAATCTCGTATTCCTCCGTCAGTGCAAGTCCTACGGCGGAAAGAAAATCCGAATAAATACTGCCGCCCTCAAAATTATCTGTTCCGTCAAAACGTCTGACAATCACATTTTCTTTCCCGACGATATCTGCAATACGGTCCAGCTTGTCCGCATACTCAAGCCTTGCACGCAGATTCACTCTGTTCATCCATTCTTCGATCGTGCACTTCGCCAGATCTACCTTTATGATCTTAATCTGCTGATTCCAAAGGGAGATTAAAAATTTATCCTGGCGTCTCACATAAGCAATCACGCGGATTTGAAATCCGCCTTTCTTTGCTTCCTTCATGAGCTTTTCCCACAGATCTTTCCGTTCGATATCCATACTCCGCCAGATCCGTTCGTCGGAAATAATCACATTGTCATAGTTCTCAAAGCTCTTATGGATGACTGCCATTCCTTCCTGAAACACATCCTCTTCCCATTTCTTTGAGCGTTTTCCGAATTTGTTTTTTAATTTTACAATTAAAAAATACGCGCGGATTCTGGAAGCATCGGGATATGTCTGCGGAAACAACGGATAGCAGTAACCTTTTTGATTCAGCACTTCACTGTTGTCCACGCAAAAAAACTGCAGGGCAGTAGAGGCTGTCTTCGGTGAACCAATATGAACATACAACGTTTTCATCCAATGTGATTTCCTTTCTTTTTAAATATCAGCACTAATTATACTATACATCAGACATAAAAGCTACAAAAATTTACCAATTTTGTATTTTCAAATCCCCCGAAACGATGCATTTTTATTAAGTTTTACAAAAAATTATTTTTTATACGCACATCAGCCTTCGGCATTTTTCTGTTACTTCCCTCCAAACTTCCTGCTAATCCAACGAAACACCGTCCGAAACGGATGCTTACGGTGCCTGACATATGCGCTGACCTCATTCAATTCTTTTCTCATATCTTTGATCAGTTCTTTTTTCAGATCTTCATTTTCCTGATGCAGTTTTGCAACCGCAACACCGAATACCCGCACTACATCGTCAATAAAATACGGGTTGTCCTTCTCCCATTTCGGCAAATCGGAAACCGAATAGTCAAACAGATCGGTTCCCGTCTCATGCAGATACTCTTCCGCCACTTTCTGATTGCCTGACCGATACGCTTCCAAAAACTCGGAAATCTCTTCTTTTGACATCATTTCACTCGGATACTGTTTTTTTGAAATTTCCGAGCAATCCTGCAGAATATCCAGAAAATACATCTGCCATTTTCCATCCTTCATCTGAGGAATCCCATTCAGAATCCTTTTAATCTCATGCGTGTTTCCGTATAATCCCATATTGCGCATCTCCTGCGTCACCACATATTCATCCGTCAGAGACAGTCCAATTACGGAGAGAAAATCCGAATAAATGCTGCCGCCCTCAAACTCCTGACGGTCGAAACGACGGACTGTAATGCATTCTTTTCCAATCACAGAAGCCATCCGTTCCAGTTTTGCGTAATAATCCAGACGAAACCGGCCTACCCGATTTGCATATTCTTCGTACGTCTCTTCTGACCTCAGTTTTTTCACCTGCTGATTCCAGTGTGAAAGATAATACTTGTCCTGACGCCTAAAATATACAACCACATGCAGCGAAAATCCGTTCGCTTCGGCTTCCTTCTTCATCAGCTGCCACAAACCTTTCTTTTCGCTGTCCATTCCTCTCCAGATGCTCTCATCGGAAACAACAATATCGTCATACGTCTCAAACAGCTGAAGTACGATATCCATTCCTTCCCGGAAATTTTTCTCTTCCTGTATCCGGTCACGGTTTCCGTTTTCATCGAACAATTCACTTAACAGAAATTTCCCGTTATGGGCATCGGCGTTCCCCGGATAATAAAACGGAAAGATCGGATAGCAATATCCGTGTTTTTCCAAAACCTTAGCGTTTTCTTTACAGAAAGACTGTATTGCCGTGGTTGCCGTTTTGGGTGTTCCAATATGAATGTGCAGTGTTTTCATGTTATACTCCTTCTGATTTATCCGTAATTTATCGTTTCCCCTTTTGAAAGAAAATTTTCACGACTACTATATTAGAAAAGAAATATTAAAGGCACATTAAAACGCATAAAAAAAGCAACCCTGAACATAAAAGTTCAGGGCTGTAAATCCGGCAGATACAACGTAAAAATACTGCCTTTTCCCGGTTCACTTTCAACTGTAATATCTCCTCCATGCTTTTGCGCAATCTTTTTCGAAAGAGGCAGTCCAAGCCCAAATCCTTCCGCGTTCCTGGACTTGTCGCACTTATAAAACCGATGGAAAATATGCTCTATCTCTTCCGGCTTCATGCCGATACCGTAATCTCTCACCGACACGTAGACCCACGCATCTTCTTTGCCCATAATAACATCAACGTTTCCTCCCGGATCACTGAATTTGACCGCATTGGTAATCAAATTTAAGATCACGATAGAAATCAGGCTGATATCTCCTCTCGAATACACTTCCTGGAAATCAAACCGAAATTTCACGGACTCTTCCGATTTTTCCTGCCATTCCTCGCAGACAGACTGCACGATTTCTTTCAGGTCCAGCGTTTCATACTGGATCTCCATGCGGTCCTGATCCAGCCGGGAAAGCTTTAAAAGCTGTAGAATCAGCGTATCCATCTTTTCGGACTGACGGTGCACTACCTCAATAAATTCCCGTATCTCTTCGCCGCTTACCTCGTTTCCCATGACATACTGGCACTGCGCCAGCAGAACGGCAACCGGCGTCCGAAGCTCATGGGCGACATCCGACGTAAACTGCTCCTGAAGTTTCATTGTCTGCTCCATCCGGTCCAGCATCCGGTTATTGGCCTGTGCCAAAATTTCAATTTCATAAAACTGATTATCACACTTCATCCTCTGCGACATGTCAAGGCTTAACCCTATGCCTTCCGCCGTCCGGCACATCATTTTCAATTCTCTTGAAATTTTTCCGGCAAACACAATTTCACAGGTTAAAATCACCGCCATCACGCATACGACCGTAATATAAGCAACCGTTTCCAGATTTTGATAAAAACTGTCGGCGTCTGACTTTTTAATGATTCCTCTGATAAAAACCCCTTTTTCGTTGTCTCTTCCTATCCGTACATCCCTGACATAATACCTTGTACCGCCGCAGACGATCGTAGAACTGTAATTATTCACCGCATGGTAATCATAAAACTCCGCTTCCGTCTCTTTTGGGTACTCTCCCGCGATCACATATCCGTTCCTGCGTACAAGCAGAAACGTCACATGATCCCGTTGAAACTGAAAATTGTCTTCAATTTTTACTTCATCTCTATCCGCCGAAACATATCTGCGGTTTTCTTCAATGCTTTTCCGCAATTCCCGCTTAATTTCCGCATCTACTGCAGCAATTGATAAAAGCCGTATGGTTACTAACATCACAAACGACATAACCACCATGGCTATTGTCGGCAGAACCGCAATATACCGAATCAGCGATGCCTGTTTTAGCTGTTTTCCTTTAATATATATCCAACTCCCCGGATGGTTTGAATCATCTTAAATTCAAACCCATCATCTATTTTTTTTCTTAAGTACCGAATATAAACATCCACAAGATTTGACGTGCCTTCCCGTTCAAAGTCCCAGATATTTGCTTCGATCTGTTCCCTTGTAACGACAATGTTCCGATTCCGAATCAAATACAGCAATACGGAATATTCCTTTGGTGAAAGTTCGATGGTTTTTCCCTCTCTTTTTACCGTACATTCATTACAGTCCACGACCAGATCGCCACAGCGATAGACATTCCCGTGAACATCTGCTTTTTTACGGGTAATCATGCGGACTCTCGCCAAAAGCTCCTTGAACTCAAACGGCTTTACCATATAATCATCCGCCCCCAGATCCAGACCCCGGACAATATCATTCACATCGCTTTTTGCACTCAAAAACAAGACTGGCGTTGCAATTCCCCTGCTTCGTATTTTCTTTACGATCGTAAATCCGTCCATCCCCGGTATCATGATATCCAAAATAGCGCCGTCATATTCTGCCATACACAGATAATCAAATGCACTTTCTCCGTCAAAACAGCGGTCTACCAGATAGCCTTCTGATTCCAGTTCTTTGACAATAATCCGATTCATATCTTTTTCATCTTCAACTACAAGTAAACGCATATATCCTCCCACTGTAAATGAAGATTTTCCTAAAGTATCTCCATTATAACCGTTTGTTCTTCATTTTACAGCAGAAAGATTAAAATAAGATTAAAACTTATTTATGATGCGGATACCACCATGGTTACATATCCAAGGTTTCTAAGTTCATCCTGCAGTTTTAAGGCGTTATCCAGAGAATTTTCTTTTCCGACGATTACCCGCAGCATATCGTCGTCTTTTACAACATAGCTGTAAAATCCCTGATCCGTCAGCTGCTGCGCCAGAAAATTTGCCGTCGGCCGATAGGCAAACCGACCGGTTTCCACTCCGTAAACCACCTCGGTTCGATCTTTAACATCCCTTTTGGATGAGCTGTCTTCTGCTTCGGTTTCTATTTCCGGCACATCGTCTGTTTCCTCGGTTCTGCGGCTTTGATTGGTCAGATTTTTTTCCAATGGAACGGCCCGTTCTATTCCCATCGCAATGGCGCTCGCCACTTCGTTAAAGTTATTGTCAAATATTTCGTTATCTCTGTCATGATTGATAAATCCAGCTTCGATCAATACCGCAGGCATTTCGGTACGCCGTAATACGGCAAGTCCTGTTCTCTCTTCAATCCCAAGATTTGCAAATCCGGTCCGTTCCAATTCCTCATTGATCGCCTCCGCCAAACGTTCTGCCCGTTCATCGCCTCCGTAAATCAACGTCTGCACACCGTTATACGTATTATCGTTTTCTCCGGAATTTCGATGGAATGAAATAAAATAATCGGCTCCCGCTTCATTCCCGATCTGGGCCTTTTCATAAGGAGACTGATATACATCCGTCGTTCTCGTATAAATCACATCATATCCCTGCTGCTCTAAAATTTGACCGACTGCCAGCGCCAGGCGCAGATTATCGTCTTTTTCCTTTCTTCCCTGATACATCGCGCCATTGTCAAATCCGCCGTGTCCGGCGTCTATTACAATGATTGCCAACTTTTTGCTCCTGCAATTCATTTTCTCATTATTGTATGCTGCAATTTATTTTCTGTGCCGGATTTTTGATAATTTATCTTCATTCATTCCGCCTGCCGGCACGGCTCTTACTTTATGTTTTCACCGTTGTACTTCCGCAGGATGCATGACCGTAAAAAGAACCCGGAAATCTGAAAATCTCCGGGTTCTTTCATTTCTTTCACCTTTCTTTCACTTTTCTTTCACTTTCATCTTCCCTTTTTTCAGCTTCTTCTTCAAGTTGTTCTTCTGTTTTGCCTTCAAGCCCTTCGGCCATTTCACGGTTACTTTCTTCGCCGTCTTCTGGAAGGCCTGCTTGCCGATCGTGCTCAATGCCTTTCCTTTGATCGTCACTTTCTTTAACTTTTTGCAATTATAGAATGCTTTCTTTCCGATGCTCTTTACGCTCTTTCCGAGTGTTAACTGTGTTGCTTTACTGCATCCGCTGAACGCATTTGCCCCGATGCTCGTCACATTGTCGCCGATCGTGATCTTCCTTGCCTTCTTGCAGTTTGCAAACGCCTTGCTGCCGATTCCGATTACTTTATATGTTACTTTATTGATCGTTACCGCAGACTGAACCTTCAGGTTTTTCGCATCTTTGCCCTTCGTGATCACTACCGTCTTATCTTTCGCGCTCGCTACCTGGTACGTTCCGTCCGGTCCTGTGAGTACCTGACCGTCTTTGACTTCCGTTCCCGGCGTGCCCGGTGTTCCCGTCCGCCTGCTGCCACAAGGTTCTTCTTTGCCGTCTCCAGCGCCGTCTTTAAGACTCCAAGCCTTGTCGCGTCTGCCGTTGCCAGCTCATCCATCGCCGCCTTGTATGCGTCCGTGAATGCCTTCCAGCTTGCGTCCGTATATTTCTTGTCGCTGTTGTTCGCATCATACTCGGCTTTCATGCTGTCTAACACGCCCTTGAGCGCGTCTTTTGCTTTTCCTTTTGCACTCTTATGGTCTGCCAGGTTTGCGATTGCATCCGCAATTCTCTGTTTTGCCGCCGCAACTGCTGCAGAAGTGGCATCTGCGCTGTCTGCAGCCAATTCCTCTGCAGCCGTTATCGCAGCCTGCAGTTCGTCCCATGCCGCCTGCTCGTAATCATCTTTTATGCTGTCCGGATAATCCTGTTTCGCATTGGCAGCCTCTGTCGAAAGTCCGTCCAGTTCCGTATCAGACGCTGCGTCCTCTCTCGTAACCGTTACCGTAATCTCAATTGTCATTTCTGCCGGTTTTGCCGGATCTTCTTCATTGGTAACCGTTACCCAGTTCTCTCCGTCTTTGATCTGGTATTTTGCCCGGAGAACAATCTTGGCTGTACCGCCTTTTTTCGCTGTGATCGATCTGGTCTCTTTATTAAAGTCAATCACCTTGGACGCTTCTTCTGAAAGATCGTCGTAAGAAATATCGATTCTTGCCTGATCGCCCAATGCAACCGGATGTCCCGTCTTTTCACAGTCTGCCAGTTTTACATCCGTTACCTTTGTCTCGCCTAACGTTGCTGTACCGTTTTCCTGTCCCGCCGCAATCGTGATATTTACCGGAGCCGGAGCCGTAATGCTTTCCACCGCACAGGTACAAGGAGCTTCTGCCGTTTTTCCATAAACAGCCGTAATCGTCAATACTTTATTTTCTTCCCCTTTTGCATTCGGACCTACGGTTACAGTTATCTCATCTGCCTGTGATCCGCCTTGCGTATGGAAGTTCTCTGCTACTGAGTCTGTAAATGCTTTATCACTTTTAAATTTAAATCCATCATATGCTGTCAGCGTCGTTACAGAACGATAGCTGGAGGAGTAACCAAATGCTTTTGCATTTATCTTATCCAGATTCTCAAACGTTCCGTCGTCTTTTTTCTGACTCCAGTTTGTTTTTGCCACGTACGGGGATGCCGTAATATTTGCTGTCGCGTTTGTTTCCTGAAGCAGGTTCGTTAAAATTGTCCCGATATCATCCGGATTTTTTGCATACTTCGTTTCCAAAGCCTGCAGGTCAATAATATCCGCAAATTCTTTCTTAAGCGTCTGCGCTTCCGATATATCCGTACCTGCGCCGTTTATGATATGATCATAATTCTTATCGGAATAAAATTCAAAATCTGCGATATATCCCATGTCATTTGTAAAGATACCGTCATACCAGGACGGATGGTTTGACATAGAGTTATAGCCAAGCGTAAACGGTTTTCTGTTATCTCCGGTAGCCTCAGCAGCAAACGCTCCTCCCTGATTGGATTCGCCGCCGCGCGTAGAAGAACGTTTTCCGTCTACATACAAACGCTGCCATCCTTTGCCGTCTACTACCATAAAAATATTGTGCCATTTGTTTAAAAAGTCCTGTGGATTTTCCGGCGTAAACTCCTGCTGCGGCCATTCTGTTTTTCCGTTTCTGTCCGCTCCCGCCTGCATATACATGATCAGCTTCTTGCTGCTTGCCACCTGCATAGCATATTTATTACCTTTACCGTAAATATCGATGGTTGCTCCGTCATCTTCGGCTCCATATGGATTATCCGGCCATTTTTTCAAATACAATTTAAAGGATACCAATTTAATATCTTTTCCGAATACGTCAAATTTATTGGTATCGCCTGTTGTCTGTCCGAGACCGTTAAACGCCCATACGCCGTTTACATTTTCGATAATATTGCCATACTTTTGCTCTTCTTTTGCTTTCGTTTTATCTGCTTCCCACGCGTTCATCCATTCCTCATTCGGCTGAACCGGGCGCTTGTTTTTATTGGAGCTTGCTCCCACTTTGATATAATTGCTGTTTTGAATATAATCCGTTGTCAGCTGATTCAATGACGCAGACGGATTCATTCTGTCTGCGATATCTTCAAAGTGTTTTGCTTTTTCCGGAAAGGCAATGTCTACGACCTGCGGAAATTTTCCCGCTACCGGAGACTGCGCGGTAATCGTCGGAGCCAAATCGATTTCCTGATCCGCTTTTTTAGGATCATCAATATTGATCTGAACTTTCTTGGTCAAAACAACGTCTTTCTTTGTTTCTTTATTCTGAATGGTATCTCCGTTTTCATCTTTTAATGTGGCTGTTACCGCTACCATGGCAGGTTTGTATCCCAACGCGTCTTTATTTGATTTGACAAGCTTCACAACAGGACTCTTATTGTCTGCTATGGTGATGTATTCGGTATCCGTAGTTGTATATGTAATTTCTGCCGTAGCATTCTGATGCTGCTTGCAAAGCTGCTCGATCATGGCATATGCCTGCCCGATGTTTACTTCTTTATTTTCTGCATACTCGGTCTTAATGCTGTCTGCTCCAAGAATAAGCTCTTCAATCTGACAAACACTGTCCGGAATGGCTGCATCCGTCTCTCCGGAACATCCGTAATATGTCATGATCTCCAGTTCCCTGTTCTTTGAACCGCTTTTAATATTTACGGTTGTCACAGCTCCTTCGGCTCCCGCTGAGATGTTGTCGATTACTGTTTTACGGCAGTTATCATGAAAAACATAACCGTCATCTGCATAAAGTGTCGTAACCGCCCTGAACTTTTTGCCCGTCAGGTCAGACGGAAACGTTTCTGTTGCCGGAATATCCGTCCATGTATTCTCTTTATATTCCTGCCACACAGTCTTCCTGCTGTATGGACAGAGACTGATTCTGGCGGTCGGTTCTTCTTTCTGAAGCATATTCGTAATCATATAATACACTTTTGATCTTTTTGCTTTGCTCTCTTCCGATTCCACGGCAGCATTTGCTGTGCTTCCCGCCGGAGTCGTCGTAACTCCAACCAGCTGTTCCAGTTTCTCGATGGTAAAGTTTGCTGTCTCGCCCTCTTTCGTTCCGTTATTGAAAGCGTCCGAGAGTATGCTTGCATCCGATATATCCGTTCCCGCTCCGTTTGTGATCTCGGCGTAATTTGCATTGGAATAAAACTTGAACCGTGCAATATAGCCGTCCTGTGCCGTGAACACATGCTCGCTTACATCATGCGGCAGCTGGGTTTGCCAATAGGGGGTCTGATCCGTTGGTTTTTCATAATTTGCAAGGTTGCTTCCGATTGTAAACGGCTGTAATCCTTTATCCTGCGGATGTTCTTCCGGAATGGCGCTGCTGTTTTCTTTACTTACCCCAGGCACGCCGTCAACATAAAGACGCTGTTTGCCGGCTCCGTCGACTACTACGAGTATATCCAGCCATCTCTTTAAATACTGATCAACTCCGCCATGGTTCGCGAACCAGAAATTTTCTTCACTCCATCTATTTCTGCCTTCCCCATTCATATAAGTATAAATCCTGTTTCCATCAATCTGTACGGCAAATTTATCGCCCTTGCCCAAAATATCCAAAACTTTTGTCGGAGCTTTTTCCAAATACAGCTGGAACGATACAATTTTTACATCTTTTCCAAATACGTCGAATTTGTTACTGGTACCCGGCGTCTGAGCATCCGTACTAAATCCGTATACGCCGTCGTCATAGGGGTCTACCGTAAGCTCCGGAGCCGTACCGCCGACTGCCACCGGAACGTTTACTTCTGTCTCCCCGTCCAACAGCATGCGTTTGCCCCAGCTTTCGTTTGCGGAGCCGCGTTTGATAAACGTAGCTGCCGGAGTCGTTCTGTCAGCGATATCTTCATGGTAATTTGCCGTACCCGCACTGGATGCATATACCTGTGCAATCTGCGGATATTCACCGGCTGCAGGCGCAACCATTGTAATACTCGGACCATGAATTTCACTCGTTTCCTCTCCGAAAATGCGAATTTGCGCCAGAGATACTTTCTTGCCCGCAGTGCTTCCTGCCTGTTTAAACGTAAACCTTACAAATCTTCTCAATTGAATTTTCTGATTTAACGTGTTACGCGTAATCGTATCCGTCTTTGTTTCCGAATTTCTGTTTTCTGTGGTTCCGGCAATCGTTCCGTTCGGACCGTTATTACCGATCGTTTTTACAACATGATGTTCTGCATTTGTTTCGGTATCGAATGTAGTGATTTCATACCCCTGATCCCACATATCGCTGCCAAACACAACCTCGATACGCCCAACCGCCGTTCTTAAATGCTCCAAATCGATCTGGATCCACTGCGGAATGGAAGAGGTCACATCCGAACTCTCCCATACGTCACTGCCTTCTTTGACTGCATTTGCGCCTACATTTGCCGGGGCCTGCGAATTCACACTTGACGTTTTTACCTTTTCTTCTCTGCCTAATACAATATTCGGGTACTCTTTCTCCCCCGTATTGTCTATGTCTCCGGACTCTTCTGCATGAACAGAAACAGTTCCCGCCGCTGGTATGCCTGCGGCCGGAATGCCGGTAATCATCAACGCCCCCGTTAAGATTCCGGCTAACACTCTCTTTAATTTCATCCTCAAAACTCCTTTCTCAATTCACTGCTTCCTGATCTTTAAATTTCTTTCTTTTTCCTATATAAAAACCCCTGCTCTCATCCCCCTCCTTTTCCCGTATTTCTGAAAATTGTCGCATAAAGTACACTTTACGAGACAAAAACGGGACTCGCCGAACCGGCGGTCAATTTTTCAAAAAAACGCCATTTTTCAGCAAAAACCTGAAAAACGGCATAAAAAAAGACAGATCCGAAAATCTGCCTTGTCTTTTTGTTGGTTGATATCCGTACATTTTATCCGTCTCAAAAAGTGTACCTTTTGCGACACTTAATGAAAAATGAAATATAAAAATGTACAACTACACTGTAACGCTTTTTTTATACTCTGTCAAGTATTTTTCCTGCTTACTTACTGTCTCGTTTTCATCCTGTACTCTTACGTTTCATCCGGTTCCACGTTAAGCCGTAGTTCCTTAAGCTGTGCAGCATCAACCGTTCCGGGCGCTTTTGTCATCAGGCAGGACGCATCCTTGACCTTCGGAAATGCGATCACGTCGCGGATCGAATCTGCATGCACCATATGCATCACCATACGGTCTACGCCATAAGCAAGCCCTGCATGCGGCGGAACACCGTACATAAATGCATCCAAAAGAAAACCGAACTGCTCATGTGCGCTCTCTTTTGTAAAGCCCAATACCTCAAACATTTTTTCCTGAACATCGTCCTGGTGAATACGGACGGAACCGCCGCCCAGCTCCGTTCCGTTTAGTACGATATCGTATGCTTTGGCACGGACAGAGCCCGGATCCTCGTCTACGTTCTCCCAGTCCTCTTCTTTCGGCATCGTAAACGGATGATGCATTGCCATATAGCGGTTTTCTTCCTCCGACCATTCCAGCAGGGGAAAATCCGTCACCCACAGGAAATGATACGCATTCGGGTCCGGCAGATCCATCTGTTTTGCCAGTTCCAGGCGCAGGGCGCCAAGCACATTCCATACGATCTTATTTTTATCTGCCGCAAATAAGAGCAGATCTCCCGCTTCTCCCTCCATAGCGGAAACCAGCGCCGACAGTTCTTCTTCTGTCATAAACTTTGCAAAAGATGACTTTATGCTTTTATCTTCCCCCAGCGAAAGATAAGCCAGGCCTTTCGCGCCGTAACCTTTTGCAAACTCCACCAATTTGTCGATCTTCTTTCGGGGCATCGCGCCCTGCCCTTTTACGTTAATGCCGCGGACCGAACCGCCGTCTGCAAGCGCCCCTGTAAACACGCCGAAGCCGCAGTTTCTGACAATCTCGGAAACATCCGTCAATTCCATTTGAAAGCGCGTATCCGGCTTATCGGAACCGAAACGGTCCATCGCCTCCTGCCACGGCATCCGCGGAAACGGAATCGGAAGATCCACGCCGATCGCTTCCTTAAATACATAGGCAAGCAGGCGCTCGTTTACGTCGATCACATCGTCTTCCTCTACAAAGGACAATTCCATGTCCGCCTGCGTAAATTCCGGCTGACGGTCCGCCCGCAGATCTTCATCCCGGAAGCATTTTGCAATCTGGAAATAACGGTCGTATCCGGAACACATCAGAAGCTGTTTATACAGCTGCGGCGACTGCGGCAGCGCATAAAAATTTCCGGGATGCACGCGGCTTGGCACAAGATAATCCCTCGCCCCTTCCGGCGTGGATTTACAGAGGATCGGCGTTTCGATTTCCAAAAAGCCCTCTTTTACCATAAACTCGCGCATCAGATAGATTACCTTACTCCGTAACATCAGGTTCCTCTGGAGATCCGGTCTCCGTAAATCCAAAAAACGGTATTTCAAACGCAACTCGTCTTTCGTCTGGCTGTTTTCCTCGATGGGGAACGGCGGCGTTTCGGCTTCGGATAAAATTCGGATCCCATCTGCTAAAATTTCGATATCCCCTGTTTTTAAATGTTCATTGACTGCCGCCGTACGCTTTTGTACCATACCCGTTACCGCTATAACATATTCATTCCGGATCGTGCCCGCTTTTTCAAACCCCGCGCTCCCTACACTGGTTTCATCAAACACAATCTGAAGCAGTCCGGAGCGGTCTCTTAAATCTACAAAGATTAACGCGCCGAGGTTCCGCCGTTTCTGCACCCAGCCCATCACGGTCACTGTCTCTCCGATATTTTGTCCCGATACTTCCGTACATCTGTGGGAACGTTTCCATCCCTGCATTGACTCTGCCATATTCTCTCCTCCTGCCTAACGGTCTTTAAAAAATTCTTCAAACGTTTCATAGCCTTCCGCCGAAAGCTTTTCTTTCTGGAACTTTTTATTTTTATTCATCCGGACAACAAGAACCTGTCCGCCCTCTGCCCGCTCTTTCTGCGCTTTTTGAATCACGCCGCAGAGCTTTTCCGCCGGATAATTTTTCTCGATCAGATATGCCGTCTTTTTCGGCCGGCTGGGAATCTGGTATCCCTGCTCCAATAACAGCAGGATAATCCGTTCAAATCCGATGGAAAATCCGCATGCCGGAACCTGATTCCCGGTAAAATTACCGATCATCCGGTCATAGCGTCCGCCGCCGCCGCAGCTTCCGCCGAATTCCGGTATCGCAATCTCAAAAATCGTTCCCGTATAATATCCCATGCCGCGGACTAACGTCGGATCGAATACCATGCAAAAATCCGCCGTCTTGGTCGTCTCCACGCTTTCTATGATTTCTTCCAGATTCTGTTTCAGTCTGGCGTCCAGAAACTCTCCTAATTTCCCGGCAAGCAGCTCTAAGGCTTCTTTACCGCTTGGCGCACCGGCAGTTTCTTCAAACAGGCGCAGATAGGTTTCAATGGACTCCCTGGCGTATCCCTCTTTTTCCAATTCCTGCGCCACACCAAAAGATCCGATCTTATCCATTTTATCGAGCGTGATAAAGATACTTTCAAAATCTTCTTCTAAAAATCCGCTGTACGCAGCCATCGCTTTTAAAATTCCACGCTCGTTGATGCGGATTTCAAAACCGGAAAACCCAAGCTTTCCAAGCGTTGTTGTCGTCGCTAAAATCAGCTCGATTTCCGCCAGATTGGACGGTTCTCCCAAAATATCAATATCACATTGCGTAAACTGGCGGTAACGCCCCCTCTGAGGCCTGTCCGCCCTCCAGACGCTTCCGATCTGCAGCGCTTTAAACGGAGACGGAAGCCGGTTCGCATTGTTTGCGTAAAATCTTGCCAGAGGAAGCGTCAGATCATAGCGGAGCCCCAGATCCACCAGGTCGGCTTCGCTCTGCGCGCTCTCAAGTTTTAATTTCTCGCCTCGTTTTAAAACCTTGAAAATCAGTTTTTCATTTTCACCGCCCTGTTTGCTGCATAGATTTTCAATATGTTCCATACATGGCGTATCGATTGGCGTAAAGCCAAAACTGCGGTAGGTTTCTTTAATCACCCGGATCACATAATCGCGGATCTCCATTTCCTCCGGCAAGATATCTTTCATTCCAGTCACCGGTTTTTTTACTAATGCCATGAAATTTCCTCCTTCTGCTCATTCAGGTTCTTCTCTGCCGTTTCATGCAAAAGAAAAAAACCGTCTGCACCTTTTCTTCTTTTTATACCATAGTTTCACACGATTCTATTTTATTTTTCGGCATACGCCGTGTCAAGTGTTTTTCAATACGGATATATCTATTGCCATCGGGATTTTGCGAATACCTGCTTCTGTCTTTGACGTAGATATATAAATTCTCTTATCTGTCTTATTCAACCCGCCAGCGAAGTAAAACGCCGCATGATCTATTGTCATAAAGCCATTGTCAAAATCAATATCTTTCCAAGTGAGTCTTATACAATAAGTTGACCCCCTCTTTAATTGTTTCTGTTATCGTCTGTTGATGCTTTCTGGAATACTCTTTCAGCCTGCTATGCTCCTCATCAGACATTCTTATTGTTACGATTCTATCCTTAATTATATCCGACTTCGGACGCCCCATTTTGCCCATAAGCAATTCCTCCCTTGCATCTATAAGCCATTATACTTTCTGTAATACGAAATATCAAGGACTTTTTGTATTACGTCAATATGAAACAGATTATAGAAAAAAATAAAATCTCAAGTGATCGTGTCCGGTGTTCATGGACTGTGCTGCGGACAAGGTCCATCTCCTTGCCATATCCGCAAAAGCGTCCAATCCTGAACATCTGTGCAGGAAAATATAATCCCGATAACCAGCATCAGCAGCAAGGCGCTGATAATTGTAGAGATAATATTTATCAGGCTCCGGCTTTCATTATTTTTAACACAGATGATAGACAGACACAGCCCCATGATGACACAGGCAATATTGATACCGCCCCAAACTGTACGCAATCCATCGGGCAATACAATTTGCAGAAATACGGGAATCAGCGTTGCAAAGGGCAGCACACTGATAATAAGGGCAGCAATACTTATATTTTGTAATTTTTTCTTTTCCATAGTTTACCTCATTTCTTTCTTACCAAATCTTTTAACAGCCAACAAAAGAGCTAATATAAAAACCACTATTGCACATGGCAAAAACGGAAATACTGAAAATGCTGTGCCTGTGCCTTCTGCCGTAAAATCATGCAGCGAACAAGATACCAGATAACCGCTGTAACAGTAAGGATACGCAGTCCAAAGCGGTGTATTGGCGATTAAAACGCCGGGAATAACAAGAAACAGATTAAGCCCTACGGAAAGCAATGCTTTATCAAACAATACTGTGATTGCCCACATAGCCGCTATACATGGCAGCATCGTAAGGAATAGTCCTGCACACCACTTTACAAGATAAAATACTGGTAAGGTATCTGTAATCCCTGCTATGTGTGTAGCAACGATACCTGTAATCAAAAACACAATGAGGAAAACAACCATTTCCATAAACAGGTAAAACATCAAAATCCCAAATTTTGCCAGAGATAAGGCAGAACGGCTAACTGGCAATGCCAGCATCTTTAGAATGCCATTATGTTGCGTTTCACGCCCTGCAATCATTACACATACAACAATCATGGAAAATGGCAATAGATAATAGGCATAGACTAATGCACTCTGGATAAACATGGCAGACCACGCATTTGTATATTCTGGGGAAAAATACCTGCTTAAATTGGCAACTCCCGATATTACTACTAACAAAGGTGCAATAAATATCAAAGGAACGATTTTCGACCGCTTTACCTTTTTAAATTCAATCTTTAATAAATCAAAAAAATTCACACAAATCCCTCCTATTCATAACGTAAATGTTTCGCCATCCATAAGCCTATTCCTAACAGCAAAAATGTTTCTGCCATAGCTATAATAGCTATTCCATTGTCTGGCTGTGCGCTCATAGCAACAGCAGGCTTTAACATTACAACGAATGGGTGAACCAATAGCAAACTGACATTTGAACCTGACAAGGCCATTCCGCTTAAAAATCCGGCAACTCCAATTCCAAGCGGCATCCACATATTTGGGGAGCGAGAGGAAACCAAAACCATAAAAGATAATGTCGGCATAGAAGTAAGAAAGGAATATGCTGTAAATTTAAGCAAAGTGTCCATTTCAAAAGTACCTTTCGGCAAGTCACTGATACCAATTTTTAACAAAGCTAAATTCTGTAACACAATCGCTGTCAAAAGTAACACTGTTAGAATAAAAAACTTGCACAGATACATTTTAGGAACACTAATCGGCAGCATATACATCTTTTTGATTGCAGTTCCTTTAAATTCCATGTTATAAACCATACAGGCGGCTACAACGATACCAAACATGTTCAATACCATAATCATTCCGTAAAGCTGTGTTAAAAGAACGTCCATCGGCGCTAACGGAAGGTTCCGTAATGTATCCTTGCGCACAATAAAATTGACAAACGCATAGGCTGCTCCCAAGAT
>OFGX01000408.1_pt1 | contig 34184 bp, 33 predicted proteins | sample 1521831 | NCBI WGS metagenome assembly OFGX01 (sample SAMEA3504080, study PRJEB24116) | mouse gut metagenome | biome: mouse gut; feature: mouse-associated habitat; material: faeces | place: Denmark | collected 2011 | reverse complement strand
CTTATACTTGCCTTTCATTTTCAACTACCTCCATGAATACATCTTCAAGACTATGACTTCCTTTGATTTCTTCCATTGTTCCACTTTCTATCAATTTACCGTCATTGATGATAGTAACCTTGTCACACAATTTTTCGGCAACTTCAAGTACGTGAGTAGAGAAAAAAATGGCTGTTCCAGCTTCACAAAGTTCACGCATAATCTTCTTTAAATGAAAAGATGCTTCAGGGTCAAGACCTACAAACGGCTCATCCAACACTAAAAGCTTGGGAGAATGTACAAATGCGCCTATTAATGCAAGCTTCTGTTTCATACCATGCGAATAGGAACTGATTAAATCCCCAAGACTGTCCGTTAAATTGAGAACATCCGCATATTTTTGTATTCTTGAAACTCTTTCTTCGGCAGGAACAGAAAACATATCACACATATAGTTTAAATATTGGATGCCTGTCACATAGTCATATAAGTCGGGATTGTCTGGAATATAAGCTGTAATAGATTTGCATTTTACAGGCTCGTTCTTTACAGAATGACCGTTTATGAGGATTTCCCCTTCGTCAAAGTCCATTATCCCGACAACTGCACGGATTGTTGTTGTTTTCCCCGCACCATTGTGACCAATAAAAGCATGGATTTCTCCTGCTTTCACACTCAAATTCAGACTGTCAACAGCCTTTTTATTTCCAGAATAAACTTTAGAATAATTCCTAATTTCTAATACGGCGTCCATTTTATTAGCCTCCTTTGAATTTTAGTTTTTGTACTTTTTCACAATTGCCCAGTAAAGGATTGCGGGTACAGGGGTAAATAATAGAATAAAATATTTATTTACAACCGAACCAGAACCAGACACTCCAAAGTGTAATGGGATTTCCTGCGGCAATAAAAAAGTTAGTGCTGCTAATACAACAAAAGTTACAAATGTAATGATGATGCATTTTTTCTTCATAGGTCTTGCCTCCTTTTTAATATCACAGTGATAATAATATCATATTGATATTAAAAAGTCAAGAAAAATCCTGTCCATCACTGAGGACAGGCGGGAAATTTTTAATCCATTTTAGGCGGAGAAATAATAACGCCAATAGAATGCAGCTTTCTACCCGCTGCCGGTGCGTTGTTTCCATAAGGCTTTATTGCATCTCGAATATTTCTAATTAACATCTCAAGTTCCCCATCTGTTAGATAAAGAGGGGATAAGGAAAAACCAGATTTATCCTTTACAATGTCTATATCATCCCGTTTACAATAATCTTGGAATAACTCCGCAAAGCCAATGATATATTGCATAAACGACTGCATATAGGCTTCACCAGAGTTGCTGTCTAAAATTTCTTTAAAATCTTTTGTCATATCAATATCTATCGCATAAGTCTTTTCTAAAGCACCTCTGACTTGCGTTTGATTTACAATTTTTAATACTTTGTCATTTGTCATCCTCTTTAAATAGCGATAAAGCGTTGCGGGCGGAATATCCGAAAAGGTCTCGGATAAATGTTTAGCGGTAGTTTCCCCACAATTCTGTATTTCCAGAAATAGTTTGCATTTAATCGGGTTCGTCAATACATCCATAATTTTTTTATCCATGCGTATCCCTCCAATAATTCGGTCTATTTGATAATATTATCATTTTGGTACTATAAATTCAAGAACCTTTCATTGATGATAATCTAAGATAACAAACCTAAAAGTGGCAAAGTTTTTATACCTTGCCACTTTTAGCACTTATACGAAGATTATTTCGTTATTCACAATCCCCCTCGCACACGCCCTTATGTTATTCACTCTTCCTGTCCATTCTAAGGCGTTTTCTGCCTTTAACTGTTCCGTTATGCCTTGCTCCTGTTTCAAGCCCTCTATGAGCCTTTTAAAGCGTTCCTGCGCCTACCTGTCGATGTCGGCAAGGTAGGCGTTGAGCCTGCCGCTTGTGAGAAGATTGATGTATGTAACCTTTCGGTACTTCTTCAGATAGTCCAGATGCCGCTGTCCCCATGTGCCTATCGGCTGTTCTTTTTCGGCGGATATGGTTAAGCATGGTATTAAATAATCTCCTTGCCACTCGTATTTGCCGCCTAATTCCTCAAATAATGATTTTGCCATCTTCTAGTTCCTCCAAATAAGATATTCACTCCACATTATTGTGTCTGTTGTCTTAAACGCAATTTTGAGTTTTCTCCTTATCTGGTTTCACTCATAATAGAATTGACCAAAAAACTATTTTTTTCGCACACCCATAAAAGAGAGGAGGTCTTACCATGAAGCAGGAATAAAAATAATGCGAAAGGATACAAGGGAACACCTGGAGCAGTTGGAGCTCGCATGCGAACTGGCAAAGCTGATTCGGCACTTCTTCCCAGGCCTTGTGCCGCTGCTGAAGAAGCTCCCAGACCCAAGGAACCAGAGCTATACCACATACCCCGGGGCGGTCCTGCTGATGACCCGCATCCTTTCCTCTATATTCTACATCAGCAGCATGAGGAAGACAAGTGAAGAATTCAATTCGGACACGGTAATTGAAAATGTGTGGAGCCTTTGTGGGGAGGAGCCGGCCGTGGACGAACTCCCATACTGGGAGGCCATCGACCACTATCTGAAGCGGATGGACCCATGTGGGCTATAGGAGGCCATAAACAGCCTGTGCAGCAGACTGCTGCGCAGCCGTGCCTTTGAGGACATGCGCATCAGGGGGAAGTACCGGCAGGTCATCATCGACGGGACGCAGCTGTACAGCACGCGGGGGGAGCTGGATGGAAATAGCCTGTACCGCATCCACCAGAAAGGGACGGAGGACGAGTACCAGGAAAGCTATTATTATGTCCTGGAAGCGAAGCTGGTGCTGCATCCAAAAATCATCGTAAGCTTCCAGACGGAATTCGTGGAGAACGAGGACAGGAAAGAGATGGAAAAGCAGGACTGTGAAAGGAAGGCCTGCTGGAGGCTGATGGAAAAGATAGCGGAGGCGTTTCCGAGGCTGCCCATCTGCCTGTGCGGGGACAGCCTGTATGCCTGCGAGGGGTTCTTCGAGAGGTGCAGGGAGATGGGCTGGAGGTACATCCTGCGGTATAAGGAGGGGAGCATCCCATACATCGCAGGGGAGTACCGGGCATTAAAGGGAAAGGAAGGGAACTATCAGGAGCGTGTGCTGGAAGACGGGAAGGAATGGTACGACTATGTGGAAGACATCGATTATAACGGATACCATGTGAACCTGGTGGAATACGGGTCATACAGGAAGCGCGTGTATAAAAAAGGGAAGCGGAAAGGGGAGACCGAGGAGGAGCGGAAGGGCTTCTGGTTCGCCACAGATTTTCCTGTGGGCAGGAAGAACGTGGCGAACCTGGTGCAAAGGGGAAGGATGCGCTGGAAGATAGAGAACGAGGGGTTCAACACGCAGAAGAAGCAGGGGTACCATCTGGAGCATCAATACAGCAAGGACTACCAGGCGATGAAAAACCATTATTACCTGACGCAGATCGGCCACATGGTGGCGCAGGCCATGGAATCGTGGGAGAAGCTGTGGAGCCAGAACAGACAGAGCAGGGAGCAGAGGCATCAGAGGGTGCTGGAATCATTCAAGAAAGTGCGGCTGAAAGAAAACAGGGAAGAGATTGCAAGAAGAATCCAGATCAGGCTGGAGCCAGAGTAAGGCAGAGCGTTGGAAGGAGGTGATGGCGGGACGGAAGGGAACAGATAAAGAAGCATATCGGGCAGAGTGGGGAAAACAAAAAATCCTGATGCTCTAAGAGAAGATATAAAAGTTTAAGCGTCAAAGCTGCCCACACACAGAAGCAGATTTGACAACCACAGACCCGGATGCTATACTTTATCACGAATGTCATACAAATAAACACATCGTAACGCAAAGGAGAAACACCCCAATGATTCGAAAACATAAAAAATCCCTGCTCGCCAAACAGGGAACCGTTCTGCTTCTGATATTGTCCCAACTGGCGGCCCTCACCGCCTGCGGCGGGAGCGGCGCAAAGGCCACCACCATGCACCTGATGCGCACCAGCGGGCAGGTAGCCGTCTCCGACGGTGACGGGGAGGACGTGGCTCTGCTGGAAAATCTGGGGCTGTACAGCGGCTACGGAGTGGACACCCGCCTGGAGAGCTTCGCCTGGATCGACCTGGACAGCGTGAAGCTGACCAAAATGGACCAGAACAGCGAGATTGCCATCCAGAAAGAGGACAGGCAACTGGAAATCGAAGTCAAGTCCGGCTCCCTGTTCTTTAATGTCACCGAACCTCTGGCTGAGGATGAGACCATGGATATCCGCTCTTCCAGCATGGTGGTGGGCATCCGCGGCACCTGCGGCTGGGTGGAGGTGCCGGATGAAAGCCAAATGAACCTCTATCTGCTGGAGGGAAAGGTGGAATGCTCCGCCGGGAGCCAGACTTCTCAGGTGTCCGCCGGGGAGATGGCTTCCATGACAGAAAACGGACAGATTGAGGTGCAGCCCTTTACCGCAAAAGATGTCCCCGCCTTCATCGTGGAAGAGGTGGAACTGGACAGCGCCCTTGCCCAGGCCATCCTGGAGGCCTCCGGCCTGGACATCCTCCATCCGGCAGGTCCGGTGGAACTGGCCCTGGAACAGTACCGTGCCATCGTCAGCCAGGCAGATACGTATGACTACGATTCCGCGGATGAACCTACAGGCGCTTATCGGTACGCGTTGGTGCCCATGACGCCGGGTGCAGAGGCGCCCGCCCTCCTCCTGGAGCAGGACACTGCCTTCGGAATCAGCTCCATCCTGGTATTCCAGTACGACACAGACAGCGACAGCGTCCTCCAGGCCGCTGATACGCTGTCAGAGGGAGTGGGCGGCGCCGGAGGGTATAGGGGCAGCCTCTCCGCCGCAGGGGACGGGAACGGCCTTCTGAGCACAGAGTTCAGCAGCGGGACTGGCATGGGCTCCACCTCGCGCACCACCCTGGACGGTGACAGGCTCCGGAGCGAAGTTATCTGGGAGGGCAATATCTTTGACGATACGGACATGGCTGCGGATGAAATCGGCTTTCTGGACATAGACTGGCACGACATCGGCGACACCGCTGCCCTGGACAGTTGGACGCCGGGCGCAGCGCCTGCGGAACCTGCACCTACAGAGCCGGAGGATGCCCAGGACACCGAACCCGCACAGCCCACGGACGGAGACCGTATCGTGTTCACGGGGACGCTTGGAGCCTACAGCTACAGCGATGTCCTTGCGCTTCAGGAAATCCCCGATCCAAATCCTGGCAGCGACCAGGGGGAGACATACTGGCTGATTGTGCTGGATACGCCCCAGGGTATGACGCTGCGCAGCGGGGACGGATCGGGCAGCTATGAGGGAGAGGTCAGCCTGATTGACGTCACCGGAGCCGATGGGCTGGAGCAGTACATCGGACAGAGCCTGACCGTCAGCATCGATGCCGACGATACCTGGTGGCCCAGCGATACTTCGCTCCCCATGGGACAGCCCCGCACATCCGATGTCAATGTATTACAGTAATATAGTCATTTCTTCCATGGTTATGGACAGGGGCGCGGGACAGAATCCTCCCGCACCCCTTTATTATATCTCTCTTCTGAATCATCATGTTCCAGTTCAGCCCGCACTGCATGACCTTCATCATCAGGTACTCGAACTGCTTCCTGTCGTCGTGCACCGGCACGCCCCACTCCTCGTCATGGTACTTCACCATCTTCTTATTGCACAGACACCACCCGCACCGCTCCATACCCGTCCCCCGCTTTCATCCGTACAATCTCCAAATCAGGAATCATTAGGGCAGTACAATGCAATATTCCAGCAAAAAATCACCCCGGCCTCCGCAGCGGGCATTTCGACAAAGCCACTTTCCCCGCTAGCTCCTCCAGCCCGTTGTCCCGCAGGTAATCCTGCAGGATTGACTTGGACTGGGTGGATTCCGGCCCTATGATGATCTCCGGCACCAGCTCCTCCAGCCCTATCCCGATCTTCCCGCACATGCCCATCAGATCCAGGGGATAGTATTTCTTGATCCGCTCCGTGGTGATATGATAGCATGGCTCCACCTCAAAGTATTCCTTCACGAAGGGAGAGACCACCAGCCTTACCTCCCGCTCCGAGAGAAACGAGGGATGCTTGAAGGCAGCGGAGCAGCTCCAGGCGTAGTTCATGGCCTTCTTGATGTCCGGGTTCGTCAGGGACAGCTCCTTCCCCCGCTTCACCAGGCGGTAGAACACCCCGGTCAGGTTATGGCCGGCCATGTCGTCCTGGTAGAACACGGTCTGGAGGGACAATGCCCCTGTGGCCATCCTCTCCAGATGCCTGCCCTGGAAAGCGATGCATACGCCCCTGCCCCGGTTCCCGTACCGCTCCCACTGGGCCGCGTCGTCCCGGTGGAGGGAGAAGCACGCCGCGTAGGCGGAGTAGTAGAATTCCTTCTTCAGCTCCTCCTGGAAAAGCTCCCTTACCCGCTCTGCCCGCTGTATATCCCCTTCGCTTTCCAGGCGCTTCGCCACCGCATCGCACAGGCCGTCCATAAAGTAACGCATTTCCGCGGCATCGTTCATATTCAGCACATTGTTCACCCGCAGCTGGGCATGGTGGAGCATGCCGTCCAGAGCCTGGTAGTCCGTATAGTGATAGAGGATGTGGTTCTCGTATTCCTTTTCCATGTAAGGTATCCCCGTTTCCCGTGCCTTTTCCTTATACTGCTTAACGATTTCACTTGCCATGAAACCAGACTGCATAACGCTGACTGGTTCAATCACATGATTGCAATAGGCAGTATTCAGCGTTATGCAGTATAATATGCTATAGCATGCCGCATTTTACCCCCGCAATACGGAATCCCGGTATATCACCGGCGGGTTCACATAAGTCAGCTCATAGGGCGCGTCCCCATGCTCCATACGGTAGACGATCTGCATGGCCAGCCGCTTCCCCAGCACCCCGGTCTGCACCTCCGCCGTGGTAATCAGCTTGCCCACGGCATACTCGTCCCGTCCGTCATATCCCGTCACCACGATTCCCTCCGGAATCCGCTCCCTGTGCTCCGCAAAGTAGAGCTGCATGGTATGGGCGATGAAATCGCTGGCGCAGACGAAGGCGTCCGGCAGCCTTTCCAGGGAATCCAGAAAGCCGTTTATCTCCTTGCTATAAGAAAAGATGCCGATCCGGCCCGTAAGGCACAGCTCTTTCTCCACAGGCCGCCCATGGTCTTCCATGCATCGACAGAACCCCTCGAAACGGTCATAGTTCGTGCGGGCATACTGGATGTCCCCCACGAATCCGATTCTCTTCAATCCCCTCTCTACCACGGATTTCGTGATCTGGTACGTGCTGTGGAAGCCCTCCAGCAGGACCAGGTCCCCCTGCAGCTCCCCGAACTGGATTTCCGGCACGGTATCCAGGAATACCTTCGGAATGCTCAGCTGGCTGATCTGCCCTATCATCCGCTTGTCGTACACATTCAGGACAATCGCCCCCTGTACCGTCCCGTTGGACAATACGGATGGCATCCTGAAATCCTCGGAATAGTTGGACGGCACATAGGTATACATGAGATTCACATTGTGGAGGGACAGTTCCTGGGCCGCCCGATGTATGATGGTGGTCCAGAAAGTGGACGAGTTGGGCCTGGACACGATCAAGGAGACATTCTTCTCCAGAACCCCGTCGTCAACCTCCGCAAGCCCCTTCGTATAGCCCAGCTCCTTTGCCTTTAGCAGAACCTTTTCGCGAACGCTTGCAGACACATTTGTATAGTTGTTGAATACCTTCCACACGGTGACCCGCGATATCCCCAATGCATCGGCGATATCCTGCATCGTTACTTTGTTCATAGATTTCTTCTCTCTTGCCATACCGTTGTATCTTTATCCCCATTTTAACATATTTAACTTTTCTTAGCAACAGCTTTAACAATACTAGCAAAATTGAGCAAAAATGCGGCCTTACCGGCATATTCGCCAGCTCTGGCCGCATCTTGTCATCTCATTCTGCCGTACCGGCCATTACCTCCCGCAGGATGCCGCCGTCATCTCAGACAGAACACCCTGGCAATCGGCGCTTTTCTGTCACCGCTCTGCTCCAGCGTCACATAGAAGCCATCCGTCTCTCTCTCCACGGATACGACCCTCTCGTCCCCCATGGCCGTGACCTCCCGGAATTCTCCGGTATAGGGAATCCAGACCTTGTCCTCCACAGGCCCATCCTCGCTCTCGAAACCCTGGATGGCGTAGACAGTGCCGTCCTTCTGTGTGAAGCCGATGCCGTCCTTCTTGTAGGGCGCGCACACCCGGGTGCCGTATATGGCCTCGCCGTACCTGCCCAGCCACTCTCCCATGCCCTTCAGGGTACGCACCGCGCCCTCCGGCAGCCGTCCGTCGGGCTGGGGCCCTACGTTGATGGCCAGGTTCCCGCCCTTCACCACGATGTCGATCAGGAGGTTGATTACCTCCCTGGGGGACTTGTAGGCATCCTCATACCGGAAGGAGAAGCTGGTGCCCAAAGTGATGCAGCTCTCCCATGGAATGGACAGGGGCTCATCCGGCACGCACTGCTCCGGCGTCACATAATTCTCGTAAGGCCCGCCGATTGTCCTGTCCGCGCAGAGCATTCCCGGCTGGATCTTGCGGATTTCCTCAATCACCTCTCCCAGGCGGATGTCCTGGCCGTTCCCGGCATGCACCCAGCCCGCGTCGAACCACATGGCGTCCAGCTTGCCGTAATTCGTCCCCAGCTCCCTGATCTGGTTCTGGGTGAAGGTCACGAACCGCTCCCACTCCTCGGGATTCTCCTTAGGGTCGTAGGAGGGGCCCCTGTATTTGAATTTCCCCCTGGGGGTGTCGTCCTTCCAGTAGCTGTCCACATGCCAGTCCGCCTTGGAGAAATAGGCGGAGATGCCGATCCCCCGCTTGCGGAAGGATTCAAATAAATGGGCGCAGATGTCCGCGTACTTGTGGGTGTGGAAGGGGCAGTCCGGTGCCGTTATCTTATAATCGGAATACTGTGTATCCCACATGCAGAACCCGTCGTGGTGCTTGGTGGTGAAGAGGACATAGCGCATGCCCGCCTCTTTGGCCAGGTCGGCCCATTTCTCCGGCTCGAACCGCAGGGGGTTGAAGGTCCTGTTCAGGCCGAAATACTCCTCCTTGAACTCCTCCCCTGTCACCTCCCAGTCGATGCCGCCCCTGGACCAGTCCGCATCCCCATCGCTCAAGGCCCAGGACTCCACCACGCCCAACTGGGAATAGGGGCCCCAGTGCATCATCAGGCCCAGCTTCTGGTCCTGGAACCACTCCAGTTTCTTCAGCACCTTGGGATCCGTAGGCCATACATAGGCCTCCTCCGTGCTGTAATTGTGGACACCGTCCACTACCATCTCCTCCGCGGCCTGCCCTTCCTCCAGGGCCTCCCCGTTCTGTAGCACTTCTTCCATAATCATTGATGCCTCCGGAAGGCAATGCCTTTCCCGCCGGAGGCTTCCTCCACTTTCTTATAATATATACTGTTTAACGATTTCACTTGCCGCTTCCCACGCTTTTTACGGATGCATGTCAGGCTTGTTCTGGATGGCCCGCACGCAGCTGCAGGGGCGACCATGGCTCATAGTCTCATATCATTCCATTTCCGCTCAGATCAGCGGATATTTCTTCATCCAGCCCATCAGCTCGTCCACCGTGGTGAAGGCCAGGCCTGTCACCGTGTCCGCGCAGCCGTAGTAGATGGCGATGCGCCCGGTCTCCGCGTCCGTCAGGGCCGCACAGGGGAACACCACGTTGGGCACGTCACCGTTCTGCTCGTAGAGCTCTTCCGGTGCCAGCAGATAATACCTGGAGCGCTGCTTCACCTTCCAGGGCTCCTCCAGGTCAAGCAATGCGCAGCCCATGCGGTACACATAGCCGCTGCAGGTGCGGAGCACGCCGTGGTAGATCAGGAGCCACCCCTCGTCCGTCTCGATGGGGCAGGGGCCCGGGCCGATCTTCATGGACTGCCATGCGGAGAAGTCCCCGCCGTAGGTGCCCATGACGAACCTATGGTGTCCCCAGTACTCCAGGTCAGGGCTCTGGCTTAAGAAGATGTCGCCGAAGGGCGTATGTCCCGTGTCGCTGGGCCTGGACAGCATCATGTAGCGGCCGTTTATCTTCCTGGGGAAGAGCACGCCGTTCCTGTTGTAGGGCAGGAAGGCATTCTCCAACTGATAGAATGTCTTGAAGTCAAAGGTGTAGCCAACGCCGATGGTGGGGCCGTGATAGCCGTTGCACCAGGTCACATAGTAGCGGTCCTCGATCCACACCACCCTGGGGTCGTAACGGTACTCCCGCTTCGTCACCTCAGGATCCTCGCCCACGAAGGTGATCGGCTCGTGGCTGATGTCCCAGTGGATGGCATCCTTGCTGAAGCCCACGAAGATGTCCATGCTCACCGACAGGCTGTCGCAGCGGAAGACCCCTGCGTAGCCGTCCCCGAAGGGCACCACCGCGCTGTTGAAGATGCTGTTGGAAATGGGAGTGTCATGTCTGCCTATGATCGGATTCTGGGAATAGCGCCATACGGGCTTGTCGAATCCTTCGGGCTTCTCCTGCCAGGGTATCCCCGGCAGAGCATTTCCAATGATTTTGCTCATAGTATGAACCTCCTTGTCACATTAATATACTCTCGGAATCCCCAGGCTGCTGTTCCCGGGTTTCCTCCATCATTATAATATATTCCGGCTTTCCTGTGAATCACGTTTTGTCACAAATAGGTTACATCTTACATTAAGCCCTTTACTTGCGGGCTTCTATGAATCCCCGGCATGTTTTGGAAAAAAGGGCCGCAGCCAAGGCTACGACCCTCTTTCGCTTGCGATACGATTATTCAGCTATGGTCTCAACACCCTTGATTCTCAGGTACTCGTCAAGTCCAAGGCCCTCGAAGCCTGCCTTGTACTCTTCCCATACCGCATCGTCATTGACATCCTGCTCGCCGGAGATGAACCTTGCCTGATTCTGGCTGAAGTAATCCCTGATGGCGGAAGCATACTCGGAGTACATCTCCACGTCATCCTGATCAATCCAGGAAGAAGGAATGACTTCCTTGGTCAGGTTGGGCTCATATGTAGTCTCCACGACCTTCTTCTCGTCATAGTTCGGGTTGTCCTCAAGGAACTTGTAGCCAATCGGAAGGAACTTGGGCAGGGACTGAGGCCACAGGTTGGACCAGCCCACCTTTTCCTGCGTTTCCGCGTCCAGTGTATTGACGTCGATTGCACGGTACTGATCTGTTCCCTCCTCCTTGAAGGTCACGACACCCACAGGGCCTCTGCTGCAGCCGATGCCGTTCTCCAGCTCGAATGCGTTGTCGAACCACCTTGCGATGATTTCGGGATGCTCAGCCTTGTCGGTGATGACAGCCTGTGTCCTGTACACGGAGTTGCCCGGCGTGTCGCGCAGCCAGATGCCGCCGTTCGCGGTGTTCAATACAGGCATGACATCGAACTCGCTCTTCTCAGGAGACTGAGGGATTCCGGAGAACTCGCTGGAGCCGTAAGCGATGGATACGCCATACATGTCCTTGTTGCCCTTGCCCTCCCAGGTAGCGCTGTCCTGGGTGAAGATTTCCTGGTCAATCAGGCCCTTGGCATACATGCCGCTGAGCCAGCTCAGGCACTGTCTGTACTCACTGCTCATTGCCGCGTAGACCACCTGCTCGTCCTTCAGGCCAAAGCCGGTCTTGTCCATGGGCAGCCCGAAATAGCCGGTCATAGCTTCCAGATGCTTGTTGTTAGGGTCTGCGGAGAAGGGGATTTCATCGGTGGCATCTCCGTTCCCGTTGGCGTCCTGCTCCTTGAATGCTGTCAGAACTGCCTCGAACTCCTCTGTAGTGGTAGGCATCTCCATGTTAACGTTCTCCAGCCAGCGGCCGTTGATGAAAGGGCTGTAGCCTACGCTGGTGTCGCCGCACACATAGGGAATCGTATAGATATGTCCATCGGGCGCGGTCATCTTCTCCCTAACGCCGGGGAGATCCAGAATCTCCATGATTCTGGGGCAATACTGGGCAAAGATGTCCTCCAGGGGGATGAACACGCCCTGCTCCACACCGTAGGTCAGGATTTTGGAGTCATCCAGAATCCAGCCGCCGATTACATCTGCGTAATCACCAGAGTTCAGAGCCAGGTTCATTTTCTCTGTGGCGTTCTCATTGGCAAAAATCTGCAGATCTACCTTAACGTTTGTCTGCTTCTCGAACTCATTCAGCATATAGAACTCGCCGGTTGAGCTGGAGTCGTCACAGAAGATGGAGAAGGTATAAGCTCCCTCGTCTACGATAGGAAGTCCCTCCGCATACATAATTCCGTTCACTTTGCCGTCCGCGTCCACCTCTGCGGCCTCCGCGGAGGATTCTCCGTCTGCCGCGTCCCCGGCATCGTCCGCATCCCCGGCATCATCCGCTTCGCTGCCCCCCCTGGATGATTCCGCGTCATTGCCGGAACCGCCATCGCTGCCGCAGCCTGCCAGCGAAGTGACTGACATTGCCGCCAGCAGCAGTACCGCTACTAACTTTCTTTTCATAATAACACTCTCCTTTTCTTTTTTATACCAAGCGGCCTTCGCCGCCTCGATACCATATCTTTTTGCTCGTTTCATATTGACCATCAACCCTTTACGGATCCGATCATGACACCCTTGACGAAATGCCTCTGGATGAAAGGATACAACACCAGCACAGGGATACTGCTTATGATGATCAGGGAATACTTCATCAGCTCCACCAGCTCCTTCTTGGCGTTCAGGGCTTCCCTGGCCTCCGGTGTGCTGGCCGCCTGCTGCAGCGCCGCCTCGTTGGTGATCAGGATGCTGCGCAGCACCAGCTGCAGCGGGAACTTGTTCTGGTCGGACATGTAGATCAACGCGGAGAAGTATGAGTTCCAGTGGCCCACGCCATAGTACAGCACCATGATGGCCGTGATGGCTCCCGACAGGGGGAGGGCAATCTGGAAGAAGAACCTGCCCTGTGTACAGCCGTCAATCTCCGCCGCCTCATAAAGCTCCTCCGAAATATTGGACTTGAAGAAAGTCCTGGCCACGATCATGTTGTACACGCTCAGGGAGCCGGGAAGGATCAGGGCCCACATGGTGTCAAGGAGCTGGCATTTCTGCACTACCAGGTAGGTAGGGATAAGGCCGCCTCCGAAGAACATGGTGATGACGTAGAATATGGTGACGATTTTCTTGCCGGAGAACCTGTCTCTGGACAGCGCGTAGGCTGTGGGCAGGGTCACCGCCAGGTTCACCAGCACGCCGCACACCGTGTACAGCACGGAATTCAAGAAGCTGCGCACAATCAGTTTGTCCTCGAACACTTCCAGGTAGCCTCTGAAGGTGAGCCCCACGGGATGCCATACCACCTGGCCGCCGGATACCGCCTTGGGATCGCTGATGGAGGATATGATGACCCACCACAGCGGATATGCCACGATCAGCAGAAGTGCGGTAAGGATGATGAAGATAATCGTATCGAAAATCACATCCTCCTTACAGCGGCGTATATTTTTTTCCACTTCGATTTCTCTCTCTTTTTTCATGTTCTCACCCCCCTGCCTAGAATAAGCTCGTGCCGGACATCTTATCTGCCGCCTTATTGACGATTATGAGGATTACCAGATTGACCATTGTATTGAACAGGCCGATGGCGGACGAGTAGGACATATTGTTGTCGATCATACCGACCTTGTACACGTAGGTGGATATGATTTCCGAAACCGATGTGTTCAGGTCGTTCTGCAGTGCAAAGGCTTTCTCAAATCCGATGGAAAGGATGCTGCCGCAGCTCAAAATCAACTGGATCGTAGCCGTGGGCAGGATTGACGGGAAATCGATATAGCGTATAATCTGGAACTTGGTAGCGCCGTCGCATTTCGCCGCCTCGTGCAGCTCCGGGCTGATGCCGGACAGCGCCGCGAAATAGATGACGGAGCTCCATCCCATGCCCTGCCATACACCGGACCAGACATACAGATGTCTCCAGTACTCTTTCTTTGCCATGAAGTTGATTGCTTCCCCGCCAAAGCTCTTGATCACGGTGTTGATGATACCGACGCTGGGCGACAGGAACAGAATCAACATACCGCACATGACGATGGTGGAGATGAAGTTCGGCGCGTATGTAATGGTCTGGATCACCTTCCGGTATCTCTTATGCCGGAACGAGTTGAGCATCAGCGCCAGTAGGATCGGGATAGGGAAGGATACGATCAGGCCGTAGATGCTCAGGATCAATGTGTTCGTCACTGTCCTCACGAAATACGGCGAATCGATGAAGCGCTGGAAATAGCGCAGCCCTACCCATGGGCTCCCCCAGATTCCCTGCTTGGCGTTGAACCTGCGGAATGCAATCTGCACGCCGTACATGGGAATGTAGCTGAAAATGAAGGTCAGGATGATGCCCGGGATACAGAACGTCCACAGTGACCAGTCCTTCTTCAATGTCTCCAGAAAACTACGCTTTCTGGGTTGGATGGAACCTGTTTGTTTTCCTTTCGTTTTCATATGTTCACCCCTTTGCATATTTTGAGTGGCATAGCACCTATGTCTATTGTATGATTTCAATAATCAAAATGTCAAGATGAATTTAACAAAATTTTTCTTTTTGTTAATTATATGAAAAATTACTGTATCTTTTTTCTAAAATCGGTCTGTTTTTTTGTATATATTATCCAAAGCATTTTTTCCGATTTCGATTTCAGCTCGGTTCCAGTCTTATATTCTGCCAATTTACCCTATTTTCGGTAAATAAATAAAAGCAATCGGGCAGTTTCCCGTCTGATTGCTTTTAATATTTTGTTAACTTACTTTACAATGGAAGGTAGTGGGTTTACTTCTCTCCGCCTCAATGGTATAATGCTGACACGCAAGGTCATATCCACAGGATGCAAGACCAAAAGAAAGAGAGGACGCATATATGAGCACACAATACCGCATCCCTGTCCCGGCGCTGGGCTTCCAGCCCCCGATGTACGTCTGCCGGTTCAACGACAAGGCGTTCACCCTGGACGGACGCCTGGACAAGGAGTTCTGGAGGGACATCCCCTTCACGGAGGACTTCCCTGACATCGAGGGGGCAATCCGCCCCATACCCCGGTTCCGCACCAGGGCCAAGATGGCCTGGGACCGTGAGAACCTCTACATCGGCGCAGTGCTGGAGGGAGACGAGATCTGGGCCCACCAGCTGGAGCATGACTGCGTCATCTTCCAGGACAACGATTTCGAGATCTTCATCGATCCGGATTCCGATACCCAGGCCTATTTCGAATATGAGATGAATGCCCGAAACACCACCTGGGACCTGCTGCTGACCAAGGCCTATCGGGACGGCGGAAAGCCGATAAACGGATATGAGTTTCACGGAATGCGTTCTGCCGTTTATATCGACGGAAGGCTGAATGAGCCCGGATCCCACAACCGCTCCTGGTCGGTGGAGGTGGTCATCCCCTTCGCCGCCCTGCAGGAGTGCGCGGCGCAGAAGCGCCCGCCTGTGCCGGGGGAGTATTACCGCATGAATTTCTCCAGGGTGCAGTGGAAGGTGGACGTGGAGGGAGGGCAGTTCAGGAAGCGCGTCTGCCCGGAGACAGGCAGGCCCCTGCCCGAGGACAACTGGGTCTGGGCCCCCACCGGGGTGATCAATATCCATTATCCGGAGCTCTGGGCCTTTGTGTTCTTCGCGGAGAAGGGGCAGGAGGCGTGTGATTTCCGGATCCCGGAGGACGAGGGCCGCAAATGGGAGCTGCGCAAGCTCTATTATGCCCAGCAGTTCTGCCTGGACGAGAGGGGCAGCTATACGGATGACATGGAGACATTAAAAGAAATCCTGGCCAGGATCGCTCCCTGCCAGGAGAACAGGACGGTACGGGACCTCGCCTACCGGATCGGCACCACGGCCCATGCCTTTGAAATCACCTGTCCCGCGGCGGACGGGCAGAACCTCCTGGCCATCTTCCAGGACGGCAGGACCGACGTGTATCCGGCTTGACGGGACTGACCGGTATCTCCGAAAATTTCCGAAAAAATGCCCTGCCCGGCAGATATGCAATTCTGCCGGGCAGGGCTTTATTCCCGCGAGCAATGAGTCAAGTGGGCATGCTTGCATGCACATTTGACGAATGCCGCGAGGGTCAAATACTGCTCTGCAGCGCTGCAAGATTGATACTCCGTTGCTTGCAGCGGGGTATTTGATTGCCGCAATGGCTTGCAGGTCTGACTGTCAGCTCTCCTTGCCCGTTTCTTCATAATAAGGCGTCCGGCAGCCAACCGGATTTTTTAATAAATAGAAATCTCCTTCAGGAACACTTCGTCCCTGGCGGCCGTAATTTTGACCAGCAGCTTGTCGATTTTTTCCCCGCTGTCGTCTAAGAGCCTGTTCTGCTCCGCGAAGGGGTCTGTCAGCGCGCAGATCTTCCTGTTTCCGATCACGGTTCCCTGAAAGAGAGGGAACTGGCCGCCGCTGGAAAACATGGCTTCTACCCGGAAGCTCTCCACCCTCTGCCCTCTGGCGATGTCCTCTTTCAGCTCCACGTACTTCACCTGGGACACGGGTTTCTCCAGGGTCACCAGGTATTCCGGCTGGGTGGGGTGTCCGGTATCCAGCTTCTCCACCTTCCCGGGGATGGGATGGCCGAATTCCCTGTCCAGCAGCTCCCGGAATTCCCGAAGCCTCTTCACGTCCCTCTCGTCCAGCAGTCCGTCTCTGGTGGGCGGGATGTTCAGGTTCAGGCAGGCGTTGCCGCCCACGGAGCTTAAGTATATCTGGAAAAGCTTCTCCAGGGACTTGGGCTCCTCCTCCCTGTGCCAGAACCATCCGGGGCGGATGGAGGTGTCCATCTCCGAGGGAGCGAAGGCCAGCCCTTTGGAATACAGGATGCTGCTCATGCTGCCCAGAAAGCTGTCCGTATTGTAGAGGTAGGACAGATCCCCCTCTGCCGCCATAGGGCCGGGGCCTGTCTGCCGCTCCGCGAAATAGCACAGCTCGCCGGGAACCACGGCCCATTCGGAAAACCTTCCCGTGCCGGCCTCGTTGCCGCACCAGCGCACGTCCGGCCCCCTGTCATAGAAAATCACGGCATTGGGCTGATGCTTCCTCACCAGCTCTATGTAGCGGGGGAAATCATATTCCTGCTTCTTCCCGTCCGGTCCCTCCCCGCAGGCCCCGTCGAACCAGATGCAGAACAGCTCGCCGTACTGTGTGAGCAGCTCCTCCAGTTGGTTGCAATAGTAATCATTGTACTGCGGCGTGCCGTAATAGGCGCTGTTCCTGTCCCAGGGGGAGAGATAGACCCCGAAGCGCAAACCCTCCTCCTTACAGGCCTGGGCCGCCTCCCCTACCACGTCCCTTTTGCAGGGGGAATTCTTCACGCTGTGCTCCGTGTACTTGGAGGGCCACAGGCAGAACCCGTCGTGGTGCTTGGCCGTCAGTATCATCCCCTTCATCCCCGCATCCCGCACTGTCCTGGCCCACTGGCGGCAGTCCAGCTTCTCCGGATTGAAGATGCCCTCGTCTTCCGTCCCGTCTCCCCACTCCCTGTCGGTGTAGGTGTTCACGCCGAAATGCATGAATGCGTAGAAGCCTGTGTCGAACCACGCCAGCTGCCGCTTTGACGGAACCACTCCCGCTGCCTCCTTCAGAAAATCAATCATACGCTTGCCTCCTTGCTGTCTCTATCCTCTTTTGTAGGTTACTCTGCTTTATTCCTCATGGCGCTCCGGTTCATGCTGTGCCTGCCCTCTGGAGCATCTCCGAGTGGCCGGCCACCACCTTCTTCAGCAGGGCCACGTCCTCGTATGTCTGTTCCATCCTGTCCGCATGGTCTTTATAGCGCTGGTATGTACTTGTATAGCAGGCCTCGATGTCGTTCAGGCGGGGCATGATTATGTTCTCCTGGAACAGCTTTATCTGATGTATTTCGGTTTTTAAAGTATCTACTTCGGCTTTCAGGCCATCTACTTCGGCTTTCAGGCCCTTCACTTCGGCTTTCAGGCCATCTACTTTGGCTTTCAGGCCATCTACTTCGGCTTTCAGGCCCTTCACTTCGCCTTTCAAATCCTTCACTTCGGCTTTCAAGACCTTCAGTTCATGCTCGATTGGCTTCAGTCTCGCGTCCAGCTTCCTATCCAGCATCTCCTCCATCATCTGCGATATGGCCAACAGATCCTCTGCCGTCAATGTCATAGTTCTACCTCCTTCGTCTGATAAAAATGTTCCGTCTTTTCCCTTGTCTGCAGGAAAAGCCGGATTCCCTTCTCCTGCCTTTATCGATTGTGTCCTGAGGATAAAAGCATAGATTTTCTCAAATTTCGGAGACAAGGCAAATCTGCCCTTGTCATGATAAAAGAGAGAACTGATTTGGCACGGGAGTCGTCCCGCCATATGTCCATTCTAACATATCAGGCCCATTTGTCAACGGATTTTTGAAAAAAAGACCCGCGGCCGTAAACCGCAGGTCTTTTTCCTGTATCCTCATGATCCGTCCCTTCAGGGAATCCTTACGCCTGGCCCTCCACGCGGATGCCGAAGGCAAAGGTGAATTCCTCCTCCAGAAACTGGTACTGCTTCTCGGGCCCCGGGCCGCAGCTGTTGGAGCCGATGCCGTCCTGGGTGTAGTCGATGCACAGCACGGTGTGGCCGCTGGGGACAAGCTCAAAGTTATGGGCTTTCTCCGTCAGCTCCTCCTGGGTATAGCGGGAAGCGTTGAAGGAGAAGGGCTTTTCGGCGGCCACGGAGAGCTTCACGTTCTCCCTGGACAGCTCCACGAAGCTCACATCGCAGTGGCTCCCGTTCTCCTGAGGACGGATATAGTCCTCGAACAGGGAATCCACGGTCTCTGTGAACCTGCCGTGGTAGGAGGCACGGCGCTTGTCCGCATAGCTCTCCATGGGCCCTAATCCGTAGTATTCCACCTGCCTCATGTCCTGGGGCAGCATCATGCGGACGCCGAACCTGGGCAGCCTGGGAAGCTTGGGATCCTTCTTCACGTCCAGCCTCACGTCCACGCTGCCGTCCGCCCATACGCGCCATGCGGCGCGGATATCCACAATCCTCTGCTTGTACACGGAGGAGAGGGACACATCGCTGGCGATCTCCACATACTTCCTGCCGTCCTTTTCCCCGTTTTCACAGGATGTGCCGTAAGCCCTGGCGGCAGGGCGCTCATAGTGGCATTCCTCCCAGATACTGCGGATATTCCTGTCATTGTCCGTAGGCGCGCGCCAGACATTGTACTCCATGGGATGCTCCAGAAGGTTCTGGTTGGCATTCACCATCCTGGAGAACAGCCCCTTCAATTTATCATAGGTGTAGCAGAACTTTTCCGACACCACTGTCAGATAATGATCGTCCTCCCGCACCGTAAGCCCGCTGCCCTCCCGCTCCATGGGCATATCCAGGAGCTTCCTGGCAGGTGCGCACTGATCCTCCGTAAGCTCCACCTCGTCGAAGCCCATCTCCCTGCCTGCCTTCAGCACGCCATTGTCCTCCCGCAGGATCCATGTCACCTTCAGGAACTTCCTGCCCGCTTCCTCCACGGCAGGGATGTCCAGCCTGACCTCTCCCTCTTTGTGGGGCGCGATGTCCAGAAGAGCGGCGTCCTCCACTGTCCCGCAGGATTTCCTTACGCCGTCGCAGGTCACCTCCCAGGCCAGCGTACAATAATCCTTCAGGTTCAGGAAGTCCATGTAATTATGTATCTTCACGGTTCCCGTGGCGGCATCGAACTGCGCCACCCTGGCGGGACGGTACACGTTCCAGTGCTCCTTCAGTCCCGTGTGGGGCCTGCGGTCCGGGTATACCAGCCCGTCCATGCAGAAATTCCCGTCATGGGGATACTCCCCGTGGTCTCCGCCGTAGAAGTACATCTCCTTGCCCTCTATCGTGCGCCCCTTGTAGATGGCGTGGTCGCACCACTCCCAGACCATGCCGCCGCAGGCGCCGTCGTAGGCCTGGAACACCTGGAAATAGTCCTCCAGATTCCCGGGTCCGTTGCCCATGGCATGGCAGTATTCGCACTGGAAGAAAGGCCTCTTGAGGGGCGCTTCATAGCAGTGGTCGCTGTCCTTCTCCTCCGCTTTGTCAAAATATTCCCGTATGCTGTCCGGCGCGGAATACATCTGGCTGTGGATATCCAGATTGGAATAATCCGTCACCCTGTCCTCGGGCACATGGTAGGCGTTCTCATAATGGGTGACACGTGTGTCATCATAGGATTTCGTCCACTTCAATGCCTCCTCAAAGGTACAGCCGTAAGCCCCCTCGTTGCCCATGGACCAGGCGAAGACGCAGGGCCTGTTCTTGTCCCGCATGACGCACTTTTTGGTCCTGTCCACGGTGGACTCGATGAAGTCCGGATTGTCAGCGATCCATTTATTGCTGTCCAGGTACTTCTGGCCGTAAGCACGCTCCGCCCCGTGGCTCTCGTTGTCCGCCTCGTCCATGACATAGAAGCCGTACCTGTCGCAGAGCTGATAGAACTGGGGCGCATTGGGATAATGGCTGGTGCGGATGCCGTTCACATTGTGCTCCTTCATCAGCGTCATGTCCTTATGCATCTGGGCCAGGCTGATTGTGAAGCCGGTGACGGGATCGCTGTCGTGGCGGTTCACGCCGTGGAGCTTGATGTTCTGTCCGTTGAAATACAGCACGCCGTCCCTAATCTCCACCTCCCGCAGCCCCAGCTCCTCGGTGACGACTTCCCCTTCCGTCTCCATGACCAATGTATAGAGATAGGGCGTCTCCGCGCTCCAGAGCCTGATTCCCTCCATGGGCAGGGTCACATGGCCGGTGCCTTCCGTCTGCGCCAGGACCTTTCCCTCCGCGTCCTCTATGGACACCCGCACGGGAATCTCCCTGTCCAGATAGGAGAGGCTGATATCCACCTGGGCTTTTCCGGCCTCTCTGTCCAGCTTGGTCCTGATGAAATAATCGTACACGCACTGCTCCGGACGGCTCAGCAGATACACATCGCGGAAGATGCCGCTCATGCGGAATTTATCCTGATCCTCCAGGTAGCTGCCGTCGCACCATTTCAGCACCAGCACGGCCAGCAGATTCTCCCCCTCTTTCAGGAAGCCTGTCACATCGAATTCGGCCGTGGCGTGGGACACCTGGCTGTAGCCCACATACTGCCCGTTCACCCACACATAGAAGCAGGAGTCCACGCCCTCGAAATTCAGGAAGGTTTTCGGCGCTGCCATATCCTTGTGCCAGGTAAAATGATGGCGGTAGGTGCCGCAGGGATTCTCCTGGGGCACATAAGGCGGATCTAAGGGGAAGGGATAGTTCACATTGGTATACTGATGCCTGTCGTATCCGTGCATCTGCCATACCGAGGGCACGGGGATGGTCTTCCAGTCCGGGTTCAGTCCGCAGTCCTCCCGGTAGAACTCCTCCTTCAAGTCGTAGACGCTGTCATAGTAACAGAAGTCCCACTCGCCGTTCAGCAGGGCAAAGCGCTCCGACTGCTCTCTGTGCTCCACCAGATCTTCATGCCGCCTGGCTGCAGGGACATAGTATGCCCTGTCAGGCATGGTGTTCTCATGAAGTACTCTCAGGTTCTCAAAATGTCTGGGTACAATCATACTCTCATACCTCACCTTTCTACCACATCATGGCATTCATCGTGAATCCAACAGAATCCTCTCATCCAAGATAGGATTCTATTAAACTTATCTAATAGAATCCAAGAGAGGATTCTATTAGCATATATTATAAACGATATGACCGGTATTAGGCAACAGATTTCATTTTTTTGTGGAAAAAATTGCAAAAATTATAAGGGGGAAAGAATTCCCCCTTAGACTCCATTACACTTTGCATCCTGGCGACTATCCGTCCTTTCTTCCGGCTTTTATTGACACAGAATCAGCAAATCCTGGTCCCCTCCGGCACGATGTCGTCCACAATCACCACCTGGCAGCCACAAGCGTTGTTCGTCCCGGCTAACAGCATGCCCTCGCTCTTGACCCCCACGAACCGGGTGGGCTGGAGATTTGCCACCACGATGATCTTCTTGCCAATCAGCTGCTCCGGCTTGTAATACTGCTTGATGCTGGACACGATGACCCTCTCCTTCAGCCCGTCGAACAGGGTCAGCTTATAGCAGCTATGGGACTTCCTGATTTCGGCGCATTTCAGCACCTTGCACACCCGCAGGTCAATCTTCCGGAATTCCTCGATGTCGATTTCCTCCCCTATGGGCGCCACTTCGTCAGGCTCGCCGTATTCCACTGCAGGCTCCTCTTCCACGGGCTCCTGCGCAGGAGCCGTCAGCGCCTTCTCCTCCTCTTCCGTCTTCGGTGTGGAGAAATCAAGCAGTGACAGGAACTTGTCCTTCTCGATGGCGTACAGGAACAGGTAGAGCCTGGGGCCCTTTTCCTTATTTAAAAGGAGCCTGTACACATTCTTGAAGAAGGTGCCCTGGAGGGCTTTCAGGTTCTCCGCCTCATAGCCGTAAATCCGCTTGGGAATCTCGTAGAGCTCCTTGTTCAGCTCATCCAGCGTATACTCGTTGCCGGACAGATAGGTGTGGAGCATCTTCACCGCATCCCTCTCCTTCTCGTCCAGGCCCTCGTACACAGGCCAGTTCCGCACCGGGCAGAGCCTGTTCACATTCTCCGGGGAGCAGTTCTCCAGCCAAAACTTTGCCAGGCCAAGCCGCTCCTTGAAATCTTCATATTTATAGGGCGTGCCAATCTTCTTGAACACGGTCTCCAGCATGTCCACATTGAAATCCACCACAGAGCCCAGCTGCACTAGATGGGACATGGGCACTGTCTTAATCTTCTCGTCGAACATGAGGCAGTTATTCATGATATCCCGTACATAATCATCCGCCGTACCGTCCAAATAGCTGTTGTACTGCTTGTCAAACTCGAAATACTGCCGCAGAATCCCATCGTCAAAGCAGATGTCGAAGGCCTTGTTTGGCTCCGATTTCGCGTAGAGCCAGAGGATGATTTCCGGCTGATAAATGTTCAATAAGGTATCCGGGGTCAGGTTCAGGCCCGTGGAGCCGGACATCTTCCCCGCCACGCCCTTGATGCCGATGAACTCATAGCCCTGGAACAGGGGCGCCTCGTAGTCGAATATCTTCTTGGCGATGACCTTGCTGGTGTCATAGCTGCCCCCGGGGCTGGCGTGATCCTTCCCGCCGGGCTCGAAGTCCACCTGCTCGTACTTCCAGCGCATGGGCCAGTCTATCTTCCAGGCCAGCTTGCAGTTGAAATCCTTCGTGAAGTCATGCTCCCCCTCATGGCCGCAGGTGCAGACATATTTCGCCTTTGTGCAGTCATCGGACAGCTCCAGGATCTTCGTGGTGTCCCTGCCGCACGCCGGGCAGTAGATGGACACGGGATAGTAGGCCTCCCGCTCGCCCTCCTGGGCGTCCTGGGTGCGGAAGCTGTCCAGGATGTCGAATATCTCGCTGCGCTTCTGCAGGGCTTCGATGACATAGTCCTTGTACTTGCCGCTCTTGTTCATCTGGGCCTGATATCTGTAATCCATCTTGATGCCGAATCTTTTTATGGCAGCCTCAAATTCCTTTTCAAAATATTCCGCGTAGGTCTTCTCCTCTGTGTCGAAAGGGTTGGGGACATCCGCGTAGGGCGCCCCGATATATTTCTCCATGTCGTTCCTGACTTTCGCCACGTTCACAGGTATCTTTCTGACCCTGTCATATTCATCCCAGGAGAAAAGCAGCTTCGCCTTTTTGCCTTTTCGCTCCAGGGCTTTCACCACGAACAGGCTGGTGGCGATGTCCCTGAAATTGCCGATATGGATGGAGCCGGAGGGACTTATCCCGGCGGCGCATACATATTCTTCCTTGTCCGGGTTTCTGTTTATGATTTTTTCCGCAATCTTATCTGACCAATGCATATCTTGTCTGCTCCTTTGCAATTATGGTGGTAATTATACAATATGCCCCAGATAAAGTCAAACCTTTCAGCGATATCTTTTCACCATATCTTTTCTCCCTACTTATGTGGGTCTAATCACAAAAACAGTAGTGTTGCATGAAGTCGAATCTGGATGCCTGACCGACATGCAAAACGGGTTCCGGTATGCTCCGAAACCCGCTGATTGCTTTTATGGGAAAAGATTATATAACTGATATTGTAATATTATCCGTGCTAATTTCAAGCGCTTTGGAAATACACTCTGATATAGTTGTCCGCATGGAATCATTTACAATACTGCCCCCGGGTACAGTAAACTGAATGTCGGCTCCGAAAATCTCGCTTTCCGAATAGTTTATATCTACTTCACAATCCAAAACATCGAACACGCGCTCAATCATCGAAGCTAAGACCTTTTCCAAATAATCATACTGTAATTCTCTTTTTTCAATATCAGTGAGTTCATTTGAATTTGTAAAATCTGCCTCTTCTCCTCTGGATTTTTCGGTTTTCTGAATCACTAAACATATAATTGCCAAGAGAAGAATGCAGACACCAATTCCAATACTTAAAAACCAACTTTTATTCTTGATTTTCATAGGATATATCTCCTCTTTTTATAATATTTCTGTTGTCGTTATCTGCCTGTCAGTCCTTTTTCCAGGTTTCAATGATACAGGAATGTTTTTTACTTTTTTTATCATAACTGATTCCCACCAGAAGAATGTCCCCTGTATAGTCCTCAATCCACGATGTATACTGCCTTTCCTTAATCTGCTCTATGGCTCCCTGCGCAGATTTGTTCCACTTCAGCTCTACCACCAGCGCCGGGCGGTCTGTGTCCCTCTTCGGCAGATAGACCACGTCGGCGAAGCCTTTTCCTGAGGGCAGCTCCATGATAGGATTCATGTAGTATGCCTTTGCGCTGTAGTAGGCCATGAGGACGGTACAGGTGAGGGAATTTTCGTCATTATATTTCAGGAGAGACGCTGTTTCGTTGTGGATAGCCGACATCCCCTCTGACACTGCTTTCTCATCCAACGCCCAGGTGCTCTTCAGAAGCTCCTCCGAAGTTCTTCAGAAGCTCCTCCGAAGTTCTTCAGAAGTTCATCCGAAGTTCTTCAGAAGTTCATCCGAACGGTTCAGCGCCTCCGTCAGACCGCCCCAGTCGGGACTGTCCACCACATTCAGAAATTCCTGTGTGATTTCCAGGTTCGGAATGGACACTTCGCTGTTCTTTCTGTCATAGGAGAGATATCCCAGATGAACAAGCAGCGTGAGCACATCGTCTTTCGATCCAAAGGTAGTCATATCGTTCTGGAACTTCTCCGGCCTGATTCTGCATTGTATTCCCCCCAGCATTCCCACCACTGCCTCTTTCAACCCGTCAAAATTCCTGTCAATGTAGACCTTCAAGGCCTCATAAGTCTCTGTCCCGGTCCAATAGCTTCGGAATTCCTTCCACGTAAGCGCATCTGCCACGGACTTTGGGTTATAGACATGGCAGCCTTCAATCAGGTATCCGTCATACCACCTCTCCATCTCTCGAAAATCCACGCCATGTATTTCGCACTGCTCCTTCACTTCCTCAGCCGTAAATCCAAAATACTTCCCCAGACTCTTCGGATCCGTCAAGGAATACTCCTCAAAGATATTCAGGGCAGAATGTTCCCCATACTTCTTGATAGGCAAAATCCCTGTCATATATGCCAGTTCCACGTACTCCGCCCCTTTGAACAGACCCCGCAGAAAGTCCAGGTACTCCTTCTGTACCTTTTTCCGCTCCTTCGCCATGCGGAACAAGCAGTCCCATTCATCAATGATGAAAACGAACCCTTCTCCCCGTTCTCCATATATCTCGTCCAGAACCGTCCTCAGCCTGCTGCCCTCAGGGAAGCTGCCGCATTCCGGGAATTCCCTCTGCAAATCCCTGATTACCATACGTTCAATTTCGTCAATGAATGTATCAATGCTCCGTTTCCTATCCAGAAAACGCTGCACATCCCAGCGAATCACATTATGCCTGTTCAGGTGCACCGGAAAGGAGTCCTCCTTTTCCATGGCAAGCCCGGAGAACAGACGGCCGGAATCACAGCCTTTACTGTAATACGCTGTCAGCATGTTGGCCGCCATGGACTTTCCGAAGCGCCTGGGTCTGCTGACGCACAGAAATCTCCTCTCCGTCCGGTACACCCGATTGGTCTGCGTTATCAGCATGCTCTTGTCCACATAGATGTCGGAAAAGCGTGACATTTCAAACGATGCATTGCCAGGATTCACATATATCCCCATAGGCTTACGTTCCCTCCACCCTGTCAGTCCGAAAACCCTGCTGCTTCCATATTCCTCATTTTCATGGCAACCGGTCTCCGCCTTTTTCTTCCATGATAATATGTCCTGACAGAAATGTCAAATACGCCGTTGTCATTTCCATCTCTGAAAGGTAAATTCCACTAACCATCTGACCAGCAGCTCCTGAAAGCCCTTGTCATGGATATTTCCGCCGTGGAACCCTCCGATGTCCGTGGTCCACCACGGGATTCCGCTGATTCCCATATGAATTCCCGCGCATATCTGCTTCCGGAAGTCCTCATAATTGGACATAATGTCCCCGGACCAGACCAAAGAGCCGTACCTCTGGCTTCCCGCCCACGCACAGCGAATCAGGTTCACGATGTCCTTCTGCCCCGCCTCGCGCTGTCCCTCATAGAAAAGCCTCGCGTACTCCCTTGGGTAGAGATTGCCCACCCGGGCCACCGGGCCTGTTCCTGGTTGTAATACCGAAGCTTAGGAATTGTCGGAAAATAACTGCTGCAATTGCTTCAGGCAAAAGCCCGGAAATACAATAAAAATTGCCATAAACTTGCAGCAGTTATTTGTAGACAATTCCTTACAATCCGTCCGGCGCCCTTCTGCACGCCCTCATAGGAAACCGTCCCCTTTGTAGGCGAATACAGCCCCGCAATGATATGGCACAGCGTGCTTTTCCCGCTTCCGTTCTCTCCTACCAAAGCAACCGTCTGCCCCCAGGGAATCCGCAGATTGATATCCGAAAGCACGAACTTCTCTCCCTCTGTCCCAGACTGCGGGTAGGCAAAAGACACATCCTCCAGCCGTATCTCGAACTTTTCAGGCAGTGCAATCTGCTCCTGTTCCCCCGGATCCTCCCCTATGAACGCAAGGTAGTTCTTTACCATGGCCATATTTTCTATGGCGATGGCCAGGCGCTCGGATATCACTTCGTCCATGAACCCGTAAAACTCACGGAGCGCAGCAAAGACCGCCGCAAACGCCCCCACGGAAATGATGCCCGCCAGCACATAATAGACCAGCATGGCGATAATCGCGCCATAAGCCGCCACAGTCAGGACATGGATGCAGAAATTCACCCTTTCCTTCCGGAGCTGCATGCGGAAATGCAATCCGTTCAGCTTCTTCAGCATCTGATTGTACCTGTCGAAAAAGCTGCTGCCGCATCCCCACAGGCGGGTCTCCTTATAATACTCTTTTCCGATGACGCAGTCCCCATAATAGTCCATCTTCCTCCGGACAGGCGCGGCCTCATTCTCCAGATGCTCAAAGGATATCATATGAAGCAGCCTGGCTATCACATTGGGGATAAAAATAATCACTGTGCTGATGCTGAGAACCGGCGCCAGAGAAAACAGATACCAGCTCATCATCAAAAAATAAAAGACATAGAAAAACACAATGTCCAAAATGGTAGCGCTTACCCAGAACACCCCTTCAGACCCCCGGACCGCTTTGTTGATTTGATCCAACTCTTCTGCATATTCAAAAGCAATTGCCTGTTTCCTGTCAATCGTCCTGAATAAGATCTTATTTGTCTCTTTTGTCACTTTTCGATTCAGGATCTGCCCGTAACAGTTTGCAACGCCGTTCATGGTCTGGGCAAAGGCGTATGCGGCTCCCAACAGCAATATCCTGATGACAAGCCGTGAAATGTCCCCCTGGTTTTGCGAAATTCCGTCAAAGAAATATTGTACGCTCATCACCTGCAAAACCCAGGATACCCCGTGCAGCATCTGTAATACCGAATAGAAAATAACGCTTTGGGGATATAAACTGTACAAAAGCCTTATTCCCACAAAATTAAGGTAAACGAAGTTTTTATGTCTCATACCAACACCTCTGACTTTCGAACATCTCCCTATACAACCCGTTTTTCAACTGCATTAACGTTTTATGGGTTCCCTGCTCCACAATCCTTTTTTGGTCTAACACCAGAATCTCATCTGCCATGCGCGCAGCGCCCAATCTGTGGGTAATCAAAATCGTAAGTTTGTCCATGGAAGGCCCGTCTTTAACGGAGGGACTTTCTTCAATGGAAGGACTTTCTTTAATGGAAAGACCGTCTTCAATGGAAGGACTTTCTTTAATGGAAAGACCGTCTTCAATAGAATGCCCTCCTTCCATTATGGCCTGCCGGAACAGCTCATACACCTTTGCTTCTCCCTTGGGATCCAAGGCTGCGGTAGGCTCGTCCAGGATATTGATGGGAGCTTCGCTGTATAAAAGCCTTGCAATTGCCAGTTTCTGCCACTGGCCGCCGGACAGATCCACGCCATCCCTGTCCAATTTTCCCAGGTTGCTGTCCGGCCCATGGGGCAGTTCACGCACACAGGATTCCAGTTCCAGCTTTTTTATAATCTGCGCAAACAATTGGGTATTGGGATGTGCCGCTTCCTCATTCATCGTGCCGTTTCCCACTAAAATATTTTCCCGAAACGACATGGCATATCGGGCAAAATCCTGAAACACTACGGAAAACATCCACTTCAGCTCTCCATATCGGTATTCCCGCAAGTCCTTTCCGTTGATGAGAATCTGTCCCTGGTAATCTTCATACAGTCCGGTGAGCAGCTTCGTCAGAGTGGACTTGCCCGCGCCGTTTTTGCCCACTACCGCATAGCACTTGTTTCCCTGAAGAACAAAGGAGCAGTCCTTCAGCACATAGGTCTCCCTTCCCGGATAGCGGAAAGATACATTTCTGAATTCGATGGTTTCCACCTGAAATCCCGGAATTTTGAGTGGTTCCGCATTGGCGTCCTCTTTTTCCTCCATGCCCAGAAAAACGCTCACATCATGCAAATACGCATTTAAATCCGCTGCGCCCTGCATAATCCCTGCCAGATTCCATGACATGCCCTGAACGAGATTTAAAACGGAAGTTACAAGACCTACATATAGTCCGTTTGACAGCTTTCCGCTGCCTAAAGCGGGAAGCAGGAGCAGCATAATGATGACTGCCAGCATAACCATTGTCAGTGAGCCGCTCTTCATATTGGCATATCTTTTTTTCTCAATGACAGCCTCTTTCTGATTCGCATAATCGCTGAGTCTGTCATATTCCTTTGCTATCTGTTCGGAATAACCAAACATTGTGCGTTCTTTTGCGTGATCCCTGTCTGACAAAATCGCTGCCAGATATTGATACCGCCTTTTGATCTCTACTGCATCTTTTTGCAGGACATAATTCTGCCTGCCGGTTTTATGCGCCAGATAAAAAAGCGGAACGCTCACCAGTAAAATCGCCGCGCCGCTCAGCATGCTGGCCTGCATCACAATGCTCATAAGAGCCACGCATTTTACAATCAACTCAATTCCGTTACAGACTGTTCGGTAACCAGACCAAAAACGATTTTCCACATCTCCGCAGACACGGTATATCAAGGCGCAGGATTCATTATCCTCTATGTACCTGTATTGGAGCAGGGCCTGCTTTTTCATAAACCGGTTCCTCAGCGCGGTTTTTAAATAATTCCGCGCGGATATGTTGATCAGATTCGTGGCAGAGGGGATCATCTGCTTAAAAATCACAATCCCCAGCAATATAATAAGAGGACCCAAAACCATGCGAACTTCCAATCCGCCGCCATAGGCTCCCTCCACGCGGTTCACAAATTCCGCAATTGCAAGTGTCTGGGCCGTTGGCAGAAAGGCATTGATCAGGGCAACCGCCATAAGGTATACTGCATGGAAGGGCATCATTTTCAACATTTCCTGCAGGAATACAAAAATATTGTACTTTGATTTATCTAAATTTCTCATCTTGTTTTTCCTCTGCTGCTGCCTGCCGGACACACCATATCCATGCCTGCCGGTTTCCTTTCAGCTTTCGATAGAACATATCTCATAATAACCCTTAGGTTTTCTGGTATCAAGCAGCATAACAATATATTTGGTGTCTGGAATTTCTCAAATATTTTGGTGAAATCTCTTTTATATGTCAGTACATATCTGATTCATGAATTACTCCATTTGATTGTTATATATAAGGCCGGACAATGGCCAATCCGATAACGGGAAGACAAAACGGAAAAAAACGTAATTTACTTAAAACCGCTCCGCTTGTAATCCATAAAAAGATACCGGAATGCATAAGGCTGATATTCCGCAATACAGTTCATAGGAGCATAATTAGTCCATTTCCAGACTTTCTATAGGATATCCTTATTATACAAAATGCCTCTCCTGTTTACAATAAAATTCCCATGAACTTTTTGTCAGCAGTGCATAAGAGGGAATCTCTTAAATCCGGCAGTGTCACAGCACCCTACTCATAAGTTCTTCAAAATTATGAACGACATCCCCTTTATATGGTACATTTCTACTGTTAAACAGAATTGTATTCATTCCCAGTCTGTTGGCAGCCCCCAGATAACCCCTTCGGTCATCTACATACAGACATTCTGCTGCATCAACTGCCAGTTTCTCAATAGTAAGCCGGAAAATGCGTTCATCTGGTTTTCGAATCTTCAAATCTCCGCTGATACTAATCACGTCAAAGTATTGATTTATATTAAATTTCTCACGCAGATACTTACTCCACCTGCTGGAATCATTAGATATGATGGCTAACTTATACTTATTTCTAACGGCTTTTATGAAATCCAGAAAGCCATCGTTCAGTTTTATGGTATCCAAATAATTCCTTTCGATTTTTTCTAAATCACCCCGGAAGCCCACCGTCGCCCATATCTCCAAAGAAGACCATTCTCCCATATTGGCTTTATTCCATGGTTTGATTATTTCTTCCGGATCAAGCTCAGGAAAAGTCTGCTGAACATATGGAACAAAATCATCTCCCGTCTGTTTCACTATCACGCCATACATATCTAATAGAATAGCTTTCATGCAATCTCTCTCATATTTTTAATTGTTCATATGCCTCTATCCAGTTGTCATGAGGGCATAAAATCATATCGTTTTCAATCATGTATTCCATATATTTGTAACATGCTGCTTCCAGCGATATATCAAGTGCAGCATTGACTTCTTCATAAAAAGGCGGTATGCCTCCTTTGTCCCACGCAAGCTTGTCTGCAATAAACAGCGACATTTCATATTTTGAAGGACTCTTTTTTAATGTAGTATGACATTCTATAGCCGATAATATCTCTTCGTCTGATATATTGAAATATTCTACCGCACATATTTTAGATAGGCGCTGATGGAGCAAAAAAGGATATCTTCTCTCAGCCTCGCAAACCTCCAAACGATTTTCATATGCGTATTTAAGCATATCCTCCGGCTTGATGATCGCGCTGATATCATGCAAAAGCCCTGCGATAACACATTTGTCATGGTCTAAATCATATGTTTTGGAGATAAGCGCATTTCTATCTGCCACATTTGCCACATGAATATATGTTTTGCTTTTTCCGTTAATCAAAAGTATGTTTTTTACATCTGTGCGAATGTCTCCGCTAAGTGGTTCCATTTTTATATAACTAAAATTATCAAATATCATTTTGGTCTCTCCTGCATATATTTTCAACCGTGCTTTACAAAGTTACCAACATCCTTCTTCTTTTCCATATCCAAATTTATGTTTTGTACGCAATATTTTTTTAGCTAATTCCATATCGCATAATCCTAAAATCATAACATTATCTATGACTCTTTCCGCTTCTAATGAATCAAAGTAATAGGCCTCTCTGTCTAAATACACAAACCCGAATTTTTCATACAACTTATGTACGGTCGCTGCCCTCTCCGCAAACAGGCAGGCAATGTCAACTCCTACTTCATATGCCAAATGTAATGACCTTTCAGTCATTTCGCGGGCATACCCTTTTCCACGATATTCAGGCAATATTCCCAACCCGCCAAAACCGCCTAAATGAAATTTTTGACCATCATATTCCGAAAGTCGTTTATATAAATAACTCACTCCAACGATTCTTGTGGCATCCAAAAGTAAATAAGCGCCGAATTCCACAGCTCCAAACATATGTCCTTCATCCTGATTTATTTCAGTGTCGTCAAATCCAAAACATTCTTTATTAACGACATTCAGCATTTCTTGCTGTGCCTGTGTTATTTCGTTTTTAAAGGCGAATCTTATATCCATCCTCTCTTTTATCTTTCAAATTTTTTCCCTGAAAAAATCTTCTGCAAGTATTGCATACATTACCTTGTCAAAGATCCCATTATTGCATTTACATCCCTGACGCAATGTGCCTTCCCACTTCATGCCGGCCTTTTCCTGCATTTTCCCGGAGGCCGGGTTTTCGCCTGCGTGCCATGCATAAATTCGATTCATTCCGACTTCCTGGAAGAAAAATTCGATGACTCTTTTGGTGGCTTCCGTCATAAGGCCCTGATTCCACCATCTCTGCCCGATTTCACATGCCAGTTCCACCTGGCGCAGCTCATCATCTGGATGCATCCCAAAATATCGCCCAATCACTTCACCCGTCTCCTTCAACTGAACCGCCCAACTATAACGGTCACTCTTTTCATAGGCGTTCAGCCAGTTGTTCGTGAACATATTCGCATTCGTCATCACATCCGCAATACAGTTCATAGGCGCATAATTCGTCCATTTCCAGACTTCTTTATCATTCCAGCAATTATAATAAATCTGTTCAAGGTCTTCTTTTTGAAATCGCCGCAATATGAGACGTGGCGTTTCCAGAGATACAGTTCCCTTATGTGTCATTGCTTCCCTCCTGTCGCAGTGGAAATACTACTCCGGGCACGCTCAAAAAGCATGCGGCTGCCGGCGCATGTGTCCGATAACGAAAACGGCTGTTGGTGAGCAAGCTCCCCAACAACCATTCCCGTAACCGCCCGGCTTGTAGCTATAAAAAAATCGGGGTGACAGAATTCGAACACCTTTTCCCGGCTTTTTCAAGCATTTTTACGCGGCTTTATCCCCCTGGAAGTCCAGTCTGAGAACCGATTCGCTGATTTTACCCTTGCAAAAAGTGTCGCCGTAGCGTCGCCGCAAAAAGGGCGGAGCGCTACGGAACGATTCTGCTAGACCTGCTGTAAAACCTGGGATTCAATTTCCTTTCGGTCTTCCTCTGACAACTCCGGGAAATACTCGGCAATCTCGTCTATGTCAATTTTCCCTTTTTGTATCATGAAGATTGCCTTATTCCTCGCCACCTCTTTAGCTGTTTCCTGTTTTATGTCATTCTCAAAAGCTTTGTAAATCTGTTCATCGTCAAATAGTGTCATCAGCATAAGTTCAGTCTTTCTCCACCACAATTTCCGTCACCCATTGAAAAATTTCGTCAGCATACTGCAATGCCTCTCTCATGTCTTTCCTCCAGAAACAACTCATTCGGATATCTTACTGCTACACCATACGGTGTCAGCGCATCAGCATAATCATAGAATTTCTCTTCGATTGAGACCTTGTTTTTAATCTGATTCAGTAAAAATGAAAGGTCATGAAGTTTGGGCATTCCACCTTCTTCTCCAAAATACATAATCAGCGTTTTTATTGCCTTTTCAGCCGCCTGTTGGCAATGATAACAGATAATCTCTAATGGCTTTGGATAATAAGTTGCATCCAGATGTTTCGCTACCCCTAAATCTGCTGCCGCCATTTCATACCACTCTCTGACTTGTTTCGTCATACAAAAGCACTCCTTTTCTGTACACCTCGTTTTCTATAGAGGGAATTTCTTTTCTGGCTTCAAAACGGCTTACGGTTCCTACAACAATATCCACAGGGCGCTGCTTCACTTTGCGGATAGATTTGTATGCTTTTGTTGTTTCTGCAAGAATATCTGATACGGCATCCTGTACGATGATGTAAAAATCAAAATCGCTTTCCTCTGTATAGGTGCTGTCTGCAAAAGAACCAAATAAATAGATTCGGACAGGTAGAAGCTGTTCGACAAAATGGTTTGTCAGTTCCCGGATTTCGCTTGTGGGCATGACCATCAACTCCTTTCCTTTGAATAAAGCGGCTCTTTTTCATGTCTTCTTTTTCTATAGGTTACTTTCATTATACAGAAAG
>OFGX01000407.1_pt1 | contig 34212 bp, 30 predicted proteins | sample 1521831 | NCBI WGS metagenome assembly OFGX01 (sample SAMEA3504080, study PRJEB24116) | mouse gut metagenome | biome: mouse gut; feature: mouse-associated habitat; material: faeces | place: Denmark | collected 2011 | reverse complement strand
AAATATTAATACTAAATTATTAAATAACATTTCTTTATTAATTTTATTATATAATTTTTCTTACATTTAATACTTTATTAATACACACCTCTTACCTTTAATTGCAAACATTTTACTGATATTTTGATAAGTAGTTCGTTTATTTTTTCGTCATTTATATTCCCTTCAAAATCAATGTAAAATCTTATTTTAAAGCAAGTGTTAGGGATATTCCTTGACTGAATACGTGTTAGATTTATATGGTATTCTGTAAAAATATTTAACAACTCTCCTAGTGCATTTGGCTTGTCTTTTAACTCTAGTGCAAGGCTTATTATTTTATTATCTTTTACTTTGTCCAAACTATTTGTTAAAAGCACAAATTTTGTATAATTATTTTCTACATTCTGAATGTTTTCCTTAAGCACTTCTAAGCCATAAATTTCGCCCGCTAAACGTGATGCAATTACCGCATGAGACTTATCCTCTTCCTCTGCCAATTTTTTGCTTGCTATGGCAGTATTGAACTCGTTGTATATCTGATAACCTTTCTCTTGCAAAAAGATATCGCATTGCATTAAGGCTTGAGGGTGTGAAGATACTTTTTTAATATCACTTATCTTACTACCTTTTGCACCAAGCAAGCAATGGTTTATTTTTATATCACCTATTGCAACATAATACACTTTGCTTTTATCTAGCAAATCATACGTTTCCCTTACTTCGCCTGCAGTAGTATTTTCTATAGGTAATATGCCATATTCATACTCGCCTTTTTCAATTTTTTGTATTACTTCGCTAAATGTACTTACAAAGTCTATTTGTGTATATCCTAGACTTTTTGCAAATATATGCGAATATGAACCCGCCACACCTTGTAATAATACTTTTTCCTTTTCCATATTTCACCTTGTTTGTAGTGTTATATTATTTATTTCATTTTACCACAATATTTTAAAATTGTTATCAATTTTTTTTATTTTTATTAAATTAAATTTTTAGTTTATAATAAATATTGCTAAAAAATCAAAATAATATCGATTTTTGTTAGGAATATTAAAAAATGGTTGCTATTTTGCAACCATTTTTTAGATATTTTTATTATTCCTCTGTCACATTATTGTTTTCTTGCACTGCTGTATTTTCATTTTCTGCTACTTCCACAACACTATCTTCGCTTGCCTCGCCATCTAGTACTTGTTCTGCTGGCTCTTCCTCACTACGCGGTACAATAGTAAATGAAACAACTTTGCTACCCTCGTCTTTAAGTCTCATTAGTTTAACACCTTGAGTATTTCTTCCTATTTTGCTAATAGAATCTGCGTTAAGTCTAATTACTACTCCGTTATCCGCTAATATCATAACGTCTTCATCACTAGATACTAGTTTTAGGTTAACAACATTACCAGTTTTTTCGTTTAGCACACCAACTTTTATGCCTTTACCACCACGTGCTTGGAACCTATACTCGTCAATATCTGTCCTCTTTCCGTAGCCGTTTTCTGTAATTGTCAAAACGTCTGTATTTTCGCGAACTATAGTAGCATCAACCACAAACTCGCCTTTATCCAAACTTATTGATTTTACACCCATAGAAGACCTTCCAGTGTCACGTATATCTTGTTCATGGAATCTTATGCACTTACCACCAGTAGATGCAATGATAATCTCATTATCGCCGTCAGTGTGCATTGCACAAATAAGTTCGTCACCCTCCTGCAATTTAATAGCAATTTTACCATTGCTTTGGATACGTTCAAATTCTGACAAATCTGTCTTTTTGATTAAGCCTTTTTTAGTTGCAAGCACTAAATAGCCCATACTTCCTGTTGCAAGTGGCAAAATAGCATTTATTCTTTCGCCATCTGCTAAGTTTAATAAGTTAACCATAGCACGTCCTTTTGCTGTTTTAGAGCCTTCAGGAATCATATATGCTTTTAGTCTGTAAACCTTACCAAAGTTAGAGAAGAATAAAATTGGTTCATGTGTGTTAGAATTAAATACATTTTCCACAAAATCTTCATCTTTTGCTTTATGTGCAGTAACACCAACACCGCCACGACGTTGTGCTTTATACTCGTCTGTAGCCATTCTCTTTATATAGCCTTGGTGAGTAAGACTAATAACTATATCTTCTTGCTCAATTAAATCTTCAATATCAATATCGTTATAGTCATAACTTAACTCACTTCTTCTTGGAGTATTGTATTTTTCTTTAATCTCAAGCATTTCTGTCTTGATAATTTCTTCTACTCTATGAGGGTTTGCTAAAATATCTTGATATTCTGTAATGTCTCTTTCTAGTTGTGCCAAGTTTTGTTCTAACTTATCTATTTCCAAATGAGTAAGTCTTTGTAACCTCATTTCCAAAATAGCATTGGCTTGTTTATCTGATAAAGCAAAAGCCTCCATCAATTTATTAGATGCGTCAACCTTGTCTTCAGATTTTTTGATAATTGCAACAACTTCGTCAATATTATTTAGTGCAATTACTAAACCTTTTAAAATATGCTCTCTTTCTAATGCTTTTTCCAAATCATATTGAGTTCTTCTTATTATAACTTGTTTTTGATGCTCAATATATGCAGACAAAATCTCCTTTAAATTCATAACTTTTGGAGTACCATCTATAAGTGCAAGCAAAATAATGCTGTTGCTTATTTGCAAACTTGTATGCTTGTACAACATATTTAATACAACTTGAGCCTGTGCATCTTTTTTAACATCAATAACAATTCTCATACCATCACGGTCAGACTGTTCTTGAATATCGCTTATGCCGTCAATTTTCTTTTGTTTTACATAGTCAGCAATAGTCTCTATCAACTTTGCTTTGTTTACTTGATAAGGCAATTCTGTAATAACTATTCTTTGTCTTGAGCCATTATTAAAATCTTCTATTTCTGCTCTAGCACGAAGTATAGCATTACCTTTACCTGTTCTGTAAGCCTTTTTAATACCACTTCTGCCCATTATCAAAGCACCTGTTGGATAATCTGGTGCAGGAATTAAATCAATAAGTTCCTCAATATCCATTTCTGGATTTTCCATAAGTGCAATTGTACCATCAATAACCTCACCTAGATTATGTGGTGGAATAGATGTTGCCATACCAACCGCAATACCATCGCTACCATTAACCAAAAGGTTAGGATATCTTGCCGGCAATACTACTGGTTGCATTAATGTATCATCAAAGTTAGGATAGTAATCAACAGTCTTTTTGTCAATATCCCTAATCATTTCTGCAGCAATTTTACTCATTCTTGCCTCAGTGTAACGTTGTGCTGCTGGAGGGTCTCCATCCACACTACCAAAGTTACCATGACCATCAACTAATGGACAACGAATAGAAAAGTCTTGTGCAAGTCTTACTAATGCCTCATAAACTGCTGTATCGCCATGAGGGTGATATTTACCCAAAACGTCACCTACGATACGTGCACATTTACGATATGGCTTGTCTGAAGTTAATCCTAATTCGCTCATAGCATACAAAATACGTCTATGTACTGGTTTTAGACCATCACGAACATCTGGAATAGCACGTGATACATTTACTGCCATTGCATAAGCAATAAATGATTTTTTCATTTCATGTTCAATATTTATCTTTTTTATATTAGATTTATCAAGCATTTCAGATAAATCTTGTGCTTGTTTTTCCTTTTCTTTTTCTGACATAACTCCTCCTTACACGTCAAGTTCGCCTGCTAAAGTAGCATTTTGCTCAATAAATTGTCTTCTAAGTTCTGGCTCGTCACCCATAAGCATTGTAAATACTTGGTCTGCATCTTTTGCCTCTTCCATACTTACTTGCAATAGAGTTCTTGTTTCTGGGTTCATTGTTGTTTCCCACAATTGCTCCGCATTCATTTCGCCCAAACCTTTATATCTTTGCAATTCGCCCTTACGGTCTATACTTTGCATATACTCTTCCAATGACTCGTCATCGTAAAAATATTTTTCGTTTTTACCACCTCTTGAAACTTTATATAGTGGTGGTTGTGCTGCGTATACGTGACCTTGTTCAAGCACTGGACGCATATATCTATAAAAGAAAGTTAACAATAAAATTCTTATATGGCTACCATCTACATCAGCATCTGTCATACAAATAATTCTGTCATATCTAAGTTTAGAAACATCGCAGTCCTCTAATATTCCGCAACCAAAGGCTGTTATCATATTTTTAATTTCTTCACTTTCCAAAACTTTATTAAGTCTAACTTTTTCAACATTAAGGATTTTACCTCTAAGTGGCATAATCGCTTGAAATCTTCTATCTCTACCTTGTTTTGCAGTACCGCCCGCTGAGTCACCCTCAACAAGATATACTTCGCAAAGTTTACTATTTTTTTCTGTACAATCAGCCAATTTACCAGGAAGAGTTGTAGATTCCAAGAAAGACTTTCTTTTTGTCAAATCTCTTGCGTTTCTTGCCGCCTCTCTTGCCTTTTTAGCAGTAATAGAGCGAAGTACTAAGTCTTTAGTTATCTTAGGATTTTCTTCCAAGAAAGAACCAAAAGATTCAGACACAGCATCTGCAACAACCTTACGCATAAAACTATTGCCTAGTTTTGTTTTTGTTTGACCTTCAAATTGTGGGTCTGTTAGTTTTACACTTACAACTGCAACCAAACCTTCACGGCAGTCATCACCACTTAATTTTTCGTCATTTTTCAAAATATTAAGAGTTTTGCCATAGTCGTTAAACAATTTTGTTATAGTGTTTTTAAAACCATCAACATGAGTACCACCCTCTTCAGTATGAATGTTGTTAGCATAAGAATATATATTTTCGCTATAAGAATCATTATATTGCAAAGCAATTTCTACTTGATAATCGTCTGCCATAATGCTCATATAATAAGGCTCTGCAAGCAATGCATCTTTTTTATTTAACTCATTAACATATTCTTTAATTCCACCTTCATAATGAATAAAGTCTTCTTGCTCTTTGCCCTCACGGCTATCTTTTAAAGTAATTTTTAAACCTTTATTTAAAAAAGCAAGTTCTTTTAATCTATGCAATAATCTAGGGTACTGAAACTCCACTGTTTCAAAAATTGTATCGTCTGGCATAAATACAATTTTAGTACCAGTTTTATCAGTTTCGCCAACAACTTTTAACGCAGTTTGAGCAACACCTCTATTATATGTTTGGTGGAATTTTTTACCATTTTGGCAAACTTCAACATCTAACCACTCAGACAAAGCATTAACCGCAGATATACCTACACCATGCAAACCACCAGAAAACTTGTAGCCACCGCCACCAAATTTACCACCAGCATGCAATTTAGTCAAAACTACCTCAACAGCAGATTTACCTTCCTTTTCAATGATACCGGTAGGGATACCTCTACCATTATCTTCAACAGAAATTGCACCATCTTTAGTGATTTCTACATTAATCAAATTACAGTATCCAGCCATTGCCTCGTCAATACTATTGTCAACAACCTCAATAACCAAATGATGCAACCCGCGCTCGTCTGTAGAGCCAATATACATACCTGGTCTTTTACGAACTGGTTCTAATCCTTCAAGCACTTGTATAGCAGATTGGTCATAATTTTTTTGCTCGCTCATAAATATCTCCTTTGCAAAAATTGTACATTTATTTAATAATACTTTTAATCAAAATCCCTCGCGTGCGTGTACGCACGTGCGTATTAGTTATATTATACCACGCATTAAGTAAAATTACAATAGAAAACCTGTAAAAACTTGTCTTTTATTAAAGTTTTTTCGCAAAACTTACGTTTATTATGCTTTATTTCGCCTTTAAATGGCTTTATATTGAATTTTTAGGTGTTTTTAATATATTTCTTAGGATTAAAACATCTTTCTTTATACTGCATATCTACGGCTTTTATAATAATCAATAAATTTTAAAAAATAATAATTTATCCAAAATTTTTCAAATTTAAATTTTACACATATTTAACAAAATCAATGCTTTTTGCAGGAACTTGTGTAAAAATACGAATGTTTTTTATTGGAATAGCAATATTTTTTTGTGATTTTTAAATTTTTTAACCTTAATAAACTCTAAATAAAAACAAATTAATCTTGACCTTTATTTTATAATATTGTATAATAAAAATATTAGTATTTATAGAGGTAAAATTATGAATAATAAGTATTCTTTTGATATTGTCTACAAAGTTGGCAATAAAAAATATTCTTGCACAAGTACAGAGTGTGACCATTTTTCTTTGGTTTTATCTGAAAAAGACAATGTGTTATCACTTTCTATACTACCAAAAGGTGCAGTTTCTTTTGAAAAGTTTAATATTATCACTCCTTACGCATTTAATAATAACAATAAGATTTTTGTTAATGGATATCAAAGTTGGACAGATAGTATGGAATATGAGCCATCTTGGAAAATGACTGAACTTTCTCGTTCAATGGAATTTTATATAAAACATTCGTTTGGTAAAAGCATGGGACTTGCAAAATCTGGCGATAGTACTTTTTGGAGTTTTCCTAGAAAATCTGGTGTATTTTATGGCTGGTCTTATGGTTATGTGCGTACTGAAAACAATATAGATATTTTTGGTAGCCTTACCGAAAAATATGGTTATACAGTAGTAACTTTTGACTGCAACACAAATAATATCATAATTTCAAAAGAGTTAGAAGGTGTTACTTATACAAAAGAAAGCAAACTTTTAGAATTTGCTTTTGTTAGCGGAGAATATGACACTGCTTTTGACGAATACTTTAAGTTAATTGGTATCCCTTGCAGAGAAACTAAAAGACGTTGTGGCTACACTACATGGTACAACTACTATGGCAATATTACAGAAGCAATAGTAAACAACGATTTGGGTAGTATTGTAAATCAAGATACTAAATTTGACTGTTTTCAAATTGATGATGGTTACCAACAAGCAATTGGTGACTGGCTAATTACTGACAAAAAGAAATTCCCTAACGGAATGAAAGTTATTGCAGATAATATACATAAAAGCGGTATGATAGCAGGACTTTGGCTTGCACCTTTTGCTGGTGTACCACACTCTGAATTATTTAAAAATCATCCAGACTGGTTTATAAAAGACAAAAAAGGTAGACCTTATAAAACTGGGCATAACTGGGGAGGTTTTTATTCTCTTGATATTTACAATGAAGGCGCTAGAGAATATATAAAACACTGCTTTGATGTTGTACTAAACGAATGGGGATATGATTTAGTTAAACTAGACTTTTTGTATGGTGCATGCGTTTTACCTATGCACAACAAAAGCCGTGGCGAGATTATGACAGATGCAATGGATTTTATCCGTGAATGTGTAGGCGATAAAATGATATTAGGTTGCGGTGTCCCTATGTTCCCTGCTTTTGGCAAAGTTGACTATTGCAGAATTGGTGCAGATATTACTGAGAATTGGGTAAATAAAAATACTATACGCGAAGACTGCTCTAACCCTCACGCAACTTCAAACTCAATTTTTAGACGTCACTTAGATGGCAGAGCATGGATGAATGACCCTGACGTATTTTTCTTACGTGAAGAAAATATGAAAATGACATTTGACCAAAGATTATTGATAGCAAAAATAAACTCTATTTTTGGTAGTCTACTATTTATATCTGACGATATTAAAAATTATAATAACAAACAAAAGCAAGCACTTATTGATACTTTTGCAAACAAAGATATAAATGTTAAAAAAGCAGAGTTTAGTAAAAAAGATATTATAAAAGTAGATTATATTGAAGATGGACAAGAAAAATCTTTTTCATTTAATATAAGAAACGGCGAACAATACTAACAATTAAAAATCTAACTTTCAGATGCAATTTTGTATTTGAAGGTATTTTTATGCAATTTTATTAATTAATGAAAAAATAATTATATATTTTTAATATTATCATAATAAAAATTGCTTAAAAATTAAAGAACCGCTCAAAAATCGCGGGTAATTAATATTTTGTACAAAAATTATACTAAAATAAATTTTCTTTTTTCTTGGGAGGAATTATGAAAGAAAAAATTCAAAAAGGGTTTTTAACTCTACGAAAATACTGGTCAAGACCTCAAAAAGGACAATTTGTCGCATACAAGGAAATTGCCGGTTTTAGTGTTGGTGGAATGGGTGTAAAATCTTTTGCCTCATTGGTATCATTTATGAACTTGGCTGCAACCTGTTTATTTACAGCAGTCGTTTATGGATTATCGCCTAATGAGATTATGATACTATTCCTTATCACCAATGTAGGTGTCGGTGTGCTTAAAACTCCTATTATCAGTTGGCTACAGGATAGAACAAACACCCCTATCGGAAAGTTTAGGCCATACTTGATTTGGGCAGGCATACCTTGCGTGCTTGCAGTTATTGGACTAACTTGGCTTGTTCCTATTCCGGGTTGGATATTGCCTGCAGGTCAACCTAACAAAGCATTAACCATGACTATGCTTTGTATATTCTTAAACATTCTTATTATTGCGCAACAATTATTAAATAATGCTTATATGGGTATTTCGCAAACAATAAGTCCACTATCATCTGAGCGAACAAAAATAATGGGCTTTTCTGAATTTCTTGGTAATCTTGGACCAAGTATAATTCAAGCCGCACTGCCAATTTGTGGTTTGTGCTTTGCCACTAAAGAAAATGCAATGACTAACGTATGGACTTATCGTGTATTTATGCCTATATTTGCAATAATCGGTTTTGGTTTAGGCTTGATAGTTTTATATACATCAAAAGAGCGTACAACTAATACCGACTCTATGGAAAATATTAAGACTAAAGAGACCAAAGAAAACAAACTTAGTTTCTTTACAAGTTTAAAACTTCTTAGTAAAAATAAAGAGTTCTGGCTTGTAACAATAAGCAAATTTTTTGATGGATTTAAAGGATGGCTTACATTGCTATTACCTTGGATTTGTGCCTTTCAATTGCGAGACACTGCTATTCAAGGTGTTGTTCAAACAATTGTAAGTTTTGGGTTTACTCCAGGAATTATTCTTGCTCCACTTTTAATAAAATGGCTAGGCAGTCGTGGTTCAGGTGTAATATTCCACGCACTAAATGCTGCCGCTGCTCTTTTAATGCTATTTACATATAAAAGCGGTGTTGTTGTGATGCTTATATGTTTGTTCCTATACAACTTTGCATTAGGTCCACAATACATTATTCAAAACACTATTATGTCCGATGGTTTTGACTTTCAACAAGATAGGGACAACGTCCGCCTAGAAGGATTTGCTCAAAACTTCCAATTAATGATTTCTACTTTAGGTACTGTTGCCTCTACTCTAGCATTTACTATAATATGTAATAAATATAATGTAGGCACAGTCACTAATGCTAACGCAGATTACAGTATGCTTATTGACCCAGCAATTAGAAATCCTTTTTATGGTGATTTAATATTACTTGTTGTAATTGCAAGTTTACTTGCTGCAATTCCTTTTATATTTGTTACATTAAACAGAAACAAAATGACCATTATAAGAGAAAATTTGGATAGAAAAAAAGTTATTGCTGACAATCATCTAGAAAATGCTACTCCTGAACAAATTGAAGAAGCATACAACAACTTCCTTGCTGCAAAAGAGGCTGAAAGACAAGCAGAAATTGCTTTGGCAGAAAAAGAAAAAGCCAAAATTGCAGAAAATCAAAACGAAGAAACTCTTGCAAGCATAGTTGCAGAACAAAAGGCTTTGAGTGCAAGAAAAAAAGTTTTTGTTGCAGAATGGAAAGTAAAAGCAACTGCAGAACATGAAGAAATTGTTGCTGCAGCAAAAAAAGAAATTGAAAATGCAAAATCTACTTACACTCAAAAAATTAATGATTATAAAAAATTATTATCTGACAAAGAACTTGTTGATAAATATAAAACTGATGCTATTCAAATAAAAATTGACTGCGACGAAAAAATTAAAAATTACAGGTCCGAAAAAGAAAATAAACTTATTGCAGAAACTGCTCGTTTTGAAGAAGATAAAGTAAAAATTGCTAGTTTAAAAGCAGAACTTGTGACTATTAAGACTGAACATAAAGTTAAACTTAATGATTATAAAGATAATTATAACAAAACAACTAAACCAGAACTAGATAGTTTAAATAACAAACTTAAAGTCACAACTGACAAGACTGCAAAAGAAGAATTAATTAAAGAGATAAAAAATACTAAAAAAGCAGCAAAAGTTGAAAAACGTGATATTATTAAAGAATATAAAACTAAAAAATATGAAATTATTAACAATATCGACCGTCTGTCTTTTGCTCATTCTTCTGCAATTAGTCAAATATCAGTTGAGTTTAATAAGCAAATGGATGCTATAGAAAAAGAAAAACGCAATGCTAATAAACTAAAAGCAATGAAAAAAGAGATAATCCAAAACAAAAAAACTGTTATTGCTGAGGCTAAACACAAATCACAAAGTATTAAACTATGGCTAAATGTTTTGGCTAATGAGGCTTTTGCAAAACTTATTACAGAAGAAACTTTAAATTCTGTTACTACCGAATAATTATAATTAGAGTTGCATATTGTGAATTGGCTATATCTCTAGTACTTCACTACTGCAACTCTTTTAATTTGGTATAAAAATATGAAAAATCCGCACGAAAATCGACCTAAAAAATAAAAAATACCTGTTTTTTAACAGGTATTTTTTTAATTTGTTCCAAATATTCTATCCCCAGCATCTCCTAAACCTGGCAATATATAACCTTTGCTATTTAACTCTCTATCTACTTTTGCAATATATACCTCTACGTCAGGATGTTCCTTTGCTATTTTTTCTACACCCTCTGGCACTGCTAAAATATTAAGCATTTTTATGTTTTTTACTCCTCTATTTTTTAGTGCAGTAATTGCTGCACAAGCAGAGCCACCTGTTGCAAGCATAGGGTCTAGTAAAATTACCATTTTATCTTGTATACCTTCTGGTAACTTACACATATACTCAACAGGCTCTAGTGTTTCTTCATTTCTCGCAATACCAATATGCCCAACTTTTACAGATGGTAACATTGCAGTTACACCATTAACCATACCTAACCCTGCCCTTAAAATAGGAACAATAACAATGCTATTTTCTACAATTACTGTTTGCGCTACTTCTTCCAGCGGAGTTTTAACTATTATCTTTTTTATTGGGGCATCTTTTAATACTTCCAAAGTCATAAGCATTGCTATTTCTTCAATAACTTCTCTAAATTGCTTTGTTTTAGTATTTTCGTCTCTTAATATTGCTATCTTGTGTTCTATTAAAATATGATTTAGCAAATGTATATTTTTCATTACTATTCCTTTAAATTACTTTTTTATTACATTGATATTTATTTTTGCTGTTACATTTGCATATACTTTAACTTCAACATTAAATACACCATAAGATTTAATTGGTTCTTTAATATTAACTTTTTTCTTATCAATATCATATCCGCTTTTTAGCAAAGCCTCACTTATTTCTTTTGCAGTAACAGAGCCAAACATTTTGCCATTTTCACCACATGCTATTTCAACTACAATAGTGTTACCATTAAGTCTTTCTGCTAGTTTAATTGCCTCTTGTTTTTCTAACTCTAATCTTCTTTGCTCACTTGCCTTTTTTTGATTTGTCTCATTAATAATTTGATTAGTTGCTTGTACAGCCATCTTCTTTTTAATCAAAAAATTCTTAGCATATCCGTCATTAACTTCAATGATATCGCCTTTTTTACCATGTGACTTTACATCTTGCAATAATAAAATTTTCATATATTTCTCCTTTTATCTGAACCCGCCAGATATCTCAATAACTTGTCCTGTTATAAATTTCGATTTTTCTGAAGCAAGATACACCACCATATCCGCTACCTCGTCAGTCTTACCTATTCTGCCTAAAGGTGTTTTATCTATCAACTCGTCAATAGTTGTTTGAGAATGTACTTTATTCATATCCGTATTTATAACACCACAAGCAATACAATTTACTCTAATATTAGCACTTCCTACCTCTTGAGATAATGCTTTGGTAAGACCAATAATCCCTGCTTTAGATGCAGAATAAGCGACTTCCATACTTGCACCATACACACCCCAGACACTAGATATGTTTATTATACTGCCACCTTTATTTAGCATATACGGCAAACAATATTTGCAAGTATAAAATACACTATCAAGATTAGTTGACATTACATTTTTCCACTCTTTAACTTGCATATCCATCAAAAGATTATAATTTGCAATGCCTGCGTTATTTACTACAATATCTATTTGTCCAAAAACTTTTATAACTTCTTCTATAAAATTTTTAACATTTTCGCTATCTCTAACGTCACATTTTATACCAATACAATTCAAACTACTATTACTATTTAAGTTGCTGCATAATTCCATTGCTTGCTCTTCACTTGTGTTATAGCAAAAAGCAACTTTGTAACCATCTTCAACTAATTTTTCTACAATTTTTCTGCCAATGCCTTTTGCACCACCAGTAACAACAGCAACCATTAACGCACCTTTTTATAGTAATTATTTTAGATATTATACCATATAAATAATATTTTAGTCAATATCAATTTTTAAAAAACTGACTCTTTTATTTATACTTTTTATTAATTTTTAATGCTTTTTTGACAATAAAAAACCCCGCTGTGCGGGGTTTTTGTTTTTTTGTATTACTTACTTAACAATTGCATTGAACAACAATGTTACTGGATTATATTGAACTATATATTTTGTAATAGTGCTTCCGTTAACCATATTTGTAATTTCTGCAATATTTAAAACTTCTGCAATAGGAACAAGAATTGCAAGGATAATACATACCCACAATGCTCCTTTAATTAAGTTCAACAAACCACCAAATAATCTGTCCAAAGCAGATTTACGATGTGCTCTTCTTGCTCTTTTAATAATAATATTTATGATGCAAGTAATTAATTTTACAACAATAAAGATACAAATTGCAGCAATAAATAGTTTTACATAATTCATAATATCAATTGCTAATTGTGCATCAATAAATTTTTGTAATAGTTCCAAAATAGTTGGTTCTAAACCTGTTTTAGAAACAATTAAATCTCCTAGATACTTACCACCAAAATAAACTAAAAGTATAATAACACCCCAACTGATAATAGCAGTTAGAGGTTTTGCAAACCCTTTAAAGAATCCCCACAAGAAGTATAATACAAGAATAGCAGCAATAGCCAAGTCGAAAACTAAATTATTCCATGCTATGGCTGTAAATAATGAACTAAACATAATATCTCCTTTTTTCTTGCTTTAGTGATTTTATTACATTTACTATTCTACACTATTTTTTTTATAAATGCAATATATTTTATGCTTTTTTATTAAAAAATTTTAATTATAATGAATTTATTCCCAATTTTTAGCAATAATTAACATATAAACATATAATTAATATTGATTTTCGAGGTGTTTTATGGTAATTTGTTGTATTGGCACACCAAAAGTTATAGGTGATAGTCTTGCTCCTAAAGTAGGAGATGCCCTACTTAAACACAACATAAATGCTTTTATTTATGGCACTAGTAGTAACCCCATAACTGCTTTAAACTATATGACTTATTATAATCATATTAAAAATTGTCATAAAGACGATTTTGTTATTGCTGTTGACTGTGCTTTAGGTAACAAGCCAGAAATTGGCTCAATAAAACTAACTAAGCATGGTATTATGCCTGGCAAAGCAATAGGTAAAGAGTTGCAAACTATTGGCAATATTGGCATTTTAGGTCAAGTGGGAGATATTAAAAAGCCTCCATTTGAAGAGTTAAAAAACGCAAACGATAATGTAGTAAATTCACTTGTAGAAAAAATTGTTACAATAATTATTACTTTGCAAGATGCTTTATATTTAAACAAAAAAAGTGCAATTTAATAAAATGTACCGATTTTTGTATGGTTTTTTGATAAAATTATAAAAATATGCTTTATTAAAAGCATATTTTTTATTCTATTTCTCCATTTTTCACTTTTATTATATTATCGTACTTCCAAAAATATTCTGCACAAGTAAGTAATGTTTGCATACCTTTTATATTCTCTAATAATTTTGTTTGTCTTCTGCTATCAAGTTCACTAAGCACATCATCTAAAATTAAAATTGGCTTTTCACCTGTTTCCAATTCAAACAATTTTACCTCTGCTAGTTTAAGAGATAGTGCGGTTGTTCTTTTTTGACCTTGAGAGCCATACTTTCTTACTTCTACTCCATTTATTGTTATGCTTATATCATCTCTGTGACAACCGACTGTTGTATATTTTAAATTAATATCTTTTTCTATAGAAGAATTTAATAGTTTTAAAAACTCCTCTTTCATACTTTCTTTATAACTCAAATCTATTTTACTTTCATAACTGATATTTAAAAATTCCTCACCACATGTTAAATCTTTATGAATACCCTCTATTATGCTTTGCATTTTCTCACAAAAATTATATCTTTCAATAATAATTTCAGTTCCTATTTCTGCAAGTTGCATATTCCATATAGGTAATGTTTCTTTTAAAATATTGTAATTACTTTCTGTTTTTAATAATTTATTTCGTTGTGCTAAAACTTTGTTATATCTAACAAGAGATGAATAGTAACTCTTTTTTTGTTGAGACAAACTTATGTTTAAAAAATTTCGTCTAAGCACTGGGGATTCTTTTATGATATCAAGTTCATCTGGACTAAAATAAACAACATTTAATAAACCTATTAATTCATTAATTTTTCTTACTGGAATTTTGTCTATTGCTATCCTTTTTTTTCCTAATTTATCAATATGAATTTCTATAATATGAGTTCTGTATTTTTTGGATATTTTAAGTTTTATATACGAAAAATCCTCTCCCCATTTAATGAGTTCCTTATCCTGAAAAGTACGTGGAGATTTGCCAAGTCCGCTATAATAAATACTTTCCACCATATTAGTTTTACCACTGGCATTATTGCCTATAATAACATTCAAGCCATCACTAAAAGCAATGTCTTGTTTATTATAATTTCTAAAATTTACCAATTGCAATTTTTCTATTTTCATAATTTTATTTTAGCATATTTTTTTTTATTAATCAACTTTAATACATATTAATCTTTTTTATATTATTTTTTATTTATTATATAAAAAGCCTTGAAAATATTAAAAAAAAATAGTATAATATTTGTATGAATACTAATATTACTGAAATACAGGAAGTTTGGAAAAAAGCACTTCCAATAATATCAAAATCTGTCTCTCAAATTTTTTATGATGTTTTTATTGCAAGTTTAGAGCCTATCTCTATAAGTGATAATAAATTAGTTCTTATCGCTCCTTATGAGTCTTGCAAAAAGTCTATTAATAAATCTTATAAACCTATTATTGAAAAGGCTGTGATGCAATTTAATCCTTATATTGAAGGTATCCAAATTATTACAACTTCTGATGTGGATAGTTTTGTTGATGCTCCAAAATCAATAATAGCAGAAGAAAGCCCAGTTGTAGAGGAAGAAAAAAAGCCATCTTCAAAAGACTATTATACCTCTTTTGAAGAAAGTTATTCTTTTGATAATTTTGTTATTGGTGGAAGTAATAAAGCAGCATTTGTTGCAGCAAAAACTGTTGCTGAAAATCCCGGAATACAACACAACCCTTTATTTATTTATGGTGGTGTTGGTCTAGGCAAAACTCATATTATGCATGCTATTGGTAATTATATTAAGTCACACTCACCTAAAAAGAAAATTATTTATATGACTTCCGAAAATTTTACTAATGATTATATTGATAGTATAAAAAATAATAATTCTAATGACATGAACAGGCAGTTTCGAAACAAATATCGTAACCTTGATGTTTTGATGATAGACGATATTCAATTTATTTCAGGAAAACCTAGTACTCAAGAAGCACTTTTCCATTTATTTAATGAATTGTATCAAGCAAAAAAACAAATTGTTTTTACTTCTGACTGTCACCCTAAAAAAATAGATAATATTGATGAAAGACTAACATCTAGGTTCCAAAGCGGACTTACTGTTGATATAAGCAGTCCTGATTTAGAAACAAGAATTGCTATTTTAAGAAAAAAAGCATACAATAAAAAATTTGAAGTTTCTAGCGAAGTTTTAAATTATATTGCAGAATGTATAAATACTAATATTAGAGAATTAGAAGGTGCTTTGTCTAAAGTTATTTATTATTGTACTTTAAACAATGTAAAAGCCAATAATTTAGATATAGTAAATAATGCTTTAAAAGACGATATTGATATTAGTGGTCCTATAACAATGAGTTCTATATTAAAATGCGTATCTGACTATTTTAATGTTGAACAAAAAGATATTATAGGTAAAAAGAAAACTAAAAACATTGCTGAAGCAAGACAAATTGCAATTTACTTAATATCTGACTTAATATCTGTCCCTTTAGTTTCTATTGGTGATTTTATGGGAGGCAGAGACCACTCTACTATCATTCATGCAAGAGATAAAATATCTGATTTAATTACTACTGATTACAAGTTTGCTAATTATATTAAAGATTTAACAGAATTAATAAAGAAAAAATAAAAAATTAATTATTTTAATACTAAATTTTTACTTTTGTGGAAAACTTTAATATATTGTGGACTAATGTTTATAAATAACACATAATTATCCACAATTTATCCATACTAAAATTTACTAAATTTTACTAAATTTTACTAATTTTAACTAAAAATCATAGTTATTTTTGTTTAATTTTAGTTTATCCACAAATCCACAGTTATTATTAGTGTTATTATTATCAATATATACTATTAAATAATTAATTTAAAAATTTTTTTTCTACATTTTTTATAAAAATAAAACTTAAAAAACTATAAAACAATATGTTATAAGGAGTTACTATGAAATTATATTGTAATGGATTAGATTTAGCCGATTCTTTTGCAAAAGTAACAAAGGCTATATCTGGAAAATCAAATATTCCTATTCTTGAAGGTGTAAAAATAACTGCCTTAGGTAATAACCTTACTCTAATGGCTTCTGATACAGAAATTACTATTGAAAATACTATTAATGCTAAAATTTTACTTGAGGGTGAAATTGTTGTTCCCGGTAAACTTATGTCTGAACTTGTAAGAAAAATGGGCAGCCAACAAGTGGAATTAGAATGTCTTGATGAAAAGTATTTAAACATTAAATATATGGATAGTGTTACTCAAATTATGGTTTTTAAAACTGACGAATATCCTAAATTTATTGATAGTAATTATGATAATGTATTTAGTATGATGCAAAATCAATTAAAAGATATGGTTAACAAAACTGCTTTTTGTGCTGCAGTAGACGATACAAGACCTATACTAAGAGGTTGCTTGATGAAAGTAAAAAGCAAGGAAATATCTTTAATTGCAATTGATGGATTAAGACTTGCAATTACTAAACAACCTTTATCTTTACCAAGTGGTGATTTTAATGCAGTAGTTCCTGCACGTGCTTTAAATGAAATATCAAAATTAGCATCTGATAATGACGAAATTGTTACTATATCTTTAAATAACAAAAAAATTATGGCAGACATGGGACATACAAAGATAATTGCTCAATTACTTGAAGGTGAATTTGTAAATTATGAAAGAATTATACCAAAAGATAGTATTACAGAAGTAAAAGTTAATTGTGCTCAACTTGAAGAGGCTTTAGACAGAGTTTCTATAATATCAAGAAATGTACAAGCAAATCTTATAAAAATAGATATAAATGATGGAATTATGAGTATTGATGCAAATGCAGAAATAGGTAATATAAATGAAAAAGTACCTGTAAATATGCAAGGTAAGGATATGAAACTTGCTTTAAACTCTAAATTTTTATCAGACTGCTTGAAGTCTATTGATTCTGAATATATAAAATTCAATTTTTCATCAAGTATTCAACCATGCTTAATAACTCCTTTATCTGGTGATGAATTTTTGTATTTGATTTTACCTGTAAGGTTGATGGGTTAATTTATGAATTATGCTATATTAATTAATCCAAAACATTATTTAACATACAATAAAAATACTGAAATAATAATAAATTCAGAATTTAATGTACTAAATAAAAAATATAATATTAAAAATGATTTTAATATCAAAAATATTTGCGGATTAAATTATTTAATTTTTGGTACTGAAGAAATAGAAAAATATAATAAAAATATAAGTAATTTATCTTTTGCTTTGGGTTTATTTGAATATAATAATGAAATGTTAAAGCCTATAGATAAAAATAATATTGATTTTGTAAATAATAATATAAGCAGTATTTTAAAATATTCAGGCAAAACAAATGAATATTTTACAAAATTAATGTTAAATATAGGAAGCAATTTGTTAAAAAAGGAAGATAATATAAATTTATTAGACCCTATTTGTGGCAAAGGAACTACCCTATACGAAGGTTTAATACAAGGTTACAATTGTTATGGTATTGAAATTGCTAGTAAAGTAGTTGAAGAAATTGCTGTATTTTTAAGAAAGTTTTTGGAAACAGAAAGATATAAATTTAATTTAAAAAAAGAAAAATTTAGTGGACCAAACAAAAGTTTTAAAGCAGAAAAATTTATATTTGATATTAATAAAAATAAAGAAAGTAAAGATAATAAACATTTTGAAGTTATATCAGCAAACACAATTTATGCAGATAAAATTTATAAAAAAGATTTTTTTGATTTAATAATTGGTGACTTACCTTACGGTGTAAAACATAGTAATATTACTAATGAAAAACAAAATTCATTTACAAGAAGTCCTAAAGAATTATTATATAGTAGCCTTGATGGTTGGAAAAATGTTTTAAATAAAGATGGTTTATTGATTTTATCATGGAATACTTTTTTATTAAAAAGACAAGAATTTGAAAATATTCTTAAAGAAAAAGGTTTTAATGTTTTAAATGACGAAAGTTTAATAAATTTTGAGCATAGAGTTGACCAAGCAATAAACAGAGATTTTATAATAGCAAAAAAATAAAAGTTATTCTTAAGAATAACTTTTTTTAATAAATAAAGTATATAAATGATAAAAAGTCCAGTTTTATATCTGGACTTTTAACTTTTATCAGGTCAAGATTAGTTTCTTGAACAAAATTACCCAAATCAAGTCTACCCAACTGAATACAGGGATAAAAATAGCAAGTATAAGTGCTATAATTTGATTTGTTGCTTTACCATTAAGGAATGCAGAAAGACGAACAACGATTTCTGTAATCCAGCCTAAACCTGGAATTAAAAGCAAAAGAATTTGAACAATTCTAGGTAATTTTTTGAATTCACTATTCAAATTAGCCATAATTTTGCACCTCCATTAATAATTATATTAATATTATATCATTATGATATTAATTTGTAAATAAATATATATAAATTTTATAAATAATTTATAGAATATTTACAAATAAGTAAATTGGGTTATTTTTTCAAAGAATCCATAAGTTCATATATTCTTTGTAAATCGTCTTTTGTGTAGTAATCCATATAAATTCTACCTTTTTCTTCATTACCTATAATTTTTACTTTTGTAGCAAAAATTCTTTGCATATCATTAACAAATTCTTTTAATTCTGAAGAAAGTTTAATTGTCTTTTTAGGTGTTTCTTTATTAGGATTTAAATAAGCATTAACCATCAGTTCTAGTTCTCTAACACTCATTTTTTTATCTGCAGCAGCAATAGCATATTTTAATTGAACACTATAATCTTTTACACTAACTAAGCATCTTGCATGACCTGCAGATAATCTACCCTCAACAACTAGTTTTTGTACTTCTGGATGAAGTGTTAAAAGTCTAAGACTATTTGCTATAACAGGACGGCTTTTACCTAAATTATTTGCTAGTTCTTCTTGAGATAAATTATATTCGTCAATAAGTTTTCTAAAAGCAGTAGCCTCTTCTATAGGGTTTAAATCAGACCTTTGCAAGTTTTCTATCAATGCAATTTCTTTACATTCTTTTTCTGTATAGTCTTTTACAATTACAGGAATTTGTTTTAGGCCAGCAATTTTACAAGCACGATATCTTCTTTCACCTGCAATTATAATGTATTTTAAACCATTTTTAACAACAGTTATAGGTTGGATAACACCATAACGTTTAATGCTTATAGCAAGTTCGTTTAGTTGTTCTTCATCAAAATTTTTACGTGGTTGGTCAGGGTTAGGAATAATCATTTCTATATCCATTTCTTCCACACCTTTGTTTAAATCACCATTTACGTCATAGGTTGTAATTTCTGTAGTGTAGTCACTAAATAATGCACCTAATCCTAAGCCTTGTCCTGTTTTTTTCATATTTGTACCTCATATAATAAGATTTTGTTTTTATAAAATAATACCGATTTTTGATAGTTTTTTTTGTTTAAAGTGGTTTAATTTTTGGTTTATTTCCACCTCTTGGGAAACATTTATTACATTCTTTAAAACTTTTTACAATAACAATACTTCTAAAATTATCTTCAATAGAATAATCAAATTTTTCTTCTATTTCACAATAAAGTTTTTTAAATGCGTTTTCACTTAAATTAATTTCATTATCAACATTAGTTGATTTATAACAAACTGCTTTTCCATTAACTTTTAGTAAAGGAACTAAATATTCTAAAAGTGTTGGAAGGCTTGCCACTGCCCTTGCTGTTGCTATATCAAAAGTGTTTCTGTTTTTATTGCAAAAATCTTCAACTCTACTATGAATGGCTGTTATATTATTAATATTTAATTCTTCTTTTACAGTATTTAAAAAATTGACTCTTTTATTAAGACTATCTATTAAAGTAAAATTTACATTAGGCAAAACAATTGCAAGTGGTATTGATGGAAAACCTGCTCCTGCTCCAACGTCTGCAACATAATTAGTTTCTTTAAAAAACTTATATCCATACAAACTATCTGCAAAATGTTTGATAATTACCTCATTTTTTTCTGTAATATTAGTTAAATTAAATTTATTATTATATTCTATTAATAAATTATAATATTTTTCAAATTTATTAATAGTTTCATTATTATAATCAATATTAAGTTTTAAAAGGTAATCTTCCAATAGTTTCATTATACACCATTTTTTTTATAAAGTAAATAGTTATTTTTTAAATAAATAAACCATAAGTACTGTAATATCTGCAGGAGAAACACCACTTATTCTTGATGCTTGTCCTAAATTAAGAGGTTTTATTTTATTAAGTTTTTGTCTAGCCTCTAGTCTTAAACCATCAATTTTACTATAATCAATGTCTGTCGGTAATAATTTATTTTCTAATTTTTGTAATTCTTTTATGCTTGCGTTTTGTTTATTTAAATATCCCTCATATTTTATACAAGAAGATACTTCCGCCATAATTCTTCTATCAAAGTCTTTTAAATCTTTAAAATTATCAATTAAATTATCACTTGTAATATTTGCTCTTTTAAGCATATCTTTGTATGTTAAAGAATTATTAGGTATACTCTCACCAATACTCTCAAAAAAGGCAGAAAACTTTTTTGGACTGATATTTGTATTTAAAGTGTCATTATATAATTTCATTTTATCTAATTTATCCTTAAATTTATTATATCTGTCATCTTTAACAAGACCTATTTGTCTTCCGTATTCAGTAAGTCTTATATCCGCATTTTCTTGTCTTAAATTTAATCTAAATTCTGCTCTTGCAGTCATCATTCTGTAAGGCTCATTTGTGCCTTTAGTTATTAAATCATCAATTAATACACCTATATATGACTCGTCACGTGATAAAATAAGAGGTTTTTTATTGTCTAAGTACTGATTAGCATTTATACCGGCTATTAAACCTTGCGCTGCTGCCTCTTCATAACCACTACTTCCGTTAATTTGACCTGCCATAAATAAGCCTTTTATATGTTTTACCATAAGAGATAAATCTAGTTGTTGGCTATCAATACAGTCATATTCAATAGCATAGGCATATCTCATAATATTAACATTTTCTAATCCTGCAATAGAACGATACATATCAAGTTGAACGTCAATAGGTAAACTGCTGGACATACCTTGAACATACATTTCGTTAGTAAAATTGCTTTCTGGCTCAATAAATATTTGATGCCTATCTTTGTCCGCAAATCTCATAACTTTATCTTCTATGCTAGGACAATATCTCGGACCAATAGATTTTATAGAACCATTATACAATGGAGAGCGATGAATATTATTTCTTATAATTTCGTGAGTTTTTTCATTAGTGTAAGTTAAATAGCAAGGTAAATCCAAACTTTCATAACTATCATTCATAAAAGAAAAAGAATATATATTTTTATCACCATATTGAGGTGTCATTTTAGAAAAATCTATTGTGTTTTTATCAACTCTTGCAGGAGTACCTGTTTTAAAACGTCTAATATTAATACCTAAATCGATAAGATTATTAGTAAGCAGGGAACTTCTTGAAAAACCGCTAGGACCTTCTTCTTTTCTAAATTCACCAATAACAATACTACTATTTAAATATACACCAGAGCAAATTACTACACTATTGCAATTATAAGTACTTCCCATAGCAGTTTTTATGCCACAAACTTTGCTATCACTATCAACTAAAATCTCACTTACTTCACCTTGAAAAAGAGTAATATTTTTTTCATGTTCAATAACTTTTTTCATATTTAAATGATATAAAGTCTTGTCCTCTTGACCTCTTAAACTATGTACGGCAGCACCTTTAGATAAATTTAACATTCTAAGTTGAAGTAAAGACTGGTCTGCAGAAATACCCATTTGACCGCCTAGGGCATCTATTTCTCTAACTAAATGACCTTTGGCAGTACCACCAATATTTGGGTTACATGCCATAAAGGATATACTATCCAAAGACAAAGTGACTAACAATACTTGTTTATTAAGACGTGCTAAAGCAAGTGCTGATTCAACACCCGCATGACCTGCTCCAACAACAACTGCATCATAAAAACTATTATTAATCATATTCGTCCTTTAAAAATTAATTAGTATAAAAATTTTTGTATTAACCTTTCAAAAATCGCTATTATTTATTTACCTAAGCAAAATTTACTAAAAATTGTATCTATTATATCTTCGCTTGCTGTATCACCAGTTATAGTTCCTAATTCCAAATAACATGATTTTAAATCAATTAAAATACATTCAGATGGAGTTTTTTCAGTATTACTGCAAGCATTACTTATAAGTTCATAACTATTCTTTAGTGCCTCTATATGTCTTATATTGGTTATAACATCGCCACTAGAGTCAATTTTACCAGTTATAAATTTGTCACATATACTATCTAAAATTTTGTCAATATTTTCGCCAGATTTAGCACTTATAAAAATACCGTCATTATTATTTTTATCAATACCTAAATCCATTTTGTTATATACTTTTATTAATGGCTTATCTTTAAAGTTATTTAACAAAGATATTTCTTCTTCAGACAAAGTAGCATTTGCATTAAGCATCATAATTATTAAATCAGCATTTTCTGCAGTTGACATTGCTTTATTTACACCAATTTTTTCTACTTTGTCTTGAGTGTTTCTAATACCAGCGGTATCTATAAAATTAATAAAAATACCTTTTCTTTCAATTCTTTCTTCTAATGTATCACGAGTAGTTCCTGCAATATCAGTTACTATTGCTCTATCTTTGCCTAAAATAGCATTTAAAAGTGAAGATTTTCCTATATTAGGCATACCTATTATGGCAACATTTATACCATTTTTAACTATTCTTCCGTATTTTGCGCTATCTAATAATTTAGAAATATCATTTTTAATATTTAATAAGTTTTTAGGTAGGTTTTCTCTTACTTCTTCTTCCAATTCTTCAGGATAATCAAGGCTTGCCTCAAGAGAAGCAGTAACATCTAAAATCTGAGTTTCTATATCTTTAACTTTTTTTGTTAAATGTCCGCTTAATTGGCGATATCCAGCATTAAGACTAGCAATATTTTCACTATTTATCATATCTATAATGCCTTCTGCTTCAGATAATGAATATTTACCATTTAAAAAGGCTCTTTTAGTAAAATCACCTTTATCTGCAAGAGTAGCACCATGTTTTAGTAATGTTTTTAAAACTTCTTCAACAAGCCTAATACCACCATGGCACTGAAACTCTACTATATCTTCACCTGTAAAAGAATGAGGTGCTTTAAAATATACAGCCAAACATTCGTCACAAAAATCACCACAATTTATAGTGCCAAAGTACATGTGGTTAGGTTCTGCATAACAAAAACTATCAAGTTTTTTTGTTTTAAAAACTTGATTTGCAATAGATAAAGAGTTTTCGCCACTTAGTCTTACAACACCAATTGCACCAGTGCCAAAAGGAGTTGCTATTGCTGTAATTGTTTTAGACATACAATACCTTTTTGTTGATGATTTTTATAAAATATACCGATTTTTGATAGATTTTATATATAATTTTATAGAATATTTTAAATATTAACTATAAATAAAAACAAAAAGAGCGATTAATATACGCCCTTTTTTCTTTATTAAAATCTTTTATTTTTTTGTCCGAAAGAACGTGTTTTTCCAGTGCCGTATTTTTTAAAATTATATTTTGACTCGCTATCATACATATTAGATTCTTTTTTGATAGGTGATATTACTACATATCTGTTTGGTTCTTCCCCTTCACTAGAGGTAGTTACAAACTCATCATCTTGTAATGTTGTATGAATAACTCTTCTCTCAAATGGATTCATAGGTTCAAGTTCAATACTTGTGCCAGTTTTAGCAACTTTTTTTGCAAGTTTCAAAGAAAGTTCTGTTAAAGTTTTAGCACGCATTTCGCGGTAACCTTCAGCATCAATTATAAGTCTCTTTTTAAATCTAGTTGTTTTGTTTGCAACAAGTAATGATAGATATTGTAAACTATCAAGTGTTTCACCACGATAACCAATAGCAAGATTAGTGTCTTCACCTTTTATAATAATATGAAGTAAATCTCTATTAGATTTGCACTCAAGTTCGCAATTAAGCCCCATATTAGTCAATACTTCATTTAAAAAGTTAACAACAGGCAAATCACTTTCGTGTAATTTTTTATTAGTTTTGTCTTCTGTAGCACTTTTGGCTATACTCTCTTCGATATCCTCAATAGTAGGTTTAGTAAAAGTCTTTTTTTCAATATTAACTAATGCTTTTTTAAATAGTCCTGATTTTTGAATGATTTCTATTTCCGCATCTTCTTTTGTTAAATTTAATTCAGTAAGACCTAACTCAATGGCCTCTTCTACTGTTTTTGCTGTAAATTCCATCTTAAACTCCTTTAATTATGCAACTATTTCAGCCTTTTTCTTATCTACACTTTTGCTAATTAAATTAAAGATTAAATTAAATATTGTAGAGAATAAAGAACTGATAAATATATACAATGCAAATGCTGATGAATAGAATAATGAGAATACACCAAACATTAATGGCATTAAATAATTCATAAATTTTTGTGTTTTTTGAGCAGATTTTTGTTGTTCCTTAGTACCAACGGCAGTATTTGCTTGAGATGCACCCAAAAGTTTAGCACTTAAGATAGATGTAACAATTGAAAGTATTGGCAATATTAAGTAGCCATTCCAATTAGCAATTTTCCAAAAACTTGTGCCATTGTTTGCAGCTGCAGCAGGACCAATTAAAGTTTCATACCAGTTAGGAATATTTGCAATATCAGGACGAGTTGCATTTAAAGCACCCATGCCACTACCTACATATTGCTCCATAGTAGGAATTACTGCACTCCAAGTATCTGGCATATATATATTTTTTATCCACAAGAAACTTTCTACATGATACATATTAGCAATTGCATCTGCAGATAATGGCTTACCCATAGCAATTGCATTGTTATATGCTTCTGCTATAGTGTAAACGATTTTTTCGTTTTCTACGCGGATATATTCATTAAAACCATTTAATACTACAAAGAATACAACCATTGTAACTATCATAGGTAGGCATGAACCAAACATACCACCCATTTGACCACGTTGCAATTCTGCTTGTTTTTGTTTTAAAATGTCTGGCTTGTTAGCATATTGCTTTTCAAGTTTTTCAAGTTGTGGACGTAGTCTCTCCATATTTTTGCTTTGTTTACGCATAGAAAATTTTTGCCACACATCAAGAGGTAGCAACGCAAATTTAAATATAAGCGTAAATACAATAACTGTTACACCAAAATTACCAATACCACTATGCAAAATTTCAATAAATTTAGCAATAAAGTTGGTATGTTCTGGTATGGCAGAGAGTAAAGATAAAAAATCCATCATAATAGCCACTTAGCATTTCCTTTATAGTTATTTTTTACCGGGTCAAATCCTCCCTTACTAAAAGGATTACATCTTAAAATTCTAAATAATCCTAAAAATATCCCTAAAAATACACCTCTTTTATTAATTGCTTGTTGCATATATGCTGAGCAAGATGGTGTGTACCTACAGTTATTAGGAATAAGTGGATTAATACAATATTTATAATATTTTACCGGTGCGATAAATACTTTTTTTATTATTTTCATTTTTATATATGCTAATCAAATAAAAAATCATATTATCTGATTTTGTTTTCTAATTTTGTAAAAATTTATCAAAAACTAATTTATATCATTAAAAAAGTCTTTATTTTCAACTAAATTCATTTTTAATAATAAATGCTTCATTGAAGATAACAATTGATGATAATCACATTCAGCAGCAGTTTGTTTTGCTATAAACATATAATTAAAATGTTGATTTAAACAAGGTATTAATTGTCTAAAACCTTCACGAAGTCTTCTTTTTACTTTGTTTCGGACAACTGCCTTACCCAATTTTTTACTTACCGAAAATCCTACTTTTAAATTAAATTTAGTTGGAGCAACAATTAACACTAAATTATTGTTAGCAAAAGATTTGCCATGCTTATGAATATATTCAAATGACTTTGAAGATTTTAATTTATAAATTTTATTCATTTATTCTCCACTAAAAACAAACAATAATTTAAACATGTAGTACAATAGTAAAAATTTTAATTATTAAGTAAAAAACTTAAATAGTTAAGCATTTTGTAAAATTATTGCAGTAGATGGTTAAAACTAAAGTAAACAAGTTAAAAAATATTTTAAACAAGTAATATATCAAAAAAGGCTGATATAATCAGCCTAAAATGATGAAATTACCCTCATCTTTTAAGGCGAAAGACAACTTTTGCAAAAACTAAAAGTTGCTAAAGTTGACTTTAATCAAGTGATTTTAAAACAAAACCACTTTAAAAAAGCCTTAATTATGCAGAAAGTCTTGCTCTGCCTTTATTTCTTCTTCTTTTAATAACATTGCGACCTGAAGCAGATGCCATTCTTTTTCTGAAGCCATGAACTTTACTTCTTTGTCTTTTTTTAGGTTGATAAGTTCTTTTCATTTTTCTTTCCTCGCTTTAATAATAAATAAGTTTTGGTGCAAATTATAGAATTAATCAATTTTTAATCAATAATTACACACAATTTCGCTATTATTATATATTAAAAAAGTAGTTAAGTCAACCGAATAGAATGAATTTATATATTATTAATAAAAAATATAGTAACAAAAATATATTGAATAAACGCATAATAATTGTAAAAAACGATTAGTTTGCAGGTATTTATATCCCATAAAATTGTTAAATACCAAAAAACATGTTCAAAAAAATGAAAAACAAGGCAAAAAATCAAGCAAAAAGATAGGAAAATATGCTCAAATTAAATATTTATGAAAAACATTGAAAAACGTTTCACAAAACCCGTGAAACATAGCAAAATAAAATATCGGAGTAAGGAAATTTTAACCAAAAATCATTAAAAAAATTATTAATAATTAGAAAAATAAAGGCTTAAATTTGTAATAATTATAAATATTAAGCCGGTTTTAGTCTAATAAAGTTTCACGATAAACAAAAATTTATAGAGTGAAAAAAGATAAAAACAATAGCAATAAAATCATGTAGAAAATATATAAAAACTATTAAAAAACACTCTAAATGCAAAAAAAACAAGAAGAAAAAGCCAATTTTAATAAAAATAGCAATGTATACCAAAATATGCATACAAATAACGATACTTGGCAAAGTTTGATAATATTAAAATATGATATTTGGGTATTTAAACTCAAATAATTACCAATTTAATATTAATAAAAATTAAAAATAACTATCGGTTATACAAAATAACTAAAAGTGTTTCATGTGAAACATTTTTAATAAAAATAAACAATTAATTATGATTTGTGTTATAAAATTTAATCTGGCAATCGGTTTTTTAAATAATTTGCAAATTATGAGGTAGTAGTATTGTAAAATATAAAAATAAACAATTTATATAACAAAATGTAATATGTTTCACATGAAACAATTGTTAAGTGGAATAAAAAGATAGTTTTTTATTAAATATCTGTAAATAATGTGTGATTAATACTTTTTATTGCATTTTTTTGTGTTTTGCAATGTATAATATGTTAGTGTTTGCGATATTTTTAATTTATTTAGTCCAAGTTTATTGTTTTGTTGGTGTGATTTGTTGAAATTGAAATTGGCTTTTTTTTGAGTGTATAAATTTACATGCTTGTCTTGTTTATGCTTATTGTGTTGTTATATATAATAAGTGCGGTTTAGTTTATGCGATAAAAATTATCTTAATAATAAATGATTTTGCGAATGTTTACTATTATATTTTAATATGTAGAAGGTGACAAGTGTTTTTTTTATTATGCAATAAGTAAATTTAATTGGAAAATTATAATGTTATTTATAAATATTATAAAATTATCATTGTGTGGCTGGGGGGTTTGTTGCTAAAACATGACAAATTTTAATGGTGTTGACTTTGTGTCTGCAAAAGAACTAAGATGTTTAAGTTTTTTAATGTAAAAATAATATAGTTGGTGTTATTGTTTGTTTTATTGATTTATGATGATTTGATGTAATGAATATGTTAGGTGAAATAATGTTTCGGTAATGTGTGTATTATTTTTATTTGCATGTAAATGTTTATTGTGATGGGATATATTGTTAATGTTTTTAAATTATTGTTTTATTATGCTCCAGCAAATATTTATATTGTGTATTGTGTTAAATTGTTGATATAATAGTAGAAATTATAAATTTATATAACATAATGTTATGTTTCACATGAAACATTTGTTGAAGATGCTATATTATAAGTGTTGTAACTTTAATATAATTACTTAAAAAGCGATATTTGTGTTGTTTTATAAAAAATGCTTGTTGCGCTATAAAATGTAATTTTTATGACAAAAAATATAAGATATGTTTAAATTGTTTTAAAATATGATTTTTTGTGTATAGTTATATAAAAATAGATACATATATTATTTTTTTATTTTTTTGTTATAAATGTTCATATTAATCTATAAAATTACTTCTTAATTGTGTGTAAAACTACTGAAATAGTGTTAAATTGCTTATTAATTGTGAATAAAACTGATAAAATAGTGATAAAATATAATTAAACTAGTAATTTAATTGTTGGCTTTTCCACAAATTCACATATTTATCCACATTTATAGTTGGTTTTACTCATATTTATAATCAAATATAACTATAAGTTATTATTAAAATGTGTGGATTACACATGAAATTGTGGATAACTATGCCAAAATGTGGATAACTTGAGTAAAAAATAAGAGTTTATCCACAATTTAGGCAATTTATCCGCATAAATTAAGAAAAAATAGTGGTTTTAAAGTAGAAATGAAAAATTTATATAAAATTAGTTAAAATTTTGATATAGAAAATGAAAAATATGTGCAAAACTATAAAATTTGCTTAATTTATGAGTTGATTATTTATATAAAGTTGTTTGAATTTATTATTTATTGCAATTTAAATAATGGTATATTACATATTGACTTTTTTTATTTTTACATTTATAATATTTAAGAGGTGTGATTATGAAAAAAGTAAAAAGAATTGGTATGGTAGTGGCTCTACCTGAGGAACAAGAGCATTTAATTAAATCTTTTGGAAAATTTGTTGATAAATATAAGTTTGGGGAAATAAAAGTTACAGAATTTAATTATAAAGATTGCAAGATTTTTATGGCAGATAGTGGTGTTGGTGAAATTGCTGCAGCACTTTCAACTCAATTGTTAATTTTAAAATTTAATATTGATGTTATTTTAAACTTTGGTGTAGTAGGTGGTCTATCTAGTGATTTGGACTGTGGTGGAGTGGCTTATGTTGGCGAGATAGTTCATTATGAATTCACTGCTAGTTATAAAAACAAAGAAATGGCAGGTAAATATTTGTTCCAGCCAGATAGTTTTGTGTTTAATGCCGACAAACAAATGTTAAAATTGGCTAAAAAAGTTATTGGTGACCGCAAAGTTGTAAGAATTGTGTCTGGTGATAAATTTGTTGACGATAATGAGTTTAGGAACTGGCTTATTAATCATTTTGGTGGTGAGATTTGCGATATGGAAAGTGCTGGTATTTATTTTGCATGTAAAAACCATAATATTCCATTTTTAATGATAAAGGCTGTTTCCGATAGTGCGGATGACAATGCTAGTGCAGATTTTAATGCAACTATAGATGCTGGAGTAACTTTTTATGCAGATGCAGTTAAAAAGTTTATTGAGTATTTGAGCGATTAATTAAATGTTTATAATAAAATTATATAACATATAGTTATATAATTTTATTATTGCATAAATAAAAATAAGATATTAAGACCTTTGCAGTTAAGCAAAGGTTTTTTACTTTTTGCATAAAGCAGTAATAACAAAAATATATTATAAAGAAGTATTTTAATATTAATAACAATTTTGAGTAATATAAAAACATATTGTTATATATGTTTACTGAAAATTGATAAAGAGGTGGGCATGGATATAGAACAAAAAGTTGCAAAAAAGCATACCGTAAATATTGTTTATGGAGAAAGTATTGAAATTAGAGGGGTAGTTTGTGCGCTAGAATACGATGAAAATATTGCTGTTTTTAAACTTGCAGATAATATTATAACAATACATGGTAGTGGTTTTGATATAAAAGCATTAGATATTGATAGTGGGGTAGCAGTTGTTAGCGGAACTGTAAGCAGTTTAGAGTATTCTAAAAGTAGAGAAAAACAAGGATTTTTTAAGAGGCTAATGAAGTGATAAATTTAGCAAGTGAGCAATTATTTGAACTTTGTGTTTTGTTTGTTTCTGCTATCATATATATTATTATTCATTTTATATTTAGTGGACTGGCAATTTTAATTAGTGGACAAAAAAGCGGTGTGATTCGTGGTTTTGTGCAAGGTAGTTTGTTAGTCGCAGTATTTTCTTTAGCCGTAATTTTGTTTTTTAACGGGAAAATTAAGGTATATTACGTTGTGACATACGTTGCTTTGGTTTTTGCATTGTGTAAAACTATAAGTTATATAAATAACAAATTTAAAAGTAGAAAATTAAAAAGAAAAATTGTTTCAAATAATAAGGAATGAATAGATAAAATAAAAAAAGGCTCTAAAAAATAGGGGCTTTTTTATTTTAATAAAAGGTTAAAATTTTTCAAATAATTTTATAATTTGAAAAAATTTTGTTAAATTATTTGTTTATATAATTTTTTGTGATACAATATAAATATGAAAATTAAAAGTTTTAGAGGATTAATATGAAAAAACTTTATGGTATTATAGATATCGGCAGTAATTCTATTCGTTTAATGTTGAGTGATGGCGAGGTATCTATTAAAAAATATTTGAATACAACAAAACTTGCAGATGGTTTGGACAAAACAGGATATTTGCAAGATAGTGCTATACAAAGAAGTTTAAATGCAATTAAAGATTTTGTAGTGCTTGCAGAAGAAAAAGGAGCAGAAGTACATATTTTTGCAACTGAAGCAGTAAGAAGTGCAAAAAATGGTCGCTTTTTTACAGATAGTATAAAAGACATTACAGGTTATTGCGTAGATGTTGTATGTGGCGATATGGAGGCAAAACTTGGTTTTACCGGTGCATCTGAAGGTCAAAACACTTGTGTAGTAGATATTGGCGGGGCGAGTACAGAAATTGTTTGCGGGAATAATGGAAATATAATTTATAGTAAAAGTGTACCAATGGGGGCAGTTAGACTAAGGGATAATTGCGGGGAAGACCAAGAAATATTAATAAAATATATAGACGGCAAATTAAAAGAATATGGAAGTATTCCAAAAATGGAAAAATTAGTTGCAATAGGTGGAACTGCATCTACTATAGTAGCAATTTTATTACAACTTGAGGTATACGATAGCAATAAAGTGCATAACTACAAGTTATACAAACAAGATATAAATGAAATTTATCATAAAGTAAAAAGTACTAAATTAGAGGATAGGGACAATATAAAAGGACTAATTAAAGGCAGACAAGATATTATAGTTGGTGCATCTTTAGAATTGATAAAAATAATGGAAATGTTAGGTTTTGAATATCTGTATGTTAGTGAAAAAGATAATTTAGAAGGCTATTTAATGCTAAATAAAGATAAATGGTAAGAAAATAGAAATTCATTGATTTTGAGGATTTTATGAAGAAAAGATGGTTTATAATCATAATTTGTAATTCTATATCTTTAAATATACTTATTTCTGGGTTAACTTTGCCATCTCTTCCAGCGTTTATTTTAGGTGTCTTTTTATTCGGAGTTACATTCATAGGTTCAATTTTTAGTCTTATGGTTGCTAGTGGTAAAAAGGTTGAAGATACAGAAGAAGAGTATATAGATAGTGATTTTGAAGATTATTTTAATACTGATGAAGATATATATGAAGAAGATGTTTGGTTGGACGAGAGCAGTATTGAAGAAAAAGAGTTGCAAGCAATAAATAGTGCTTATGGGGCAGATAACCAAAAGGAAAAACTACTGTCTAGTAGACGTGAGAGTAAAATATTAAAAGAATGGACATCAAATTATTGGATGGGATACTTTGTTCTTATTGGCTTTTTAGCATGTATTATTTTAGCATTAGTTTTTGCTTGTATGCTTATTATAACTGGGGACATAGGATGGTTGACTGTTACATTAAGTTTAATGGGGGTTGGGGCAGGATTAATTGTAATAGCGGCAATAGTAGTTACTATTACAGAAAAAAGGTCAATGTGGCGAGCAAAAAAATATGAAAAAACATTTAATTATGAATATAAAAGAAAGTTTATTGAAGATAGTGCTATTGTAGCATTGACACTTATATCCAGTTATTCACAGACTATAGGGAAAAAGCATTCTAATGTATTGGTGTATAGAGTTTTGCTTTATTGTAATGGAAAAAAATTAACAGCATTTAGCAGATATTTTTATAATGAAAATGAAATTGTTGATATTATATACAAACCAAATTCAAAACTTGCTAGCATAATAAATGAAGAGGAGAGAGATAATTTTGATGATGATTCTGAAGAGATAAATTAATAAAAAAAGATTTTTTGATAAAGTGGATACTCATAGATAAAAGATAAATAAAATTTGATATTATAAAAAAATTGAGATGAAAGATAATTATAAAATTAGGAATTATTTTGCATAAGTTGAATATAATATATTAATAACAAATTATCATTAATTTAAAATAGTACCGATTTTTGTAATGTTTTTTGTTAAAAATTTAAATAAAAGTTAAATACACCGTCAAAAATAAAATGACAAAATGCGGATTATAAGAAAAAAATATTTTTTTATTGTAAAAATCCTTGACAAAAGCAATAAAATAATGTATTATAATCAAGCATATAGTGCTATTTAGTTAGCATATTGTCGCAGGATGGAGCAGTCGGTAGCTCGTCGGGCTCATAACCCGAAGGTCGTTGGTTCGAATCCAACTCCTGCAACCAATTAATTTTTGGCGGTGCTGTTTTATTTAAAACAGAAGAGCAAAGAATTTGTCCGGAAAAAAATTGCCGAGCTGGTTCCGGAAGCGCTTCTGGGAAAGCAGATAAGCCAGGAGTTGTTCGAACGGGATTACACCCGGATTGAAGGGCAGATTCGGGACTACCGGAGACAAAAGCGGAATAGTTACAAAACAAAAGGAATGATTTAGCCTTGACAAAAGGGGATATGGCTTGTAGAATGAAAATGTAGTTTGCAAAAACCAGAAAACGGTTTTTGTTGTTTCGCAATAAAAGGAGGATGTTGCATGTTAAGTGTCGTTGTAATGGTGAAAATTGCAGAATAAAAATTGCAGGGGCAAGCCGGAGGAAAGTGCTTTGCCTGATTGCTGACCCGTCAGGAGTCAGTATTTTCGCCTTACATTGCTTAAT
>OFGX01000400.1_pt1 | contig 34499 bp, 28 predicted proteins | sample 1521831 | NCBI WGS metagenome assembly OFGX01 (sample SAMEA3504080, study PRJEB24116) | mouse gut metagenome | biome: mouse gut; feature: mouse-associated habitat; material: faeces | place: Denmark | collected 2011 | reverse complement strand
TGGCGACCCCGACCGGATCTACAGGATATAGCTTATCCGCAGGCGGCCCGATTATCGATCCCAAAGCGCGTATGATCCTTATTACACCTGTTAATGCCCATGATTTGAATGCCAAAAGTATTGTTGTCGGCGCAGAGGATGAGGTGACGATAGAGCTGCGCAGCAGGCAGCCCGAAAAGCGGGAGCGTGCCGACGTAAATGCGGACGGGGAACTGGTGATGGAACTGTCCCCCGGCGATTCCATTACCATACGCACCTCGGAGCAGGCGACAAAAATTATGAAATTAAGCAAAATCAGTTTTTTGGAAATATTAAGGAAAAAAATGCAGATCTATTCTTAACAGATTGGCATGAAGGCGGAGCAATTGGGATGAAATCAAAAAGACAGGGAAAAATTTTAGAACTGATCCGGAAAAATGAAATTGAGACACAGGAAGAACTGTCGGAATATCTCAAACAGGAGGGTTTTCCGGTTACCCAGGCAACCGTATCGCGGGATATCCGGGCGTTAAAGCTGACAAAGGTCGCGTTGAAGGACGGGAGGCAGAAATATGCGGTGCTGTCGGAGGATACAAAGGATATGACCGCAAAATACGCGCGCGTTTTAAAGGACGGGTTTGTGTCAATGGATATGGCGCAGAATATCCTGGTTATTAAAACCGTTTCCGGTATGGCAATGGCGGTTGCGGCGGCATTAGACGCCATGCAGTACCATGAAATCGTCGGCAGTATTGCCGGGGACGATACGATTATGTGCGCGGTGCGCACGGTGGAAGAAACCGGGGTTTTGATGGGGCGGCTGCAAAAGATACTGGAGCGTGTCTGAAAAAGGAGATTCTATGTTACAAAATTTGTATGTAAAAAATCTGGCGCTGATTGACGAAGCCGAAGTGGAGTTTACGCCGGGACTTAATATTTTGACAGGCGAAACCGGGGCGGGAAAATCCATTATTATCGGGTCTGCAAATCTGGCGCTCGGCGCAAAGGCGCAAAAAGAGATGATCCGCGAAAACGCCCCGTACGGGCTGGTGGAACTGACTTTTCTGGTAGAAGAGGAAACGTTAAAACAGAAGCTTTCGGCGATGGATATTACATTAGAGGACGGATATCTGGTTTTAAGCAGGAAAATTGTAAACGGCAGGAGCGTTTCCAAAATCAATTCCGAAAGCGTTCCGGCGGCCAAAGTAAAGGAAGTGGCTTCTCTTCTGATTGACATTCACGGGCAGCACGAGCACCAGTCGCTTCTGGTCAGAAAAAACCACCTGAATATTTTAGACGCGTATGCCAAAGAGCGCTTAAGGGAAGAAAAGGAGCGGTTAAAGGGCGCCTACGCGGCTTATAAAAAAATAAAAACCGAGCTGGGAGAGGCCGATATTGACAGCGCGAAGCGGGAACGCGAGGTTTCTTTTCTGGAATATGAGATAGACGAAATCGAAACCGCAAATGTGACGCCGGGGGAGGACGTGCAGCTGGAAGCCGATTACAGGCGGCTGTTAAACGGGCAGAAAATTATGGAAGCGGTATCGAACGCATATGAGCAAACGTCGGAGGGCTATACGTCGGCGTCGGAGCAGGTCGGGCGCGCTTTAAAGGAACTGTCGTCCGTATCCGGCTATGACGAGCCGCTTGCCGGGCTGGAGAGCCAGCTGACAGAAATCGACAGCCTGTTAAATGATTTTAACCGCGAACTGGCGGAATACCTGTCGGACGCCTGCTTTGACGAAGAACTGTTTCATGAAACGGAACAGCGCTTAGATACGATAAACCGGCTCAAAGCCAAATACGGCGGCAGTATAGAAGAAATCCTTTCTTCTCTGCATGAAAAAAAAGAGCGTCTTTCGAAACTTTCCGATTACGATACCTATCTTGCAAAATTAAAGAAGCAGTACAAAGAACACGAAGCGGAGGTTTCCAGGCTTTGCGGCGAGGTTTCTAAGATTCGCAGGGAGGAAGCGGAAAAGCTTACGGAGAAGATCCGGCAGGAATTGACGGAACTGAATTTTCCGGACGTATTGTTTTCGATGGAATTTCGGCAGGCCGGGCAGTTTACGGCAAACGGCTGTGACGATGCGGAATTTCTGATTTCCACCAATCCGGGCGAGCCGCCCAAATCCCTGGAAAAAATCGCGTCCGGCGGGGAGCTTTCAAGGATTATGCTGGCGATTAAGAGCGTGTTAGCGGATACGGACGACGTAGGCGCGCTGATTTTTGACGAAATCGACACCGGGATCAGCGGACGGACGGCGCAGATGGTTTCCGAAAAAATGAATCTGCTGGGAAGAAGCCACCAGATTATCTGTATTACGCATCTGCCGCAGATTGCCGCCATGGCGGACAGCCATTTCCTGATTGAAAAATCCGTGGAGCGCCAGACCACGGTTTCCAAAATACGGAGGCTTTCGCAGGAAGAGAGCGTAAACGAGCTGGCGCGGATGCTCGGCGGGGTGAAAATTACGGATACGGTGCTTGAAAATGCCAGGGAAATGAAGGAACTGGCGGCCAGTACGAAGCATCCGTCGAGCGGTGGATCGGATGAAGCTTGACCGTATGATTGGAATTTTATCCGTCCTGCTGCAAAAGGAGCAGGTGACGGCTCCCTGTCTTGCGGAACTGTTCGAGGTGTCCCGCCGCACAATCAACCGCGACATCGAGTCGCTTTGCATGGCAGGCATCCCGCTGGTGACAAAGCCGGGGAAAAACGGCGGGATTTCGATTATGGACGGTTATAAAATAGACCGTACCCTTTTAAGCGCTTTAGATATGCAGGCGATTCTGGCGGGGCTTCGCAGCTTAGACAGCGTAAGCGGCACAAACCGCTACGCGATGCTGATGGAAAAGCTGTCTGCGGGGGCGTCAAACCTGCTTGCGGGCGATACGCATATTTTAATTGACCTGTCCTCCTGGTACAAAGCGTCGCTGTCCCCCAAAATTGAATTGCTGCATGAAGCGATCCTGTCCGCACGGAAGGTTTCTTTTACTTATTATGCGCCAAAGGGGGAATCCCGGCGGACCATCGAGCCGTATGATCTGATTTTTCAGTGGGCAGGCTGGTATGTGTGGGGATGGTGCGAATCCAGACAGCAGTTCCGCCTGTTTAAGCTTGGGCGCATGACGGGGCTTCAGACGGGGGAACGCTTTGAAAAACGAGCGGCTTATCTGCCGGATCTTTCGCCGGAACGGGTGTTTCCCAATTCGTACCAGGTGAAGGCAAAAATTCATCCGAAGCACAAATGGAGGCTGATTGAGGAGTACGGGCCGGACAGCTTTGAGGTCCTGCCGGACGGGATGCTGCTCTTTTCTTTTGGATTTGCGGACAAGACCGGTATTGTAACCTGGATTGTATCGTTTGGGGACGGGGCGGAGCTTTTGGAGCCGGCCGAACTGCGTCAGGATATTTTGGAATTTGCAGAAGGGATCCGGCGAAACTATTTATAAGGAATGGAAGGGAGAGCGCGATGTCATTTACGGAATTGTGTATTTATCAGGTGAAGCCGCAAAAAACAGAGGAGTTTGAAGCGCTGATGCGGGAAGCAAAGCCCTTTCTGGAGCAGCAGGAGGGAGTGCGCCTGCTTCGCATCAGCAAAAGAGGCTACCGCATAGATATGGAACAGATTAGGGAAGGGCTTCCGCCGATTGAACTGACCCGCGTTGTAAAAAGCATGAAATATATGCTGTATTGGGAATTTGACACGAAAGAGCATTACGGAGCGGCGCAGAAAAATCTTTATAACAGCTATTGGAAGCCCATTGAGAAGTGCCTGGTGGTTCCGCATGATAAATATCTGGGGGAACAGCTGTTTTGATTTTCCTTTGATAATATTATACCAATAATCTGTCAAGCCGTTCCGGATGAACGGCGAAATGAATATCCTATTTGCTTTGTACTCTATGAACAATTTTGGCGGGAGCGCTGCGTTTCATAATCATGTGGATTGCAGTACTCCCGCTGTTTTTATGCAAGGCGAAGGCGGTCTGCAGGAAATTGGCGCGGGGTGTCACGCATAAAAAACGGAAACATACCAAAATGCGAGATCTCTTTTCCTATATCCTCGAAAAATATCATTATGGTATAAAAATGGAAAAAATATGCTATTTATAGACGCATTATGGGATGTTATAATACGTGCATAAGCTAAGGGTAAGGAAATCCAATAAGAGAAAGGAGCAAAAAGGGATGAAGAAAAAATTAGTTTGTCTTCTCCTGGCATGTACGATGCCGGCCTCGTTTTTGCTATCCGGGTGCAGCGCAAATAGCGGCGATGGCAAAATTCAAATTGAGCTGGTGCACTACAAGCCGGAAGCGGTGGATGTGTTTGAACAGCTGGAGGAGGAATTTAACAGCACGCATGACGACATCCGTCTGACGATCAGTTCGCCGAACGATGCGATGACCGTGTTAAAAACCAGGTTTGTCCGGGAGGATTATCCGGATATTCTGGGGATTGGCGGGGACATCAACTATTCGTACTTTATCGATTCGGACATTTTGGCGGACGTTTCGGATTATGAAGGTCTTTCGCAGATCAACCCGGCGTATGTGGAGATTTTGGAGGGGCTGGAGTTTGTGCCGACCGACGGGACATACGGGGTGCCTTATGTGGCAAATGCGGCGGGGGTTTTGTACAACCGCGCTATGTTCAAGGAACACGGATGGGAAATTCCAAAGACCTGGGAAGAGTTAATGACGCTGTGTGAAGAAATTCAGAAGGAAGGGATCCTGCCGTTTTATTTCGGGTTTAAAGATACCTGGACCTGCCTTGCGCCGTGGAACTCGCTGGCAGTCGATCTTGCGCCCGCAGACGTATGCAAACAGGTAAACGCGGGGAACGCCACATTTTCCGAAGAGTACCGGGAGGTTGCCGAAAAAATGCTGGAGCTGATAAAGTACGGTGAGGAAGGGCCGTTTGCGTATGGATACAACGACGCCTGCACCGCGTTTGCAAACGGGCAGTCCGCAATGTTTGCGATCGGAAGCTATGCTATCCCGCAGATCAAATCGGTAAATCCGGATATGGACATCGACTCGTTTGTGATGCCGGGCAGTTCGGACGCCGACGGCAATACCTTAAATTCCGGCGTGGATCTGATGTTTGCCGTTACAGAGGAATGTGAGAATAAAGAAGCCGCGTATGAGGTGATTGATTTTCTGCTTGCGGATGAAAATGTGCAGGCGTACTTAGACGATCAGAATGCCGTTCCCTGCAAAACCGGGGATTTTACGCTTGCGCCGAACTTAGACGGTATGAAGTCCTACATAGAGAGCGGAAATATGACGGATTACCAGGATCACTATTATCCGGCCGAGATGGCGGTGGACGCGCAGATTCAGACGTTTTTAATCAACCAGGATCCGGACGCATTATTAACGAAATTTGATTCGGACTGGGCAAGGTATAACCGCGACATTATCCGTATGGTAGAAGAATATAATGCGCAGCACAAATAAAGGGGAAGGAGACCTGAAAAAATGAAAAAAATGAATAACAGGCAGCGGACCTTTGCACTGATGACAATACCGATTCTGATACTGTTTTTTGCATTTAATACACTGCCTTTGATCAAAGGATTTATGTACAGCTTTACCAATTTTAAAGGATATGGAACGTACGACTGGGTGGGCTTTCGCAATTACGCCGATTTGTTCGGCGATATCCGCGTCGGAAAATCGTATCTGTTTACCATTAAATTTGCGCTGGCGGCAACGGTGGTTGTAAACGTGATCAGCCTGATGCTTGCGATTGGCTTAAACAGCAAAATTAAATTTAAAAGCGCCTTACGGGGTATGTATTTCGTACCGAATATTTTGGGCGCGCTGGTAGTCGGTTATATTTTTAACTACCTGTTTACCTATATTGTTCCGGCTGTTGTCGGCATGTTCGGCGGAGAGGCAAGCAGTATTTTAGCGAGCAGCAAGTGGGCGTGGGTTGCTATCGTAATCGTATGCTCCTGGCAGGCGATTGCGATGAATACGATTATTTACATATCCGGGCTGCAGACTGTACCGGAGGACGTATACGAAGCGGGCGCGATAGACGGCGCGACGGGCTGGGCGCAGTTTAAGCATTTGACGTTTCCGTTAATTATTCCGTTTTTCAGCATTAATATGGTTTTGAGCGTAAAAAACTTCCTGATGGTATTCGATCAGATCGTAGCCTTGACAAAGGGCGGCCCGGCGCAGAGCACGGAGTCTATTTCCTATCTGATTTACAATAACGGTATGTCGGGCGGGCAGTTTGGTTTTCAGAGCGCGAACGCGGTTCTGTTCTTTGTCATTATTGTTGTATTCTCGGTTGTACAGCTTACAGTAACCGGTAAAAAGGAGGAGCAGTTATAATGGAAAAAGAAATGAAAATAAAAGAAAAGGTCAATTGGCCGGTCACGATTCTTTTGATATTGGGGTTAATTACGATTGCATTTCCGCTTTATATGACGATTGTGATCGCGTTTAAGCAGCCGACGGAGATGACGAACAGCGTGGCGGGCATTCTTTCGCTGCCGAAGCGCTGGAGCTTGTCTAATTTTGCGGAGGCGATGCGGGTAACGGATTTCTGGCGTTCCCTGTTTAACAGCGTTTTGATTACAGCGGTTACGGTTGTGCTTTCGGTTGTGCTGCATTCGATGATCGGGTATGCGGTCGGGCGCAATAAGGCGCGGAACAAGTGGTATAATTTGGTGTATATGTATGTTGTCAGCGGTATGTTCGTGCCGTTTGCCATTTTGATGATGCCGCTGGTTAAGCAGACGGCGCAGATGGGGATTGCAAATATTGTTGGCGTTATCCTCTGTTATGTGGTATTCTATATGCCGATGAACCTGATGCTTTATTCGGGGTATCTGGTGAATATTCCGGTGGCGCTGGAAGAAGCGGCAAGGATTGACGGAGCAACGACGTTTCGGACATTTTGGAAAGTTATTTTCCCGATTATGAAACCGATGCACGCAACGGTTGCGGTCATTACGGCGCTTAGCGTATGGAATGACGTAATGACGCCCCTTGTTATTATGTCGGGAAGCGGAATGAACACGCTGCCGCTTGCACAGATGACATTCCAGACACAGTTTGGCACAAACTACAATCTTGCATTTGCATCTTATCTGCTTGCATTGCTTCCGATTCTGATTTTCTACATCGTCTGTCAGAAGCAGATCTTAAACGGTGTGGTAAACGGTGCGGTGAAATAAGCGTTTGGGTGCAAAGTAAAAGTGGCTTTGGACGCGCCGTAAAGCGGCGGCGCGTCCGGGGCATATCAGGAGGGACAGAATGAGTATTATTTTTACAGAACAAGACAAAATTTTTACGTTGCACACAAAAGATGCAACCTATCAGATGAAGGTAGATGCATACGGATTTTTACTGCATTTGTATTACGGAAGAAAAACAGAGGGGAATATGGATTATCTGCTGCAGTTTGCAGATCGTGGATTTTCCGGAAACCCGTTTGACGTCGGAAATGACCGTACGTATTCGATGGACGTCCTTCCCCAGGAATTGCCGTGTCAGGGGACGGGAGACTACAGAAGCCCGGCGGTCGTGATTAAAAATGCAGACGGTTCCTACGGATGTGATTTTCGTTATCGGGACCACCGCATTTTAAAAGGAAAATATGAATTGCCGCATCTTCCGGCGGTGTATGCCGGCAATGAGGAGGCCGACACACTGGAAATCGATTTGGAAGATCCGGTTACCAATATGAGGATTACGCTGCTTTACGGCGTGCTTTCCGATTTGAATATCATTACACGGAGCGCACGCATTGTAAACGGCGGTATGGAGAAAATTTATCTGAAAAAAGCGCAGGCGGCATGTTTGGATTTCGTGAGCGGAGCATACGATCTGATCTGTTTTTACGGCCGTCATGCGATGGAACGCAATGTCCAGAGACGCCCGGTGGCTCATGGCGCACAGGTGATTGAAAGCCGCAGAGGAACGTCGAGCCATCAGTATAACCCGATGATGATCCTGACGGAGCGGGAAGCAACGGAGGATACGGGAAGCTGCTATGCCATGTCGTTTGTATACAGCGGAAGCTTTAAAGGCGAAGTGGAGAAAGATCAGTATAATCAGACCCGTATGCAGCTTGGGCTTTCCGACGAGCTGTTTTCCTATCCGCTGGAAGCGGGGGAGACGTTTTTTGTTCCGGAAGTTGTCTTAAGTTACAGCAAAGAAGGGATCGGTAAGCTCTCGCAGAATCTGCACGCCTGCTTCCGGAAACATCTTTGCCGGGGCAGGTTTCAAACGGGATCACGTCCGATTCTTTTAAACAGCTGGGAAGCGTCGTATTTTCATTTTAACGGTGAAACGATTTACCAGCTTGCAGCGGATGCTGCCGAGCTTGGCATCGATATGCTTGTGCTGGATGACGGCTGGTTTGGCAAGCGGGACGACGATAACAGCGGACTGGGCGACTGGTATGTAAATGAGGAGAAACTCGGAGAACCGCTCGGTTCTCTAATTGAAAAAATTAATCGGCTTGGTTTAAAATTCGGTATCTGGATTGAACCGGAATCGGTAAACGAAGACAGCAATCTGTTTCGGGAACATCCGGACTGGGCGCTTGCCATACCGGGACGCGGTCCCGTACGGGCGAGAAACCAGCTTGTACTTGATTTTTCCAGAAAAGAAGTCGTAGATTACGTATTTACGAAATTGTGCCAGGTGTTAGACCAGGGCAATATCGAATATATAAAATTTGACATGAACCGCAGCTTATCCGACTGTTTTTCTCAGGGAACGAAAGACCAGGGAAGAGTATATTATGACTACGTGCTGGGACTTTATGATTTCCTGGAACGCTTGGTACAGCGGTATCCAAACGTTCTCTTAGAGGGATGCAGCGGCGGCGGCGGCAGGTTTGATGCGGGAATGCTCTATTATTCTCCGCAGATTTGGTGCAGCGATAATACGGATGCCCTGGACCGGGTAAAGATTCAATATGGAACTTCTTTCGGATATCCGGTCTCTTCTGTCGGGTCTCACGTATCTGCCGTGCCCAATCACCAGACGGGACGAATTACCCCCTTTCATACCCGCGGCGTGATTGCGATGGCAGGGACGTTTGGCTATGAGCTGGATCCCAAACAGCTTTCCGAAGAAGAAAAACAGGAACTTAAGGAGCAGATGAGAACGTATCGGCGGTATGAAAATTTGATTCAGAACGGACTATACTACCGCTTAAGCGATCCGTCCGTACAGGAGATCGGCGCATGGGCGTTTGTTTCGGAAGATCAAAAAGAGGCGCTTGTGAATGCGGTCGTGCTGCATGTGCACGGGAATATGACCGTCAATTACGTCAGATTGAAAGGGCTTGCAGCGGGATGCATGTACAAAGAGGAGTCGAGCGGAAATGTATATGCGTCGGACGCCCTGATGGAAGCCGGACTTCCGCTTCCTTCTAAGATGGGAGATTATCAGGCGTATCAGATGTATTTCAAAAAAGTAGAAGAGTAAGAGAAAAGAAGCCGTAGCATTGCAGCGGCTTCTTTTTTAGTGTGGAAGGACTCTCGGCTGCTGCCGCGTCGGTTTTATTTTAAAACACTGGAATCTGCAGCAGCGGCAGCGCTTGTAAAAGTTTATGATTCTGGTATGATAAAAAAGAGATACGAATATGAAACGATGAGAAAAGAGGGAGAACCGCATTGAAGACAAGAGAAGAAGCGATTGCGTACGGATTGTCATTTCCGGGCGCTTACCAGGAAGCTCCGTTTCACGATGATAACTGGCAGCTTGTCCGGGTACAGGGGAGCAAAAAAGCGTTTTTGTGGACATATGAGAGAAACGGATGTATTAATTTAAATGTAAAAGTAGACGCCGAGTGGAGAGATTTTTGGCGGAATGCCTATGATTCGGTGATTCCGGGATGGCATCAGAATAAAGACCACTGGAATACGATTATTTTGGACGGTACGGTTCCGGACCATGAAATTAAGCGGATGATTGCGGAAAGCTATGACCTTGTGACTGCCAGCCCGTCAAAACGGATTTATGAGGCGGTTCAGAAAATCCCAAGGGGAAAAGTGGCAACCTACGGTCAGATTGCAGAGCTTGCCGGAGATAAAAAAATGGCGAGGGCGGTCGGTAATGCACTGCATAAAAATCCGGATCCCGACGGGATCCCCTGTTACCGGGTAGTAAATGCAAAAGGAGAACTGTCGGGAGAATTTGCATTCGGCGGAGCAGGGGCACAGGCGAAATTGCTGAAGGCAGACGGGATAGAGGTAAAAGACGGCAGGGTGGATCTAAAGAAGTATGGGATGTAAGAGTAATTGTCCTGCGGGCAGAACCGTTTTGTCGGCAGCGCAGCCGGGGACCTGCCGGGATAAGTTTTCTATGCGTCTGTTTGTAGCAGAAAAGAAGCGGTTTGTAGCATTTTGCTGTTGTGATCCGGGATACATGACGAAATATCTCTTAGAAGGAAACGAGTCGTTCGATTAAAACGGAGGGATTTTTATGAGTATTATGGGAGCAGTCAGCGCAGCTTATTTATCGAACATGTACGGAGCTTCGGCAGCCGGCAAAACGAAAAAAGAGGAAACATCCGGCGGCCAGGAGAAAGTAGAGCCGGGCACAACCGGTGAATTTGTGAAAAAGTACAGAGAAAAGGCAAAGAGCCCGGTGGAAGAATATAAAACGAAACATCCCGAAGACGCTGCCCATGTAGAAAAACAGGTGAAAGCCGGAGAGGCCATCCGGCGCAAAAACGGCGTGCAGGACGTATCTACGGAAGATATGACGATGGAGGAATATAAGCGGTATTTTTATGCGCTTTTGGATACGATTCCGTGCGACCCCAGCAGAGTCAATGATCAGACGATGATTTCCATAACCGATGCGGGCTGGGAACAGATGAAACAGGACCCGGATTACGAAGCCTGGATTCTTGGGTATTTTGTAGAAGACCGGTCGGTGAGAAATCCGTTTTACGGATGGGGAGGAAACACCGGCATGTTCATCACGGAACATTTTGGGGCGTCGATTGAAGAGCATCATGGAGAGGGATTTACCAAGACGGACACTAAGAAAACAAAAAAGGATGACGAAGAGTCCTGGTGGAGTATGCGGCATAAGCGGATGAAAAAATACCTCAAAGAGCAGGCGGTTTTGGCTCAGAAAAGAGAACAGAGCAGGGAAAAAGCCGCACAGCAGGAGTATATCAGGCAGCAATACGAAAGCAGCGTGCGCCTGCATAGTTTTCTGACAGAAGGCGTGCGGGGCGAACAGTCTTTGCTGCCGGATACAGAATCTGCAAAGCCTTCCGTTCCGCTGCTGTATGACGGAATGATGGATTTGTTTTCTACGATCCGGTCCAAAGGATAACATAACACGAATGACGATAGAACCGCCGGCTGCCTCCGGCGGGTTTCTTTGTGCAGAAAATTTTAATCCGGTTACTTTTTATGGAGTATCTGGCAGCAGGATAATTTCAAATGGATGAGAACGCACCCACTTGTGCTTGCAGGGCAACATCGGTTATAATCCCGTCTTTGACAGTTAGCAAAAGAAAAAATCGCTGTATCCCTTGTATTTACTGGGTTGCAGCGATTTTTGCCGTTGTCACGAAGTATAGTAATTTATTCCCTTCCTTTACTTTTTTTCTGGATAGTTCTCATTTTACTTTTGGTTATGTATTGATAATCGGTTCGAAAGCCACAGGCCTCATGAAGATCATCCGTAATAGCTTCCCGTTTATATAGAGGGATAAATCCTTGTTCCTGTATTTCTGCAAAATTCATCGTTTTTAGAGTGTCTAACAATTCTTCACAGGTGTATTTTGAATTTAGTTTTTTCTCAAGAAAACGGTAGAGTGTTAATGCGAGAAAACAAACAAGGAAATGTGCCCTGATTCGGTTTTCATCCTGTAAATAAACAGGCCTTGCACAAAAATCTGTTTTCATGATACGAAAACATTCTTCTATTTGCCATCTTCCTTCACTGACTTTTAAAATATCTCCTGCTTTATCATCGAGAAGATCTGTACACACAGCATAAAGTCCATCATACACAGATTCTCCTGTAATCTTATTTTCATCCAGGTAATGATGGATATCAGCAGCCTCCCCTTCTTTTGTAGCAGCTGTGGTTCCAATAAAACGGGCGGGATCGTTTGGATTTTTTCGGTTCTTCTTTATGCTTCCGGAATCTAACATTTTTTGCGCACGTTCCACTTGTTTATCACGAAGAGTCTTCTGGTAAAGCGCATATTTGGGAGAATATGTGAGGATCAAACGCTGATGGAGTTTCTTTGTGGTATAAGGTTCTTCTTTATAGTAGAGCCCTTTGTCATCGGCAGGCAGTTTCGTGATATCCACAGGCGCATCATCAGAAACTCTTTTGAAGCCTTTCGAATTAAAGGCCCATTCCTTTTCTTCTTTTTTCAATTTTTTAATTGATTGGGTAACGATATAGGCACGTTCCCCCATGTGGTTGTAAGCCCTGATATCCTCCGAACCGAGTCCAGCGTCACTGCAATAGATGAATTTCTGGCATCCAAACTCCCCAAGGACTTTCTTTTCCAATGGTTTTAGAGAGGTCTGCTCATTTGAGTTGCCTGGGAAAAGTGAAAAAGCAAGCGGAATACCGTCACCATCCATAAACAATCCCATCTGGATAATCGGGTTCGGTCTGTGTTCTTTACTTTTCCCATATTTCCTGCTTCCGTTTTCCTGTTCAATCTCAAAGTAATAATTCGAACAATCATAATAAAGGACCTTGTCGTTCCTGGTTCCTAAAAAATGGCTGTTTTTATAAACCTCCGATTGAATAAGGTCGCATTCTGTTCCGAGAACATCTAATGCACGATAAACGTCATGAAGACTGTAAGAAGGCTTTTCTAAGAATTCGGACGCAACTTTGAAGGAAGAACGCTTGCTTGAAGGTTCCAGGATCCTTGCGTAAATCAAATCAGAAAGAATGGCATTGATATCGTATTGAAATTTATATTTTGCTTTCAATTTGCGGCAAACTTTATATATTTGCAGCTGATAATAAATAGCCTGGGCAAAAAGATATCCGCCGCGAAAGAAGGCCTGTTTATCAAAATCCAGTTGACGGTCTGCATGAAAAGTAATCTGGACAGATTTGTTTAGCTGCTCTTGTTTGTACTTTAAGGTTTCAAGCCTGGCTTCTTCTTTTGCCCAGGCCATTACATCATTGCGAGTGGGGCCATGTTCAAGGAGAAGATCTTTTAATGTTCCAAGTTTTCGGACAATAACAGAAGTGCTTATTCCTTTATCGTTGATGAATCCTTTTGAGATATAAAAAGATTCCGCATTTTTGGATTTAGAAGTAATAACTCTCACAGGGAACGCCTCCTTTTCTATATTTTACTATACATTGCAATAAAATACAATAAAATAAAACAGAAAATTTGACATAAAAAAGGCAGGTTTTATGCGACCTGCAAGGTATTTATCTAATATTCAACTGTCAAACTCCCGTGTATGAAACTGCTGGGTCGATAAGCAGGCAAAGATTTTTATTTGACAACCCCAGGGTTGTGTGTTAAGCTGAAACGGTAAAGTGAATAACAAAATCTTCAGGGCAGGGTGACTTTGCAGATGCAGGGAATTCCCTACCGGTGGTAAAGCCCACGAGCCGCAAGGCATGATTCGGTGACTCTGATTCAACCGCACAGGTTTGATCAGCCAGAATTCCGAAGCCGACAGTATAGTCTGGATGAAAGAAGACATAATATCGTTAATCAGAAAAGTGCGTACGATACCATATCCGGCTCTGGAATAGAATGCTATTTCAGAGCCGGTTCCTGTATGGAAGAAGCCGGTCAGAGAGGGTGTGGACGATGAGACCAGAAGATTATATGATGCTTGCAGTAGAAGAAGCCAAAAAGGGAGAGGGCTTTACAAATCCCAATCCGATGGTGGGAGCCGTTCTTGTGAAAGACGGGCGTATCGTCGGCAGGGATTATCATCACAGATACGGGGAATACCATGCGGAACGGAATGCGATAGTTCACTGCGGCGAAGATTTGGACGGAGCCGAACTCTATGTGACGCTGGAACCGTGCTGTCATTACGGGAAGACGCCGCCCTGTACAGAGATTATCCTAGAGAGCGGCATACAAACCGTTTACATTGGTTCCATGGATCCCAATCCTCTGGTAGCGGGAAAAGGCGCGGAAATTTTAAGGCGGCATGGCATCGAAGTGATCACCGGGATCTGCGAAGATGAGTGCCGTAAGCTGAATCGTGTTTTTTTTCACTATATCCGCAGCAAAACGCCGTATGTCGTGATGAAATACGCCATGACGGCAGACGGAAAAATAGCGACGAAAACCGGGGCGTCGAAGTGGATTACCGGGGAAGCGGCAAGGGAGCGGGTACACAAAAGCCGTCATCAATATATGGGGATTATGGTGGGCGTGGGAACCGTGCTTGCCGATGATCCAAAGCTGACCTGCAGGCTAAAAGGAAAGAGGAGTCCCGTGCGTATTGTCTGTGATACGAACCTGCGGACGCCGCTTGCATCTGCACTCGTAAGAACTGCAAAGGAGACGCCTGTTATTCTTGCGACGGCTGTCCGGGACGAAGAAACGATACGTCCCTATCGAGAGGCAGGCTGCAGGGTTTTAGAAGTTCCGTTGGAACAAAAACACATCAATCTGCAGATTTTAATGCAGAAGCTGGGAGAACTGGGTATCGACAGTATTTTGTTAGAAGGCGGCGCAGAGCTTAATTACAGCGCGCTAAAGAGCGGAATTGTGCAGGCGGTGGATATGTATGTCGCGCCCAAGCTCTTTGGAGGTTTTGGCGCAAAAACTCCGGTTGCGGGCGAAGGCGTAAACCTTCCGCAGGAAGCGTTTGTTCTCTGTGAGCCAAGGATCGAACAGATCGGAGAAGATATTTTGATTCAGTGGGAGGTAAAGCCGTGTTTACGGGAATCATAGAAGAAAAAGGGAAGGTTCTTAGAACGGAGCCGGACAAGCTGCATATCCGTGCCCAAAAAGTGCTGGAGGGAACAAAGGTCGGAGACAGTATTGCGGTAAACGGCGTATGTTTAACGGTTACCGCCCTGGACGGCTCGTTATTTACGGCAGACGTTATGCCGGAAACGATGCAGCGGAGTTCTCTCGGCGCTCTGCGATCCGGCAGCGGCGTTAATTTGGAGCGGGCGATGGCGGCAGACGGCCGTTTCGGCGGGCATATCGTATCCGGGCATATCGACGGAACGGGGACGGTAGAGAATATTGTAAAAGACGGCAACGCCGTCCGCTGCCGGATCCGGACGCAGCAGGAGATTACCCGGGGTATCGTGGAAAAAGGGTCGGTAGCCATAGACGGAATCAGCCTTACCGTTACGATGGTACAATCGGAGCGGTTTGAAGTATCGGTGATTCCCCACACCTTAAAAGAGACCATATTGGGGGAAAAACGAATTGGTTCCGTTGTGAATCTGGAAAATGACATCATAGGCAAGTATGTGGAGCGCCTGCTGTTTAGCACACAGAAAGAAACGCAGGGAATGGCGCAAAAAGAAACGGTCCTGACAAGAGAATTTCTGCTTCGGGCCGGATTTTAAGAGGAGGTCGTAATATGGACGAATTATCTGCATTCGGCTCGGTGGAGCAGGCTCTTGCGGATTTAAAAAACGGTAAGATTATACTGGTAACAGACAACGAGGACAGGGAAAACGAAGGAGATTTTATCTGCGCCGCGGAATTTGCCACAACAGAAAACGTGAATTTTATGGCAGTACACGGGAAAGGATTGATCTGTATGCCCATGGGGCAGTCTCTGGTAGAGAAACTGATGCTGCCGCAGATGGTCGCTGACAATACGGATAATCATGAGACGGCGTTTACTGTATCCATCGACGCGGCAGAGACGACAACCGGAATTTCTGCCAAAGAGCGGGGAATTACCGCCAGAAAATGCGTAGATGAACATGCAAAACCGGAGGATTTTCGCAGGCCCGGGCACATGTTTCCCCTTCTGGCAAAGAAAAACGGGGTACTGGAACGGGAAGGGCATACGGAAGCGACCGTAGATTTAATGCGTCTGGCAGGGTTAAAAGAATGCGGGCTTTGCTGTGAGATTATGCGGGAAGACGGTACGATGATGCGGACGCCGGAGCTGATAAAGCTGGCAGAAAAGTTTGGAATTACCATGATAACCATTCAGTCGTTAAAGGACTACCGGAAAGTACACGAGAAACTGGTGCAGAAGGTTGCCGTAACGAAAATGCCCACGCGTTTCGGTGAATTTATTGCCCACGGCTACATCAATACGTTAAACGGAGAACACCATGTGGCGCTGGTAAAAGGGGAGATCGGAGACGGAGAGGACCTTTTATGCCGGGTACATTCCGAATGTCTTACCGGAGATGCGTTCGGATCGATGAAATGCGACTGCGGACAGCAGCTTCAGTCGGCGATGCGGCAGATCGAAGCGGAAGAAAGAGGCGTACTTTTGTACCTGCGCCAGGAGGGCAGGGGGATTGGACTGATAAATAAACTGCGGGCGTATGAGCTGCAGGATCAGGGAATGGACACGGTAGAAGCCAATCTTGCGCTCGGATTTGAGGAGGATCTGCGGGAATATTATATCGGCGCTCAGATTTTAAGGGACCTGGGCGTAAAGAGCCTGAAGCTTCTGACGAATAATCCCAGAAAGATCGACGGGCTTTCGGAATTCGGGTTAAGTATCAAGATGCGTGTGCCGATTCAGATGGAGCTGACGCCGTTTGATTCTTACTATATGCGGACGAAGCAGAAGAAAATGGGGCATATGCTGGATTATTAGAGACAGAATTAAAAAAACAGAACAGGAGATCAGAATATGAATATATTTGAAGGAAATATAGTAGCAAAGGATGTCAAAATCGGGATTGTGGCAGCAAGGTTTAATGAATTTATTACCTCAAAGCTTTTAAGCGGCGCAGTGGACGGTTTAACCAGACATGACGTAAAAGAAGAACAGATCGATGTGGCATGGGTGCCGGGAGCGTTTGAAATTCCTTTGATTGCACAGAAGATGGCGCAGAGCGGAAAATATGACGCCGTCATCTGCCTGGGAGCCGTGATCCGGGGAGCGACAACACATTATGATTATGTGTGCGCGGAAGTATCCAAGGGAATTGCGCAGATTTCCCTGCAGACGGGGGTTCCGGTTATGTTTGGCGTGCTGACCACCGATACGATTGAACAGGCGATCGAGCGCGCCGGAAGCAAAGCGGGCAACAAAGGCTTTGACTGCGCGGCGGGAGCAATTGAAATGATCAACCTGCTCCGGAGAATATAAAAAAGATCTGTCGGCGGTATAGACAGAGCAAAGACCTCAAATCTTATTGGTTTGGGGTCTTTTCTTGTTTATTGTTACAGTCTTATCAAATATACTGTGAAGTATTATGTTTGAGCGGCAATAAAAAATACGAAGTTATGTAGATACCACAATCCTAAATCCGCCCGAAATCCAGGCGTTGCCTGGTTTATTTGGTTGTTGACGTGTTTGGTAATCGGTGTTAATATTAAATAAGTTTATAATTAATTAGTACCTGTTGATACACGCTGAAGAGGATATCCGTCAGGGATAGGAAAGGGGTTTATTATGAAAGCAAAACAAGTATTGGCCGGAATGCTGACAAGTATCATGCTTGTGGCAAACGTTCCGGTTTTTGGGGGAGGGAATTACCCGATGCCGGTAAAGGCAGAGGAAGCGTCTGCCAGAGAACCTGTCCGTTACAGGGCAGTGCCGGGAAGCAGTATGAAAGTAGAGTCGGACTGGAACTGTCGAGAGGATGCAAAATTGGACAATATCAAATCGGATGCCGCCAATTACGCGCTTTCCCGTTATAATACAGGGGGAATACCGAGATCGAGCCAGTTAGAAGCGAGGAACAAGATTTACATCAAACTTGACAATCCGGCGAACGTATCAAAGCTTGTCTGGTGGGCGGATGAAGATGCGATAAGCAACGGTTATGGCTGGAACGTGCATAACGGAACGTTGACGCGCTGCAAGATATCCGTGACAACGGAAAGCGTAGCCAGCGCGGAGGCTATGAGAAACCTGGCGGAAAATCAATGGACAGTTCAGGAGGGTGCTACAGGGGATGTACGGCTGGACTCCAATGACGACAGCAACAAGAACCATGGTTACTGTGAACATGGCAATGATGAGGAACATACGTTAAATGTAGCGCATGATATTAAACTGAGCGATTGCTTTACCGATATTCCTCAGAATATTACAGGTATCCGGATTGAAGTATTGAATACGGCGGGAGCTTATACGGGAAGCAGCGGGGATCAGCCGGAAAAAGACGAGCGTGATACCTATATCAACGGCCGTGAATTATGGGTTATGACAGGCGAAGGAAAAGAGAGCAAACTGACCGGATTGACCGCATATGCAGATTTTGCAACAGAAGCGGGCTGCGGCATTGAAAAGCTTGTCGACGGCGTAATTACAAAAGAAGGAAGAATGAGTTCTCTGACAGAGCCTGCAGCCGGAGAGACAAAAGAGAACGGTCAGTCTCCCTGGAAAAATAATCACAGAGAATATTTTGCAAACAACAATATCTATATCGATATCGGAGCGACAAAAACGCTTGGAAAACTGACGTATGTGCCGGGAACGCAGAACGGATCAATCAAGCGCTGCAATATCTATACTTCCAATACGGTTCCGTCAAGCGGGAAAATGGCAGATATTGAGGATTGGGAGCTGGCATATACCAACGTCCCGGTACCGGATCAGGACGGAAACATAGATACGTCACGAGACTGGTCAGAGTATAACGGGTCTTTGAGCGCTTTGGGAAATGCAAAGGAAGCTGTTTTTAACCAATATAAAAATGCGAGATATGTCCGCATTGAAGTCATCAACACGCAGGGAAGCGGGACAGAGAATAAGTGGATCAATATCGGACGCGTCTACATATATGAGGCGGAGGCCGTATATACAGGAACGGTGGAGAATGTGGCGCTTGCTTCCAGCGGGACGCAGGTGGCTGCTTATACAGGAACCTTCCGTGATGCTTCTTCGGGACAGAACTTATCCCCGGACCGGGCGATTAACGGTCTTGGCAATGACATGACACAGCCGAATAAAAACGGTTGGCATTACTGGGTGGGAACGGTTCCGCTTAGAGATGCAAGCTTAAATTCGATTGCGAATAATGTAAATTATATGGTCTTAGACCTCGGAGAACATACGACGGTGGATCTTTCAGAGATTCAGGTTCGCTGGCAGAATAACGCATGGGCAAGCAGATACAGAATAGAGACCAGCGTTACGCCGCCAGGAGCTACAGGAAATGTCATTACAGGCGACACGACGGTGGTGACAGAAGATACGCTGGAAAAAGAAGGCTGGACAACAGTTGCAGAGTACCCGGGGGAAAAAGAGAATCCGCGGGATCGAGTGAACAACGCAGGTCAGGCTGCTTATGCGTATCCTCTGGATACATTCAGCGGTGAAGAGCTTTCGACAAAGGAACTGGGACGTTATGTTCGTATTGTTATAAACGAAGTCAGCCAGGGAGGTTCCTATACCGCGCCGGGATTACGTGCATTAGAGATTCACGGAATCAGGCAGACCGGAGAGATCAGTAATCTGGATCTGGATCTGAATGAAGAACCGGTGTATGCGGGAGTTATGCGCAGACCGGATACACCTCAGGGCGCAAACTATCATCTCGAAGATTACGACTGGTACAAAGACGGGACGAAGCTGGATAAGGAGAAGGACAGCTTTGGCGCGGGAACATATACATTAAAAGCTAAAGTGGCAACACGGTACGAACTTGCAGAGCTGGTAGAGGCGACCATCGGCGGACAGCAGGCAGTGATAGAAGAAGGTACGGAAACCAATTCCGGCGGAGAGACCGTATATACGGTGAGCCGTGAGTATACCATTGAAGATCCCAGTGCAGCAAAACAGGCGTTGGAGACGTATCTAAACCGTACGGATGTTAAAGGGGCGTTTGATACAAATAACAGGGATGAGAGCAACGGGAACAAACTGATTTACCGAATTGAAGGCTGGGAGATTTTCCGTGCCGCATATGTAGCTGCAAAAAGTATGATAGAAATGACGACGGAGGGAGGTTCGTCGGATGTCGTATGGTATTTGAAATCGGAATATGTTAGTGCGAAATCGAAGCTGGAGCGGGCATTTAACGGACTGATACGACGTGGTGAAGGAAATATCATTGAAACGGATAAGGATATGCCGGACGTTACGGTCATACCTCCCGCATCGGGAGATTCTCCCGCTAACGCGAAACTTACCAACCCCGGCAAACTTGAGAATGAAAATCTCGGACTGGTGCGGGAGCGTGATCATTCCAAACCATACTTCCATGTAGATGAGTCTGGATATATGCATGGAAGAGTAAAAGCTCCCAATGATGATGAAAAAAACAGTCTGTTCAATTTTAGCGGAACAACAAAATTTATGATCAAATGCCAGGTCAAAGTTCCGGAGCAGGTTACGAAAAAAGAAACGATTGTCGGAAGGTTAAAAGGCTGGGGTCTGCAGATTCTGCCCAGGGACCACAGGAATAACACGACAAAAAATACAGACAATCCGACGGAGCAGCTGATTGCGTTCGCTTACAGCAGCGATAGCGTATGGCCGCAGGCAACCTACAATATACCGACGGAAGGCTGGTACGGTCAGGACCATGATGTTGTGGCAGTCTTTAACGGAGGATATTTCCAGCTGTATGTAGACGGCGAGGCAGGCGAGTACCGAAGAACGGCAAACAACGAGATCACGTCGGGACCTCTGACGGTGAACTACAATACCAGCACATTCTGCGTCGGTTACAATGAAAATCCGGAAGTGTCCGGGAACATGGAAGATTTTTCGGGCGGAATGAAAGATTTTGCAATGTATGTAGGTAAAGACTGCCTGAACGATCTTTCCACGCTGGAGAGCGCTTCCGGACAGGAGCAGAACAAAAAGGAAGTGTTCGAGCAGGCGCTTACAGCACTATTGAACGGAACGGATGCAGATGTGACTCTCACAGGAGAACCCACGAAGTACGATGTTTCAAGGACTGTATGGGAATTGGTAGAAGACGGCGAAACAACGGCGCTGCCGGGAGGAAGCGCATTTGAACGCTACAGGGATTATAAGGTTACAATCGATATCAGGACGACAGAGGGAGATCGGTTTGACAAACAGCAGGCAATTTTAAGGACAGGCGAGGGAGATGACGCGGTTCTTGCGCATGAAATTGTACCGACCGAGGAAGAAGTATTGATTCGTCTCAGCTATATATTCCGCGGAGAAAAGCATCCGAAAGAGACGCTCACGGAATATCTGGCAGGTCTTGCCGACGAACTTGAGATTCGTGTAGAAAATGACAGCCTGGTAAATAAGGATAAGACAACAGGCACAAAGAAATATACGACGGCAGGCTGGAACGAATTTGTACCTATTTATAATGCGGCTGTGGAACAGGCAGAACAGGATAAGGCATGGGGAGCGGAAAACAATGCCGATCGTTTCAGTAATGCATTGACGGATCTGCAGGAAGCAGTAAGAGCGTTAAAGACAAAGACAGCCAACGGACAGTGTGAATGTGTGCTTGGAACCATTACGTTTACCGGAGAAAATATTGCGCTGGATGAGGCGTCAGCTGAAATTACTTTAAATGCTGCATGTACGATAGACAATACGAACTGTATCCGGCATACGGGGGATGCAAAAGCTGAGGCAGTGATCACATATACCTGTGACGAAGAGAACGAAGCGGGAGCATCTATCCAGGGAGACAAACTGACTGTAACACAGGAAGGAAGTGTGACGGTAACTGCCAGAGTACAGTTAGTAGACGAAGGCACGACTGCGGCGGAAGGCACGGCGGAAGCGGTATTTACTGCAGCAAGCACACCGGCTGATGCAGGCGATCAGGAAGGGCTGAACACTGCAATCGGGGCTATAGAGAGCGCCATTTCAAAACTCAAGCAGTCGGATTATACACCGGAGAGCTGGCAGGCGCTTTTGTCAAAGCTGCAAGAGGCAAAAGATATGCTGAGTGATTTGGCGGCAATGCTGGAAGGAACCAGCGATAAAACAGTGAACAAAAATCAGGTCGCAGGCATGATTGAGGATCTGGATGTAAACAAAATTCTGGTGAAGAAGGAAGACAAAACCGCGCAGGCAAAAGAAAACCTGCAGAAAGCGATCAGGGCTGCGGATGCAGTTTTTGCAGCCGGCAGCAAGGATTATACCGATGCGGCTTGGAAAGCGTTTGAAGAAGCTTACAAAGCGGCGAAGGCAGCGCCTGCAAATGCAGACGCAAATACGCTGAAAAAACTTACGGATGCACTGGTAAGCGCACAGGCGGGCCTGAACAAGCCAGTCGTGTTGGGAGATACAAAAACGACCGGCGGCATGCAGTATCGTGTGACAAACGCAGGCAGCAGGGCAGTAATGCTGATCAAAGGCAAAGATGTAAAAAATATTACAATTCCTGCAGCAATTACAATCAAAGGCGCGTCTTATAAAGTGACGGCGGTTGGAGACCAGGCATTTGCAAATAAAGGCAAGATTCAGAAACTGACCATCGGCATAAACGTGACAAAGATCGGTAAAAAAGCATTTATGAAATGTAAAAAACTGAAAAATGTTATTTTCAAGGGTGCAAAAGTGAAAACCGTAAAGAATAAAGCGTTTAAATCGACCGGTTCAAAAGTGAAAGTGAAGTTTTCGAAGAAACTCAAAGGAAAACAGCGCACTCAGCTGATTAAGAAACTGAAAAAAGCGGGAATGAAAATCAAATAAGGCATAGGATAATATATGAAACGCTGCCAAACAGATCGAAAGTATCTATGAGGCAGCGTTTCAATAATTATAGCGGCAGACAGCGTTTTGGTCTCAAAAGAGCTATTCTATGCAATATAGCTTTAATATGTTGTAAAAAGGGATGAAAATATGTTAAAATGTCACTATAATAGAAAGACAAGGGAGGTACATATGAACAAATTATGGAAACGAATACTGGCAATGACATTGGTATTTGGTCTGACTGCCAGCAGCATTTGTTTCAAAACGGAAAATGATGCGGCATGGGCAGCGGAACCCGATTTGACGGACGGGCTGGTTGGATACTGGACATTTGAAGGGGAAACAGAATCAGATCGCCTTGCAAGCAAGGCATCCGTCTCTAATGTGACTGCGGTCAAAACGGGAGACGGCGTTACGTTAAACGGTTTGGGTGAAGGCGACAGCAACGGAACGATATCTTTTCAAGGCAGCAACAGCTCATATCTCACATTAAATTTGGTGAATGCGGGCATGGGATTGACGTCTTCCAATGCATTTACACTCGGAGCATGGATCAAATATCAAACGATGACAGGCGACAACACAAGCGTTTTTCATCAGGACGGAACCGGCAGCGGAAGAGCCATTCTAACGATTGGAAGCAATGGCAAATACGGCACGTATCTGGATGCATCAAACCGGTACTGCAGCCAGACAGTGCAGAGACAGAAGTGGCATCACATTATGTTGTCAGTGGACGCTGCAGACGTTTCACCGAGAAAGGTCCGTTTTTATCTGGACGGCGTACTGACCAACGAGGAGACTCTGACCGGAAGCCTTGTAGACGGCAGCGGTAATATCCGCGTCGGTGCGCACAGAGATCATGCGGCTAATTCTGCAGTGAACGGGACAATGGATGAGATCCGTTATTACAACAAAGTGATCGATGCTTCTGCCGTCAAAGCAATTTATGATCTGCACAGCGAAGGAATGGAGACGCAGGAGGTAAGAGAACGGCTGCAGACATGGATTGAAAGGGCAGAAGCGCTGCATGCAGACGGCACGGATGAAGCGGCGGCAAACCTGCGGCAGGCAATCCAAAGAGCGGAAGCAATCAAGAACAACGCCTCTGCGCAGATTATGGAAATCGAAGAGGTGATTACACAGCTTCAGGAAGCGGTACAGGCATATGAGGCAGGCATGCCGATTACAATTGAAGTAGATACTTCCAATGAGATAAGGAATATTCCGTCCGCTATGTTTGGCATTAACCATCGTTATCATAATTATGGCTACGGAACCTGGGATCGTGAGAACAATAAAATCAACGATGCGTTTGATGCGCTTACAAAAGAAGCCAATTTCGGTTCCGTACGTTATCCGGGAGGTACGGTTTCCAATCTCTTTACCTGGAAAGACACGATAGGCGAGGAGAGAACGACGACGATTGCCGGAAATAATTTCTATTCCAATGCCGGAGAGCAGCCGGTAGATCCTGCGTTTGGCGTGGATGAAGCGATGAAGTGGATTTACGACGATTTAAATGCAGAAGCGATTTTTGTCTATGGCCTGGGAAGAGGAAATCCGGAGGATGCGGCGGATCTGGTCGAGTATTTAAACGCGCCCAACGACGGAAGCAATCCGAACGGCGGAACAGACTGGGCGAGAGTGCGTGCGGAAAACGGGCATGAAGAACCTTACGGCGTTGTACGGTTTGAACTTGGCAATGAATTCAGCGATACGGGGCAAAATTATTGGATGTCGGGACTCAGCGAAAATAACAAGGGCGTTGTGGATCTTTATATTGAAGGCGACCGAATGACGATTTCCGGACAGACCAGTTATTTTCAGACCAACAACAAAGTGGCAAAGAAGGGTGACTGGAGAGCGTCGGCGTCTTTGAGCGACGGAAATCCGAATGAGGAACGTTATGTGTATTATCTTCCGGTTGTACAGGATACGGCGGAAGTATTTGTCGCAGGAACAAAGTGGGAAGTGGTAGATTCTCTGGCGGACAAAGGAGCAGAGAATGTGTGCACTTTTGACTACAAAACAGGTAAAATTACTTTCGGAGACGGGACAAACGGCAATATTCCGGCGCGGGGGGCGCAGATTACCTGCAATTATAAGACAGATCAGGCGGGATTTGTCGCTTATTATGAAGCGATGAAAGCAGTAGATCCGAATATTGAACTTTATTCCGGCATTTATGACGGGCATCAGAACAGTTTTATCGACAAGATGCATCAAAAGGGATACGATGACAAATATGACGGCGTCATTATTCATCCCTATAGCAAAAGCGTTACCGGTTATGGAGATTCTCTGGTAAAAGCAAAGAATTATTCCAATCAAATCGCAACCTATAAAAATAAAATGCATACGGTGACAAACGATGACAGTAAAAAAGTGGCGGTTTCCGAATTTGGAATTTTAAGTGTCAGTCCGGCAAGCAATTATCAGACTTCTCTGGGGCATGCGATTTATATTGCAAACCATATGATCGACTGTGTCAATGCCGGAGCGGCATACCAGAACAAACACTGCCTTGTGGATACCACGGCGGGAAGCGATAATCTGGGCGCGTGGCAGCAGTGTGTCATTCAGTGCCATGAGGGGAGTGAAGGAAACCAATATGTATCGACTCCTTCCGCCCGTTTGTTCTCCCTATTCAATCAGATGACGGGAAATCATCAGGTCAGTGAGACGGTCGTGGGCAATGACGTATTTACAGGCAGCGGAAATACTGCCGTGAATAACATCAACGTATATTCCACGACAGATGATGACGGAAACACGTATGTTATGGTTGTGAATAATAAAGAAGAGAGCGCGGCTTCTGTTGCACTTTCGATAAAGGACCGGAATCTGACAGGACAGAAGATACAGGTCTGGTCTCTGGCGTCGGAGAATGTAACGGATATGAATACGTTAGCCGAACCGGATAAAATAACGGTGGAGAAAACAGAAGTCACGGCGGAAGAGGGCAGTTTTGTTTATACACTGGCTCCTCATGCCGTTTACAGTTTTAAGATCCCGGAAGAAAAGCCGATTGATGCCGGAGAGATTGTAGAAACCGGCAGTCAGGAAGGCGGAATGGTAACCGGAATTCCCGATCAGGCGATGCCGGGGGATGTTGTGACAGTGACGGCAGAACCGGAAGAAGGTTATGAATTTGCCGGCTGGTTTATCAAAGGCAGTGAAGAGATGCTTTCCGCAGATAAAAATTATACGTTTACGGTGACGCCGGGACAGACGCTTCAAGCAAGGTTTGCAAAGAAAACATTTCAGGTGAAGGTGACGGCGCAGACGGGAGGAAGTGCATCCAGCAGCGTATCGCAGGCCCCCTATCAAACGTCGGTCACCGTTACGGCATCTTTGCAGGCGGGTTATGAATTTGCCGGCTGGTATGAGGGAAATAAGCTGGTATCGAAGGAGATCCGTTATACGTTTTCTTTACAGAAAGATACGGAGCTGACGGCAAAATTTACGAAAAAACCCTCGGAGCAGGAAACGATAACAAAACCGGAAGTGCCCAAAGGGCTGAAAGCGAAGAAAGCAAAGAAGGGAATCCAGTTAAGCTGGAAAAAGACAAACGGAGCGGACGGTTATGTGATTTACCGTTCTTATAAGAAAAAGAAGGGTTATAAAAAAATTGCCGAGATCAAGAAAGGCGGAACGAAAAAGTATCTGGACAAGAAAGCAAAAAAAGGAAAAACCGCTTATTACAAAATCAAATCTTACAAAAACAGCAACGGTAAAAAAGTGCTGAGCGGCACATTTTCTAAAGTGGTAAGCAAAAAGCGGTAAATGGTACTGTGTAAAACGGGTAAGTTTGTTACAATGGTGACATGAATAATAAAATAAGCAGGAGGTATGGATGTATGGACAAACCGGTATTGGTGGTTATGGCAGCAGGCATGGGAAGCCGTTACGGAGGCTTAAAACAGATGGATCCGATGGATGATGCGGGACATGTAATCCTTGATTTTTCCGTTTACGATGCCATGCTGGCTGGATTTGAAAAGGTAATCTTCATCATAAAAAGAGAGAATGAAGAAGTATTCCGGGAATGTATCGGAGACCGGATTGCAAAACGGATGCAGGTAACATATGCCTATCAGGATTTAGATGCGCTTCCGGAGGGGTATACGGTTCCCGAAGGCAGGCAGAAACCGTTTGGTACGGGGCATGCCGTTTTATGCTGCAAGGATCAGGTGAACGGACCGTTCGCAGTGATCAATGCGGATGACTTTTACGGGCGCCGTGCATTTCAGATGATTTATGATTATCTGAGCAGTCCGAAAGAGGAAAACGGCAGGTATCAGTATGTGATGGTGGGTTACATTATGGAAAATACCCTGACGGAAAACGGTCATGTAGCGAGAGGCGTCTGCAGAATCGATGAAAACGGTCATCTTGTGGAAATCCACGAACGTACCAGGATTGAGAGACACGGGGATAAAACGGAATATACCGAGGATGAGGGCGCTTCCTGGGTGAAAATTCCGGAGGGAAGCATTGCATCTATGAATATGTGGGGATTCGAGCAGAATCTGATGGATGAGCTGGAGCAGCGTTTTCCGGCATTCTTAGAAGAAAATCTGTCCGAAAATCCGCTCAAATGTGAATTTTTCCTTCCGTCTGCCGTACAGCAGCTGATGGAGGAACAGAAAGCCGAAGTTGCGGTATTGAAATCCGAGGATCGCTGGTATGGAGTAACATATAAAGAAGATAAAGAAACCGTAATGAAAGCAATCGCAGATTTTAAAGCAAACGGGATTTATCCGGAACAATTATGGGAAGCATAAGGAGAGGGATACAAATGGAAAAGAAACAGCTTTTGAAACAGTTTTTAGTAGAGCAGGATGTGGTTTCTGTAGAGCCGTACGGCAGCGGACATATTAATCATACATATCTTGCCAAAATGTCAGAGGGCAGGAAATACATTCTGCAGGGGATCAATACGACGATATTTAAAAATACGGATGAGCTGATGGAAAATATTCTGCATGTGACGTCGTTTCTGCGGGAGGAGATCAGCCGCACAGGCGGAGATCCCAAGAGAGGGACGCTTACCGTAGTCATGACGAAAGACGGATCTTCATACTATACGGATGAAGACGGCAGTAAGTGGCGCGTATATGAGTTTATTGAAGGCGCACAGACATTTGATGCGGTAGAAAGCAAGGAAGATTTTTACCAGAGCGCCGTAGCGTTCGGCAAATTTCAGGCGCAGCTTGCCAATTTCCCGGCGGAGACGCTGCATGAAACCATTCCGAATTTCCATAATACGGCGAAAAGATATCAGGATTTTGAAAAAGCAGTAGAAGCGGACGTAAAGGGCAGGGCTGCCGAAGTGCAGGAAGAAATTGCGTTTGTGCGGGCAAGGAGCAAGGAAGTATCCGAACTTCATGATATGCTGGCAAAAGGCGAGCTGCCGCTGCGGGTTACGCATAACGATACGAAACTGAACAATATTATGATCGATTCCGATACGCATCAGGCGATCTGCGTGATCGATCTGGATACGGTAATGCCGGGACTTTCCGCGCATGATTTCGGCGATGCGATCCGTTTTGGGGCGAATACGGCTGCAGAAGACGAGCCGGATGTATCAAAAGTATCGCTGTCCCTGGAATTATTTGAGATTTACGTCAAAGGATTTTTAGAAGGCTGCGGCGGAAGGCTGACGCCGAATGAAATCAAGGTACTGCCGATGGGAGCGAAAATGATGACGTTAGAATGCGGCATGCGTTTTCTGGCAGATTACCTGGAAGGCGACGTTTATTTTAAAATTTCAAGAGAGAAGCACAATCTTGACCGATGCAGAACGCAGTTTGCGCTGGTAGCGGATATGGAGAAGAAATGGCAGCAGATGTGTGAACTGTGCCGGTAAGCGCCTCAGGTGATGAAAAGAGAAACGTGGGAACAGGACCGCATGCAGAAACGGTCTGATCCTTCGCATAGGCGCTGAAAAAATTATATGTTTTAAAGGATAAGGTTTAAGAATGAGACTGCTTTTTATACGGCACGGAGAGCCGGACTATGAAAAAGATTCCCTGACTCCCAAAGGGTTTCGGGAAGCGGAGTATCTTGCAGAATATCTTGCAGGCGAAAAAATAGACTATTGTTATGTTTCACCTCTGGGAAGGGCAAAGGATACGGCGCTTCCCACCCTTCAAAAAAAGAGGATGCAGGCGGAAGAATGTGACTGGCTGCAGGAATTTCCCGCAAAAGTCATACGGCCTGACAAGGGATATAAAATCAACTGCTGGGATTTTCTGCCGCAGGACTGGACAAACGTCAGGGAATATTATGACAGGGACGCATGGGCTCAGACTGCTTTGATGAAAGAAGGCGGCGTGTGGGAAGAGTATGTGCATGTGACAAAATCGTTTGACGCGCTGTTAGAAAAGCATGGATATGTTCGGGACGGTAATTGTTACCGCGCAGAACTGGCAAATCGAGATACGATTGCATTCTTCTGCCATTTTGCATTGGAGTGCGTGCTGCTGGGGCACTTGATCGGCGTTTCGCCGATGACGCTCTGGCATGGGTTCTGCGCTGCGCCGTCCTCCGTTTCCACGGTGATGACAGAAGAGAGGAGAGAAGGGATTGCATCATTTCGTATCAGCCGATTCGGAGATGTTTCCCATCTTTATATCAAAGGGGAAGCGCCGTCCTTTTTTGCAAGATATTGTGAAACTTTTGACAGTGATGAGCTGCATGACTAAGTGATAATAAAAAGAGCTGCAACCGTTTTCAGGCTGCAGCTTCTTTTTTATCGCTTTTATTCTGATTTTGTGTATCCGTTGCTTTTTAAGGATTCTTCACTGGCTTTTAAGGAAATTTTGCCGCTCCCATCGCCGCCTGCCATATCCAGCAGACCTTTGGATGTCAGTTCTTTTACGGCGTCTCCTGTGGTGTCAACATCTATATTGAATGTGATGGTGTTATCTTCGGCGGTCATTTTACAGCTTACGCCTTCGATTTCGTTATACTGTCCTGCTAATTCTTCGTAAACGGAATTGAGCTGTTCTTTTACGTCATCCTCAAAGGAAGAAATATCAAATTCGATCACTTCCGTAAGCTTTTCTACGGTATCGCCTTTTGCTGAAAAGGTCATAGTGTCTTTTGCTTTGAGTCCGTTTTCTTCCATTTCGCCCTGGTATGTAACGGTCTGTTCTTTGCCTCCACAGGCTGTCATTGTAAATATCATTCCCAGTGCCAATAAACCAATAATTACATGTTTCATTCTTTTCATATCATCTTCTCCTCCTGTTTATATGATATTGTATTTTTTTATGCAATGTAAATTTTACTCCCTGTTGTATAGGTTTGTCAAGTGCTCGTGTGGTTTTTGGACTTTAAAATACTCTATTGAATAAATTTCATTTATTTACAAATACTATCATCACAGGAAGTTAATTTCATAAAAGAGATTGCGCCGCGGCGAACGATAGAAAATGTAAATGGAGGAATATTTCATATGAAAGCAACAGGAATTGTGCGCAGAATAGACTAATGCGTTATAATAGGACAAGGTTAAGGAAGCCGCATAAATGCAGGGTTTTCGCTGATTTTGTCCAAACTAAAACACAGGGAATCCGGCGGCAGATGGACCAAATACATAAGAAAGGAAGGTTTGCTATAAGGATTCGCAAAGACTCTGTAAGTGAAAATTGCCACAGGGGGGCGGGCCATAGTTATTATCGCTCTGGATTTCTTTTTACAAATGAAATATAGATAGGCTGAAAATTGGGAGAAATAGAATTTGATTGGGAGAAAATATAGATAAGTTAAGAGCCAGATTGGGAGATTCAATTCCGTCTGGCTTTTTTGCTTATATATAATTAGGCATGGAATAAATGCCAATAATTTATGAAAGATAGAATTGGAGGAAAATGTATGAAACAGGCCTCTTATTGCGGTTACAGCAACACGGTAAGCCCCGGTATGTGGTCTGGAGGCATTGTAGGGCATGCCTGCGCAGGAGGATATTGTAAGTATTCTTAATAAAATACGTATTTTTGGTGCAAATACGCAGAAAAAGGCTTCCGACCATGACCTGCTGAACCGCATTGTCACATGGTCTGGCAGGAGGCTGAGAGGGGATAGACGCAATGATTTTAATGTCCCAGGGCTACACCAGCAGTGAGATCGGGGAGCACATGGACGCTTCTGCAAAGCTTGTGTGCGCATGGGCTTCAATGGTGAGGAAGTTCCTGAAAGCATGTCCGGAAGAGGAATTTATTGACACAAGGGGAAACAAGTGATATATTTGTCGTATAAAGAGATAAATATATCACAATAATGGGAGGATTAAGATGAAAACAAATAAAAAGAAAATTTGGATTGGCTGTGGGATACTTTGTGTGTTGAGTGTGCTTCTTTCGTCATGGTACGCGGTGGCTTATAATGATTCCCGTCTGGTAGTTCCGATGGATTTTAAGGATTCTGTATTTGACATAAAGGATTTGCCGATGATTGTTTCGCTTTCTCTTGTTTGTGTTTATCTTGTTGCACTGTTTGTCATGCTTTTTATCCATGCAGGAAAAAAGCAGAGACAAGCAGTAGAAACAGGTGTCACCCGTAAAATAAATCCAAAGCTGGGGTGTTTGGGAATATTGGGATTTTTGGGGTTTGCCGGTTTCTGGACATATCCTGTGGATGGTACAGTTTTTCCGTTTGCGTTTTTCCTGTTCTTCGGTTTTTTTGGTTTTTACTATGAAGGAAAGATGTCAGGAACATTTATGGATGAGCGTTTCCGTGAGAACATTGCCCGCGCTAAGCTGAAAGCGTATAGGATCACTTTTGGGGTTATGCATGCCGCACTGATCATTCTCTGTCAGGGGAAACTTTTTGGAAACCTCGAGTACACCCTGATTGCTGCGATTATTAGCCTTTCCCTTGCATTGGGCCTGGGGATTTTCCTCTCGGAATACTTGCTGTACCGGTATGACCATGACGACCAGGCAGAGGAAGGCGGGGAATAAGATATGGCAGAATTTGAATGCAGATTAAAAAAGTACCGGCAGATGAAAGACCTGACACAGGAGCAATTGGCGGAAAAAGTAGGTGTGCGCCGGGAAACGATTATGCGTCTGGAAAAAGCGCAGTATAATCCGTCATTAAAGCTGGCAGTTGATATTTCCAGAGCTGTAGAAGCCCCGATTGAAGAAATTTTTGTTTTTCAATAGAATTTCGCAAATTTATTTCCAGACAATTCCTGATAAAATCTAAAGGAGTATGGATATGAAAAAGATCTTGCTGGTAGAGGATGACGACCTTTTAAATAAAACGCTGACGTACAACCTGATTTCCGAGGGTTATGATACCGTATCAGCTCTGAATGCAGGCACAGCCGCCGGGTTATTGACGCAGACGGAATATGACTTGGTGCTTCTGGACATCAACCTGCCGGACGGCAGCGGCTATGACCTGTGCAGTCTCATAAAGCCGGAGAACCCGGACACGCTGGTGATCTTCCTGACTGCCAACGACCAGGAGAGCGACCAGATCCGGGGATATGAAGTCGGTGCGGTGGATTATATCACCAAGCCCTTTTCCGTCGGGGCGCTGCTGCGGAAGATACGGGCCATGTTCGCTATGCTGGAACACCGGGGGTTTACAAAGGATTTCTATGATGACGGCAGGCTGTTCTTGGACTTCTCGGAGCAGTCCGCCGCGCTGAACGGAAAGACCATTACCCTTTCCGCCATGGAGTATAAGATGCTGCACCTGTTCTGCAAAAACCCCAAACAGATCCTTACCAGGCAGCGGCTTCTGGAACGGCTGTGGGATGCGGAGGAAAACTATGTGGACGAACACACCCTGACCACCTCCATCAGCCGTATACGGGGCAAGATTGAGGCTGATGGCGACGCTTACATCAAAACGATTTACGGGATTGGGTATCAGTGGATGGGAGGCGAGAGGAAATGAATCTGGGGAGGATCTCTGTAAAAAGGATATTCCTGCTGGTCAGCGGCGGTATGGCGGTTTCCATGCTGGCCATCTGCGCGGTTTTCTTCGCGGTGACAGGACAGATGTGGATACTGGCCTTTGGCATGCTCCTGATGCTCTGCGCCTTTGCGTGGATGTTCCTTCTGTCGATTGCCTTTGGCAAACGGCTTTCCGTATTTACCCGGGAGCTGTGCCGGGCAATGGATCAGATGATCAGCGGAAGCGGAGAGCCTGTGCGCGTTGGGGACAGTGAAACACTCTTTGCCCGTATCAGCTACCGTCTGACCCGGCTGTATGGGATCATGCAGGAGAACCGGCGGAAGGTGGATGCGGAACGGCAGGAGCTGCAGAGGCTGGTGTCGGATGTCTCCCATCAGGTGAAAACACCGGTGGCAAATCTGAAAATGGTGACGGATACGCTGCTTTCAAAGCCGGTCACAGAAGAAGAACAGCGGGAGTTCCTGAAAGGCATCCGGAATCAGACGGACAAGCTGGAGTTTCTTTTTCAGGCGCTTGTGAAAACTTCCCGGCTGGAAACCGGGGCGATCCGGCTGGAAAAGAAAGACGCCCTGCTGATCGATACGCTGGCGGTGGCCTTAAGCGGCATCGTATATGCGGCGGAGAAAAAGAATATATCCGTAACGGTGGACTGTCCGGAGGAGCTTCGCCTTTCCCATGACAGCAAGTGGACGGCGGAAGCCGTGTTCAACCTGCTGGACAATGCAGTGAAATATACCCCGGCCGGAGGAACCATCCGAATTTCGGTAGAACGATGGGAAATGTATGTAAAACTGAGCGTGTCCGATACCGGCAAGGGTATCCCGGAGAGCAATCAGGCCGCTATTTTCCGGCGCTTCTATCGTGAGGAAGAAGTGCACGAACAGCAGGGCGTGGGCATCGGCCTGTATCTGACCCGCGAGATCGTAACGAGACAGGGCGGCTATATCAAAGTGGTTTCAGAGCCGGGCAAGGGTTCGGAATTTTCCATTATGCTCCCTACAAGATAATTTTTTGAAATGTCCGAGTCTTGTAACATTTCAGCCGCATTTTTTATGCCGCCTCGGACATTTCTGTGACATTTGGATTTTATAATGTCCTTATCAACAGGCAGAAAGCCTTGAAACACCACAAGGGTATACCTGCATGTCCTGAAAAACAGGACAGAGATAAGGAAAGGAGCATTTGATTATGAATGTATTACAAACAATTGATCTGAAAAAGTATTATGGCAGTGAGCCAAACATTACCCGCGCCCTGGACGGCGTCAGCCTCTCTGTGGAACAGGGGGAATTTGTGGCAATCGTCGGAACGTCCGGCAGTGGTAAATCCACCCTGCTTAACATCCTGGCCGATGAGCCCACGGGAAATCTGGATTCCAAGACCAGCGACGATGTGATCGGGCTGCTCAAGATGACCGGGAGCGAATTTTGCCAGACCATTGTTATGATCACCCATAACCCGGAGATTGCGCAGATGGCGGATCGGGTGGTGCGGATTGAGGATGGGAAGATTGCGGTGTGATAGCTGCAGGTCATCGATATATTCCCGTTTCTTTTACGGAGTGTTATCTTGCTTCGGGACAGCTTCTGCCGATAAAAATTCCAGCTGTGCTTAGCAGGAGCTATTGTCTGGTGTATCATAATTATTTCACATTGATTGCCGGAATTACCCTTCCAAGGGGGCGGGCTTTTTTTAACGGTTCAGATAGTTGGATAATAAATAAGGACACAGTGATACCTCTCAATGCTTTTAAGCATTTGATACCGCCATATCCTTGAAAAAGGGTGACTTTAACA
>OFGX01000391.1_pt1 | contig 34834 bp, 29 predicted proteins | sample 1521831 | NCBI WGS metagenome assembly OFGX01 (sample SAMEA3504080, study PRJEB24116) | mouse gut metagenome | biome: mouse gut; feature: mouse-associated habitat; material: faeces | place: Denmark | collected 2011 | reverse complement strand
CAGCAAAAATGAAGCTGCCGTTTCACGAATTTTCATTCGTTAAAGCGACAGCCCCGTTGTGTGTTTGAACAAAATAGGCGGCAATTCAGCAACATCATACAAATCTCACGCTTTTAGAGAAAATTTAGAGACGCCTCTGTTACCATACGGTTATAATACAAAAGAAAGACGAGGAGAACGACTATGAAAAAAACCGTAAAAAAGAACATACAAAAGAAGATAACGCTGCTCACTTTAGCAAGCGTCATGGGTCTGACACTTTTAGGCTGCGGCGGAACGGACAGCGCAGATGCAAAGCCTGCCGCACAGGAGGAACAACAGGAGGAACAGCAAGAGAACCCGGACTCCAAAGAAAGCGAAGCGCCTGTAAATGAGGATGAACAATCCGGGAACGCACAGGAAAATACGGATTCGCAGAAGCAGGCAGACAGCACGGGAACGCAGGATACGGAAAGCCCGACAGGCGAAATCACAGAACTGAGAGACGGGCAGTTCACAATCAAAAAGTTTTACCAAGAGACGGCAGATGACGGAAGCGAGATTTTGGTTTCTCCGGCGGAAGGAGCTGAGGGAGACGGCGGAACAGATTTTGACAGTATGACCGTACTCTGCGATGAGAACACCCGCATCTATAAGCGCACCATTCGAGACGGAGGCGCCAGCTATGAGGATTCGGAAAGCTCCTTTGAAAATCTGAAAAAAGGTATGGAGGTGAACCTTAAGGGAAGCTACGAAGGAGACGCATACCGGGCGTCCGAAGTCCAGATTGTGGACGTTATTCTGTAAAGAAAAGTATAGAACCCTACCCTTTAAAGCTGCTGCGCAGCGACTGCAAACAGAAAGGAGAAACAGAATATATGAATAAGAAAAGATTCCGACAAATAACGGCCTGGCTCCTGCTTCTGCTGCTGGCATTTGCCGGCGGATGCGGCAAAGGAAAAGCCCCCGCCTCCGAATCAGCCTCCCCCTCAGACAATCCGGGGGAAGTAAATACAGAAGGAGAAAAAGAGCAAAGCATGGGCCGCTATCTGGAATACCAGATCGAGCTTCCCGAGGAATTTGAGTATGCCGATTCCTGGGGGGCGTCGGCTATACAGACATTGGAAAGCGGAGAAATAGCCTTGCTGGAGGAAAGCATGGGATTGTATGTATCCGCAGACAAAGGAAAGACATGGGAGCAGCGCTCTGCTTCCTGGCTGACAGAACTGTCGGCAAAAGAAGCCTATATCCCTCATCTTGCCTTAGCGCCGGACGGTTCGGCGGCAGCCATTTACTCCGGAGGCGAGGACGAGGCGGAGGAAGAGGAAGGCTACCATCCCCGATATCTTTATGTAGACCCGGAAGGCACACAGCACCCAATTCAATATACGGATGAAAATGATACGCTGCATGGGCTTTGGTTTGGAAAAGACAGCAGTCTCTATGGATTCAGCATGCAGGGAACCGTGTATGAGATCAGCCGGGAGGACGGTTCCGTACAGGAGCTTTGCAAGGTAGACGGTCTCACAGATTATGTAGGTTTCACCAAAAGCTATATGGTAATCCTCACAAGCAGAACCATAGAGCTGTATGATCTGGAGGCAAAGACCCTGGCTGCCCGGGACGAAGTGCTTGAAAACTTCATCTCCGAGGAAACAGGTGAAGCAATCGGCTCCAATGCCGGCAGCCACTGTGTAGTAATGGCTTCCGCAGATGAAGATGTGCTTTACCTTGCTATGAGCAAAGGACTTTACCGCCATGTAGTGGGCGGTACCGTCGTGGAACAGATAGCGGATGGAAACATGAATTCTCTTGGAGATCCCCAGATGTACCTTAAGGGTATGATTGCCATGCCCGAGGATGAATTTATGATCCTGTATAACGGGGCAAAACTCTGCCATTATATATACGACGCCACCGTGCCGGCAGTTCCGGAGGAGCAGCTTACCATCTACAGCCTGGAGGACGATTATACCATCCGGCAGGCCGTAAGCCTGTATCAGAAAAAGAATCCGGGCATTTATATCCGCTATGAGGTGGGGATGACCGGTGACGACGGAGTAGTCCGTGAGGACGCCATCAAGAATCTGAATACAAAGATCATGTCAGGAAGCGCCCCGGATCTCATAGTTCTGAACGGTCTTCCGGAGCAGTCCTACAAGGAAAAAGGCATTCTTGCGGATCTGACAGAACTGGAAAAGGGCCTGACGGGAGAAAATGCACTGTTCCCCAATCTGGTAGATGCATTTCGTGAGGACGGAAAAATCTACTCCCTTCCTGTACGCTTCCGGATACCGCTGGTAATCGGAGATCCGGACACAGTAAAAGGAATCACCGATCTTGCGTCCGTAGCAGATGCCGTGGAAAAGCTGCGGCAGGAACATCCGCAAGGCTCGATTATACGGCAGATCACGGAAGAACAGGTATTATACACCCTGGGACTCTCCTGCTCCGGCGCATGGATCGGCGGGGACGGAAAGCTGGATGAGGCAAAGCTTACGGAATTTCTTACACAGGCAAAACGTGTCTATGAAGCGGAAACCGCAGGCTGGGACAGTGTGGAATTGAAGGAAATGCAGCAGCGGATGATGAGTCTGTGGAGCGAACTGGACGGCCTTGTGTGGGAGGATTTCAGTGCAAGCGCCTCCGGCGTATCTATGGATATTGCTATGGAGGAAAGCTATCTGGGAATCGGCACAACCAAAGGCATGAATGCGGACTTTAATATGATATCCACACTGACGGATCAGGAGAGTGATATTGATTATGCAGCCTACTCGGGACAGGTGCCGGACAGCTTCGTACCAGATACCTGCGTTGGAATCTATGCCAATTCCATAGAAAATGAACTGGCTCTGGACTTTTTTGGTTTCCTGTTCGGAACCGAGCTGCAGGATTTGGATTTACCGGGAGGGCTGCCTATGAATATGGCGTCCTTTGAAAAGCAGAAAATCAACCCCAATGAGGGAGAGGCGAACTCCAGCATTTCCATAGGAGGCCAAGACGGAACATCCTTCCATCTGGAAATCCTGTGGGTGACAGAAGAGCATTATCAACGTCTCCGCGGCATCGTAGACGCCGCAAAGACAGCCAGCCGCAGCGACACCATTGTCGAACAGACCGTTCTGGAGATCGGACCCAAGGCATTGAACGGAAGCCTCAGCGTGGAAGATACGGTGAAGGAAATCGTGAAAAAGGCGGCTATTTATCTGGCAGAGTAGATATACGGAACTAAACAGTATATCTTCATGCAGTACCCGGATGGATTTACGGACGCATGTATTTTGCGGCCGGAAATTCATCTCCGATACCTGCGTACTGCATGGAGATATACGGAACTACAAATAGGAGGTGAGGGCGACGAAGAAAAGGCAAAAGATTTTCGGAAGCAAAAACGCCTGGATATGGTTTCTGCTTCCGAGCGGAATCGGGGTTCTGATCTTTGTTTGCCTTCCGTTTCTGGATGTGGTCCGGCGGTCGTTTTTGACCGTCGTGACCCAAGAATGGGTAGGGATTCATAATTATCAGCTCATATTTAACAACCAGGCATTTCTTCTGGCAGTAAAAAACACCTTGCGCTTCACGGTCATCTGCCTTCCAATCCTCATCGGCCTGGGCTTGTTTCTGGCTGTACAGCTAAGCAGACTCCGGAAAATCCAATTTCTAAAATCCTGCTTCCTGTTCCCTATGGCCATGCCGGCAGCTGCAATCGTACTGGTCTGGCGCATGGTATTTTCCAAACAAGGCTTTTTAAACTTATTATTAGATAGTCTCCGTCTGGTGCCTGAAAGCGGCCCGGTGGATTACATGAGCACGGAAGCGGCCTTCTGGGTCCTGGTATTCAGTTATGTGTGGAAAAATCTCGGCTATACCATTGTGCTCTGGCTGGCCGGAATCTTCTCCATCCCCGCCGACATTCTGGATGCGGCCCGGGTGGACGGAGCAAACGAGCGGCAATGCTTTTGGCGGGTGATATTTCCTAACCTGAAAGGAACTCTCTACACCATCACGGTGCTCTCCTTTCTGAACTCTTTCAAGGTATTTCGGGAGGCATATCTGGTGGCAGGTTCCTATCCCCACGAGAGCATGTACCTGCTGCAGCACCTTTTCAACAACTGGTTTGTAAATCTGGAGCTGGACAAAATGGCTGCCGCGGCAGTCTGCGTGGGAGTCGTACTGTTTTTATTCATATTATTACTGCAAAAATTCTGGGATAAAGCGGTATAAGCCCAAGAACATTCTATTTTTCTTAAGCAGACACAAACGAATGATTTCATGGAGCAGATAGAAGGGAGGCGAAGCAAATGCGGATAAGAATAAACGCTCAAAAAGCACATTGTAATAGAACCCCTTCCAGGGGACGCGGATACGGTGCGGTAAAGTATGCACAGGCAAACATAAGAAAAATCATGCTCTTTTCGCTGGCCGTTTTCTGTCTTATTCCGGCAGTCCTGGTACTGTCCGGCACCATCATCAGCCGCTACGAGCTGGGGCAGTGTCTGGAACCTCTGAGCAGCGGAGCCGAAGGATTTATAACCTGGAAATTCCTGCCCGTATATCCGACCTTTGAGCACTATGCCCGTGTGCTCTTCTATACGCCCCAATTTTTTGTAGTATTCTGGAACTCCATAAAAATCGCAGTTCTCATACTGCTAGGCCAGCTCCTGCTGGCAGTACCGGCGGCCTGGGCTTTTGCGGTATACAGGTTCCGCTTCCGAAACGTACTGTTCACCCTGTACGTGGTCCTGATGCTGATGCCCTTCCAGGTTACCATGCTATCCAACTACTTAGTACTGGACGGCCTGCACCTGATCAATACACATGGGGCCATCATCCTTCCGGCCGTATTTTCCACCTTCCCGGTTTTCCTCATTTACCGCGGATTCTGCGCCCTGCCAGAGAGCATCATTGATGCGGCCCGGGTAGACGGAGCCGGAGAATGGACCATATTTTGGCGGATTGGACTGCCCCTGGCCTCCAACGGCATCCTCTCGGCAATGGTGCTGGGTTTCCTGGAATACTGGAATCTTATGGAACAGCCCCTGGCATTTCTGGAGGACAAAAGCCTCTGGCCCCTGTCCCTGTATCTGCCCGAAATCCATCTGGATCAGGCCGGCTATTCCTTCGTAGCGTCCGTTATCACACTGATCCCGCCCGTATTCGTATTTCTAATTGGGCAGGAATACCTGGAACGCGGAATCGTGGCGTCAGCCCTAAAGGAGTGAGTTCAAAATGGAAATGTGGAAAAAGCAGAAAAAAATCGGCGTCGCCTTTTGCATCTTTCTAAGCCTGATGCTCCTGTGCACCCTGATATCCCGCGCAGTCTACGCCGCTAAGCTTCCCCAGATAACCACAAAGAAGCCGGAGCGCACCTTCCTGATGCATACGGTAGAAGCAGAGGGTCTTGTTCAGCAGGGCATGGAATACGCAGTCAACGCCTTAAGCGGCCTGCGCTGCCGAACGGTCCACGCCCACGTTGGCGATCGCATTACAACAGAAACCCTCTTATTTGAAATAGATATGAGCGACTTAGAAGAACAAATCAGGGAACAGGAAATGACCATAAAAAAGCTGTCCCTGACCATTCAGGAGCAGGAACAGAATAAGGGGTTGGCGGCAAACGAGAAAAAAACCGAGCAGGATCGCGCAAAAGAAGACTATGATCGCTCGGCAGAAAACGCCCAGGACAACGTAGATCGGGCAAAAGAAGACTTAAAAGGAGCCAAAGACGCCCTGGAAGATCTAAAACAAAATCCGGCAGCTGCAACACCGGAGGAAGAACGCAAAAAAGCTCAGGCAGAGTACGACGCATGGGCCCAAAAAGAACAAGAGCTTACCAAAGCGAAAAACAAAGCAAAAGAAGAAAAAGAAGCGGCAGAAGAAAAAGTACGGGAACTGGAAGCGCCGGGAGCAACCCCCGATCCCTCGGATCTTGATGCGGCCAAGGCAAAGCTGGAAGAAGCCAAGAAAACATTAGAAAACATAGAAGCCGAATATAACAGTCACACATCCGCCCCGGTCACAAAACCCGATTACAGCAAAGAAGACACAGCAAAAGCAGCCTGGGAAGAAAAAAAGAGCGCTCTGGAAAACAGCATAGGAGCCGCCGAACGAAGCCTTTCCGACGCCAGAAAAAGCCGGGACGACACACTATTGGATGCAAAGCGGCGCTTGGACGATGCAGAGAAAGCCTCCCCCGCCGACAACAGCCTGGCCATCAACCGTCTGGAGCTGTCCGTCCTCAAAGAAAAACTGGAAAAATACCAGGAAATCCAGCGCACAGGCGGCCGTGTTTACCCGGAATCCGAAGGAATCGTCACCCGAATCCAGGTAAGTCCGGGCGAACGAATCCCCGACGGCGCATCAATCGTCTACGCAGACCTGGAAAGCCCTCTGGAATACCACACCACCCTGACAAAAGACCAGAAAAAATACGTCAACCAGGGCGATACGGCCGCCCTCACCCTTGGAAAAAGCCATGAAACCGTAACTGTAGACTACGTAGCCGCAAGCGAAGCCAGCCCGGATCTGTTCGAAGCCATCATCTTTCTCCCCCAGGGCGTAGGAACCTTAGGCCAAAGCGGGGTATTCACTACCGAAACCCAGACCGAAACCTTCAGCTGCTGCATCCCCCTGGAAGCCCTCTACACCGATCAAAACGGAAGAAGCTACGTCTATACCCTAAAACAAAAATCCGGAATCCTGGGCCCCGAGCTGGCCGCCGAGCTTGTCTACGTAAACGTCCTGGACAAAAACAACAAATATGCCGCCATCGAAGAAGGCATCATAGACAGCGAAACCGAAGTAATCGTAAGCACCACAGAACCCCTGGAGGATCGAACCATAGTCCGCTACAAAGAATAAGAGCAAACATCAACCGCCCCCCAGGGAGAGACCGGGAAGAAGCCGGATGAATTTTCCGATATCAGGTGTCCGCCTGTTCTCGAACGCTCCGTCTGATCGGAGCGAACATTACTCAAAACATAAAACAGCACACAACATGCAAGAGTAATGTTCGAGCCGAGCAGACGGAGTGTACGAGAAGCGTGCGAACACAGATATGGAAAATTCATCCGGCTTCTTCCCGGTCTCTCCCGTCCGTCCCCAAACTATTCAACTACTTCCTTCTCCTCCTTTTTCGTTCCGGAAGGTTCCCCCGCCCCTTCCGTTTCAGACTCAGAAGCCGCCGCCTTATCAAGCGCCCTCTCCACCGCATCCAAAATCACAAGAGAAGTATATTGATTTTCCTCCGGATATGTAATATGATCAAGAGACTGAGAAGCAATGATCTGCTCCGCCAGATTATCAAGAGCCGGTTCCATAAGCGGATACATCGTAGTAACCGTCTCGCTGACATTCACCATCTGAATAGAAGCAATCGCATCCTTATCCACCGTAACGGCAATATCCACAGCATTGCCGTTCAGCATAATCGACGAAGTGTACACACCAGGCACATATTTATCAGAAGTATCAGTGGAAGCCGGTTTGCTGTCCTTAGGAGCAAACATAAACACCAGAAGAAGGATCAGAATAATACCCAAGGCAACAAAGATCCCGGTATAAATCAATTCCTTCATGCGGAGGACCACAATTTTAGTTTTTGAGCTCAAGAGAAGCCCCTCCCATACAATTCGATTGCTATAACCTATGCAAAAAAAGACAGGAATATGCCATACGAAATGATGCGGAGACATATTGTACAAAAGCATACGGTGAACAGGGATAGAACTGCAAAACCAGTAAAAACTAAAGAAAAACAAGATGCGGACAATGCAATAGTATCTCTAAACGAAAGGAATAAAAGCAGCAATGGAAAAGAAAAGCCGGGCAATCATAAAAGAATATCTGCTGATAGCGGCAGGAACCGCCCTCATAGCCTTTGCCGTAGCCTCCATCTACGACCCTTCCGGCTTCGTTACGGGCGGATTTTCCGGTCTGGCCATTATTGTAAAGCAGCTCACCGAAGATCTCCTTCCGGGCGGCGTCCCCCTGGCCGTGACCAACCTGGTTCTCAACATTCCCGTATTTCTCATAGCAATCCGCTTAAAGGGTTGGAAATACATTGTAAAAACCTTATTTGCAACCGTTATGCTGTCCGTCTGGCTGGGTGTTCTGCCTGTAATACCTTTGGCGGCCGGAGACCTCCTGCTCACCGCCCTCTACGGAGGCGTCGTAATGGGCGTGGGAATCGGCCTTGTATTCTTAAGCCAGGCCACCACGGGCGGTACGGATCTCATAGCGGCCATCATACAGCATTTCTGGCGGCATTACAGCATAGCCGACATCATGCAGGTCATAGACGCCGTTATCGTCCTGGCCGGAGCCTACCTTTTTGGAATCCAGATGGCGCTCTACGCCGTAATATCAATTTATCTGGTATCCAAAGTATCCGACGGCATCATAGAAGGCCTGAAATTTTCCAAAGCCGCATTTATTATCACCAGAAAACCTGACGAGCTGTCCCGGATACTGATGGACGATCTGAGCCGCGGCGTCACCGGACTGTCTGCAAAAGGCATGTACTCCGGCGAAGAAAAGAACATGCTCTTCTGCGTGGTATCCAGAAAAGAAATCGTACATCTCAAAGAGCTGACTCTCGCCCTGGACCCGGATGCCTTCGTCATTGTAACCGACGTCCGGGAGGTTTTGGGAGAAGGATTTATTGAGACAAAATAGGAAATAATTTCTTTTGTGAACAATGTATAGGAAAAAAATTTGAAATAAATACCAAATCGTCGAGGAAATGCATAAATTTTTTTACATTTCCTCTTTTCTTTTTTGTGATTTTGCATTAGTATATAGATTAGGTATTTTTATTTTTACATAATAAGGGGTAATTTTATAGGCGATATTGCCAGCGGAATCAAAAACGAAAAATCTGGCGATGTGCACAAAAAGACGAGCAAAAGGAGCAGACAGAGACTATGATTTCAAACCAGATATTACAAAATACCATTGAGGGGTTAAAGGGCATCACACGTATAGACCTCTGTATCATAGATACGGAGGGAAAGGTGCTGGCCTCCACATTTCCCGAGGCGGACACCTATACGGGGTCGGTCCTTGCATTTATTGATTCTCCGGCGGACAGCCAGGTGATACAGGGCTTTCAGTTTTTTAAGGTTTTTGACGAGAATCAGCTGGAATACATTCTTCTGATCAACGGGGGCAGCGAGGATGCCTACATGATCGGCAAGATTGCCGTGTTCCAGATACAGAACCTTCTGATTGCCTATAAGGAGCGCTTTGATAAGGATAACTTTATCAAAAATCTGCTTCTTGACAATCTGCTTTTGGTGGACATTTATAACAGGGCGAAGAAGCTCCACATTCAGGCGGAGGTCCGCCGCACGGTTTATGTGATTGAGACCGGGCGGGAAAAGGATACGGCGTCGCTGGAGAGTCTCCGGGCGCTTTTTGGCACCAAATCCAGAGATTTTATTACTGCGGTAGATGAGAAGAACATTATTGTGGTCAAGGAGCTGGGAGAAAATGAGGGGTATCCCGAGCTGGCTAAGACCGCAAAAGTGATAAAAGATCTGCTGGCAGGCGAGGGAGAAGAACGAATTCACATCGCTTACGGAACCATAGTGGGCGAAATCAAGGAGGTATCACGCTCTTACAAGGAGGCCCGAATGGCACTGGATGTAGGGAAGATCTTCTTTGATGAGAGGGATATCGTGGCATACAGCACGCTGGGAATCGGGCGTTTGATTTATCAGCTTCCCATCCCCCTGTGCAAAATGTTTATCCGGGAAATCTTTGACGGAAAATCCCCGGATGATTTTGATGAAGAGACACTGACCACCATTAATAAGTTTTTTGAAAACAGCCTGAACGTCTCCGAGACCTCCAGACAGCTTTATATTCACCGAAACACCCTGGTTTACCGCCTGGATAAGCTTCAGAAGAGCACAGGTCTTGATCTGCGGGTATTTGAGGATGCCATAACCTTTAAGATTGCACTGATGGTTGTGAAGTATATGAAGTATATGGAGACCATAGATTATTAAACGGGGTCGTAACTGGAAAAGCACTGAGGAGAGAAAGAAAAGATGATCGATTTGGAAAATGTGACAAAAGCCTATTCTACGGGCGTTCATGCCCTGAATGGCGTCAGCCTGCACATTGATAAGGGCGAATTTGTCTTTATAGTGGGAGACAGCGGATCCGGAAAATCCACATTAATTAAGCTTCTGCTGAAGGAGCTGGATCCCACCTCCGGGACCATCAAGGTAAACGGAATCAACCTGAACAAAATGAAGCAGCGGGCAATCCCCAAGTATCGCCGGAAAATCGGGGTGGTATTTCAGGACTTCCGCCTTTTAAAAGACCGGAACGTATATGAAAATATTGCCTTTGCCCAAAGAGTAGTAATAACACCAACCAAAAACATCCGTAAGAACGTACCTGCCATGCTGTCTCTTGTGGGCCTGGCGGAAAAATACAAATCCTATCCCAAGCAGCTTTCCGGCGGAGAGCAGCAGAGAGTGGCGCTGGCCAGGGCACTGGTGAACCGGCCGAACATCCTTCTGGCAGACGAGCCTACGGGAAACCTGGATCCGAAGAACTCCAAGGAGATTATGAAGCTTTTGGAGACCATCAACGAGCGGGGAACAACAGTGGTGGTGGTAACGCATAATCAGGAGATTGTGGATCAGATGAAGAAACGGGTGATTGCAATGCATAGAGGCGTCATTATCAGTGACGAGCGTAAAGCTGGGTACATACAGCATGCGAATTAGTACCATTGGCTACTGCTTAAAGCAGGGATTTAAAAATATCTGGAGAAATAAAATGTTTTCTCTGGCTTCCGTAGCAACGATGTCCATCTGCATTTTTTTGTTCGGTCTATTTTTCTGCGTGGTCAAGAACTTCCAGTTTATGGTGAAGGAAGTGGAGAGCGGCGTGTCCGTCAGTGTGTTCTTTGATGAGGAGATTTCTCAGGACCAGGCGGCTATGGATGAGATTGGAGCAAAGATTCGTGCCAGAGATGAGGTGGAGGCGGCCAACTTTATCTCCGCCGAGGAAACCTGGGAATCCTACAAATATATCTATTTTGCGGAGGCGCCCCAGCTGGCGGACGGCTTTGCCGATGACAATCCTCTGGCAAAGCAGGCCCATTATGAAATATATCTGAAGGACGTGGAGGGACAGAGCACGCTGGTGGAATATCTGGAATCTATGGAGGGAATCCGCCGGGTTAACAAGTCTGTGGAGGTGGCGGATATTCTGACCAGCTTCAACCTGTTGGTGGGGTATGTATCCATAGCTATTATCATTCTGCTTTTATGTGTATCGGTGTTCCTGATCAGCAACACCGTTACCATCGGAATCGCGGTCCGCAAGGAAGAGATTGCCATAATGAAACTGATAGGTGCAACCAATTCCTTTGTGAAGGCTCCCTTTGTGGTGGAAGGTATTTTGATAGGAGTGATAGGAGGAGCAATTCCTTTAACCATTCTGTACTTCCTTTATACAAAGCTGATTGGCTATATGTCAGGCCAGTTTGACAGTCTGAGCGGTCTCGTTCAGTTCCTGCCGGTGGATATGATGTTCCGGACATTGCTTCCGGTAGGTCTTGCGCTGGGCGTGGGAATTGGCTTCTTCGGCAGCTTTTTGACCATCCGAAAGCATCTGAGAGTTTGAGAAACGGCGAATAGAAAAGGGAATGATGAAAAAATGAGAAGAAAGCGGTATATAAGCATCCTGCTTCTGGCAGCGCTCATTTTTGCTTCGGCGCTGCGCCAGGGCGGAATTCGGGTATGGGCTTCGGAGGCTGAGGTGACAACAGGGGCGCCGTCCGAGGGGGACTCCAAGGAGGATGGGAGCTCCGAGAAGGAGGATTCCAAGGGTGAAGAATCGTCTTCCAAAGGAGATAAGACTTCCCAGAAGATAGATACGGACGAACTGGAAAAGCGGAAGAACGATACGCTAAATAAGATTAAGGATATCAAATCCGATTTGAGTCAGGTAAAGAAAAATATCGAACAGCTGGAGGCAAGCAAAAGCAATCTGAAAAGCTATATTGCAAAGCTGGATCAGGAAGCGGCCTCCCTTGCGGCGCAGATTGAAAAGCTGAATGAGGATATTGAGGCAAAAAAGGAGGAAATCGTTCAGGCGCAGGCGGAGCTTGAAGAAGCGGAGCAGATAGCGGAGCGGCAGTATGAAGATATGAAGCTTCGGATACAATATCTGTATGAGAACGGAAGCCCTTCTTACCTGGAGATGCTGCTTACCTCCAGCAGCATCAGTGATTTTTTGAATAAATCTACCTATGTAAAGGCAATGTCGGAATATGATCGGAAGATGCTGGACGAATACATTGCACAAAAGGAAGCGGTTGCGGAGGCCAAGGCAGTTCTGGAATCGGAGGAAGAGGAACTGAATCTGATGGCGGACGCGGCCAAGGAACAGAAAGATACGGTGGATGCGCTTATTAAGAAAAAGACCTCGGAGATTCAGAGCTATCAGGCCCAGATTGACAGCCAGAACAGTGATGCGGCGGAATTCAGGGAGGATCTGGAGGAGCAGGAGAAGCTGCTGAATCAGATTGAAGAGCAGATTGCGGCGGCGGCTCTTGCCAATGCCAGCATGGACGACGGAGACGGCGGAGCTTCCGGTTTTGTGTGGCCCTGTCCCAGCAGCCGCCGGATTACAAGCGGCTTCGGACCGAGACCACAGCCTGTTCCCGGTGCTTCAACTAATCATAAGGGAATTGACATCGGAGCAGCTCATGGCTCATCTATCGTTGCGGCGGCCGGCGGAAGAGTTACCACTTCAACCTACAGCAGTTCTGCGGGGAATTATATCGTAATTTCTCATGGTAACGGGCTTTCCACCGTATATATGCATTGCTCCGCTCTTTATGTATCGGTGGGCGATATCGTCAGTGCGGGTCAGAGCATTGCGGCAGTAGGATCCACGGGTTTTTCCAGCGGACCTCATCTTCACTTTGGCGTGATTAAGAACGGAGTTTATGTGAATCCCCGCAATTATGTGGGATAGAAGATAAAAAAACAGCGTATAGTTAAAAAAGAAAAACCATAGGGGATGTCGTAAAATAAAACAGTACAGGAAGCACTTGTTTTGCGTCAGCCCCTTTCGGCTGTCGGAGATGAGGAAGATATGGACGAGAAAAAACAACTGTGGAAAGGCATTGCCATAGGATTTGCGGTCACGGTGATTGTGATTCAGGCGGTGATGTTCGGAAATAAGATTTTGACGGGCGCCTTCGGCAAAGGGAAGCCGGAAGAAGTCAATCTGACAAATCAGGAGATACAGGAAAAGCTTACGGAAATCGAAGCGCTGATGAACAATTATTTTCTGGATGAGCTGGACGAAGAACAGATAGAAACCTGGCTTTACAAGGGCGCGGTGGCAGGATTGGGTGATCCTTACGCAGCGTATTATACGGAGGAAGAATATCAGAGTCTGCGGGATTCCACCAACGGAAGCTATTGCGGAATCGGTGTGGAAATCTCCCAGAACATTAACACGGGAATTGTCACCGTGGCCCGCGTATTTGAGGACGGACCGGCAATGGAGGCGGGACTTCAGCCGGGAGATATTCTCTACAAGGTTGGAGATATGGAAGTGACGGGAGTGGATTTGACCATGGTGGTATCCCAGATCAAGGGGGAGGAAAACACCCAGGTCACGATCAGCGTTGTCAGAGAAGGGGAAGAGGATTATCTGGAGCTTCAGGTAGAGCGGCGGACCATAGAAATCCGGACCGTAAGCTCCGCCATGCTGGAAGACCGGATTGGCTATATTTCCATTACCTCCTTTGATGACGTAACAACGGACCAGTTTATTAAGGCGCTGGATGAGCTGGAGGCACAGGGAATGGACGGACTGATTGTGGATCTGCGGGATAACGGCGGCGGTCTGGTTTCCAGCGTGTGCGCCATTCTGGATCGTCTGCTTCCGGAGGGGCTGATTGTGTATACGGAGGATAAGTACGGGAACCGAGAGGAGGAACATTCCGATGCGGAGCATTACTTTGATAAGCCTCTGGCCGTGTTGGTCAACGGAAACAGTGCAAGCGCCTCGGAAATTTTTGCCGGAGCCATAAAGGATTACGGAATCGGAACCCTTGTGGGAACCAAAACCTATGGAAAGGGAATCGTGCAGAAGATTTATCCGCTTCAAGACGGAACGGCAGTTAAGCTGACGGTGTCCAAATACTATACGCCGAAGGGAAATAATATCCATGAAATCGGCATAGAGCCGGACGTGGAGATAGACTTGGAGGAATCGTTGAAAAAAGAGGCAGTCGTGCCTTTGGAGAAGGATAATCAGCTTCAGAAAGCAAAGGAGCTTGTTTTGGAGAAAATGGAATAAGCCGGGGAGAATAAAAAGTCCGGAGTTTTGAAAGACTGCAAAGAGGAGTGTAGCTTCTTTTTGCAGTCTTTTTTGCTCCTTTATTGAGCGGTTTTAAATTATATATAGTTCAAAACATTCGTATAATTTTGAAAAAATGTAAATAATGCATAAAAACATAGGGTAATTTTTTAAAAAATAGAGGCTGTAAATAGTAAAAAATAACAAATCAATCGAAAACCAAACAAAACAAACATAAAAATATTAAAACAATCATATAAATGGTTGAAATATTGAAGCCGTTTCCGTAAAATAAATAACATAAGGAACACAATAAAAAATGCGCAATTAAGAAAGGGAGATGAGAGAAATGTCCAAAGTGGATGAAATCACAAGGGAAAGTTGGATTATGAGTACTTTCCCGGAGTGGGGAACCTGGCTTGTGGAAGACATTGAAAATGAAACGGTGGCCCCCGGTAATGTGGCAATGTGGTGGTTAGGATGTACCGGCGTCTGGTTTAAGACCCCGGATAACACCAATATTACCATCGATCTGTGGTGCGGAAACGGAAAAAGAACCCATGGCAACAATCAGATGAAGCCGGGACACCAGATGGCTAACATGTGCGGAGGCCGTCTGATGCAGCCCAATCTGAGAAACGTGCCGTTTGTAATCGACCCGTTTGCATTTAAGCATGTGGATGCGGTGCTGGCCACCCACTACCATCAGGATCATATGTCTGCGGAATGGGCCGCGCATGTAATCCAAAGCGGCATGACAACTACGGATGAGAGCGGAAAAGAGATTCCGGTTCCCTTTATCGGACCGAAAAAGTCCGTGGAGACCTGGATGAAATGGGGCGTTCCGGAAGCCCGGTGCATTACCGTAAAGCCCGGTGACGTCATTAAGATCAAGGATCTGGAGATTGTAGCGCTGGACAGCTTTGACCGTACCTGCATTGTAACCACGGATGATACAAGCGAAAACAGAGAAGAGCTTACGGGAGTATGTCCTACGGATATGGATGACAAGGCCGTGAACTATCTGGTAAAGACTCCGGGAGGAAATATTTACCACTCCGGCGACTCTCATTTTTCTATCTACTTTGCAAAGCACGGCAAGGATTACGATATTGATGTGGCCTTTGGTTCCTTCGGAGAGAACCCTGTGGGCATGCAGGATAAGATGACCTCCATCGATATTCTGCGTATGGCCGAGAACCTTGGCTGCAAGGTAGTCGTTCCGATTCATTGGGACGTATGGACCAACTTCCAGGCGGACTGCGAGGAGATTAAGGTTCTGTACGACTTTAAGAAGGACCGCAACGAGTACGGATTCCATCCCTTCTTCTGGCAGGTGGGCGGCAAGTATACTTACCCGCAGGATAAGGATAAGCTGTATTATCATCACAGAAGAGGTTTTGAGGACTGCTTTGAGCATCCCCAGAATATCCCGTTCCGTTCATGTCTGTAGGTTATAAAGGAGAAAGAATATGCTAAGAGAATTTGTTGAGAAAAAGCATTACTTTTTTGCGGAGGAGGCTCCGGACTGGAAGGAAGCCATCCGCATGAGCTGCAAGAGCCTTGAGGCGGACGGAACCATTGAAGCTAACTACAAAGAGGATATTATTGCCTGTGTGGAGAAGCATGGCCCTTACATCGTTATTATGCCGAATGTTGCCATGCCTCATTCCCAGGAAAATGCCGTCGGCGTGAATAAGACAGCCATCGGCTTTATGAAGCTTGACAAGCCTGTAAGCTTTGAGCCGGGAGACCCGGAAAAGGATGCGCAGTTGTTTTTTACACTGGCCTCCTGCAATCCTGAGCAGCACCTGGATAACATGATGAAGCTGTCCGAGATGCTGATGAATGAGGATGTGGTAAAAGCTCTGGCTGACGCAAAGACACCGGAGGATTTGCTGAGGATACAGAAACAGTATTTGGATTAATAAATAAGGAGAGTGTATATGGAATTTTTAATGAAAGCATGGTCGTATTTTGCTACAAATATTTTACAGCAGCCGGCATGGATGATCGGACTGATTGTTTTACTTGGTTACATTTTGTTAAAGAAGCCTTGGTATGATGTGCTGGGAGGCACCATCAAAGCTGTGGTAGGCTACATGATTCTGGCTGTTGGTTCCGGCGGACTGGTAAGCAACTTCCGTCCGGTGCTGGTAGGCTTAAAGGAACGTTTTAATCTGGATGCAATGGTAATTGACCCCTATTTTGGTCAGAATGCAGTTACGGCCGGCGTGGAAGAGGTATTTGGAAAGTCCTTTTCGCAGGTTATGATGCTTCTTCTGATTGCATTTATCGTAAATATCATTCTGGTGCGTCTGCGTAAGATTACGAAGCTTCGTTCTCTGTTTACCACCGGACATGTACAGGTACAGCAGGCGTCTACCGCTTACTGGCTGATTCTGTTCGCACTTCCAGCACTGGCTGCCAATAATACGGCACTTTTGATTGTTATGGCTGTCGTACTCGGCCTTTACTGGGCGGTAGGCTCCAACCTGACCATTGAACCTACCCAGGAGCTGACGGACGGCGCAGGCTTCTGTCTTGGACATCAGCAGATTATGGGCGTAGCTCTGTTCTCCTGGATTGCAGGCAAAATGCATGAAAGCGATGAGAGGAAGGGCAAGAAGGTCTCCAGAAGAATTGAGGATATTGAGCTTCCGGGCTTCATGTCCATCTTCAACGAGAACATGGTATGTACCGCACTTCTGATGACAATTTTCTTTGGAGCAATCCTGCTGATTCTGGGCCGTGACTATCTGATCGAGGCCGGATTCTTAGGAGAAAATGCAAGCTTTTTGTTCTACATCTTAACCCTCTGCCTGAACTTTGCCGTATATCTGGCAATCCTGCAGCTGGGTGTAAGAACCTTCGTAACCGAGCTGACCCAGTCTTTCCAGGGTATTGCCAATAAGCTGCTTCCCGGTTCCGTACCGGCCGTAGACTGTGCCGTAACCTATGGCTTTGGCTCCCCCAATGCGGTTCCTATCGGCTTTCTCTGCGGTGCTGTGGGACAGTTCATTGCAATCGGCGTTCTGATTCTTCTGCAGAGCCCGGTACTTGTAATCGCAGGCTTCGTGCCCGTATTCTTTGACAATGCAACCATTGCGGTTTATGCAAACAACAAGGGCGGAATGAAGGCGGCTATGATTCTGCCGTTCATCTCCGGTCTGTGTCAGGTATTCGGTTCCGCGCTTATTGCAGGCTGGGTAGGTATGGCAGCATACGGCGGCTACTTAGGAATGTGGGACTGGGCGGTTGTATGGCCGGTGTTCACCGCGCTGATGCGCTTTTTAAGCTATGCGGGTCTTGCTATTGTAGTGATTGCGCTTTTGGCCATTCCGCAGCTTCAGTATCGTGCCAATAAGGAAGGCTATTTCCTGATTACTGAGGATTACGAGGCGTACAAAGAACTGAAGGCTAAGAAAGCGGCCAAATAGCGGTAAAACAGTAGCAAAAGTTTATCGCAGGAGCGTTGACTTTTATGAAATATTTTATTATCATAATGATAGAATAATCTTAAAACCCTTGATATAAGGGAGAGAAAAGGAGAAGACGGTTATGGCCAAGGATAACATGAGTTTTATGGTATGCTGTGCAAACGGAGCGGGTTCCAGCCTGATGATGAAGATGACGCTGGAGAAGACCTTAAAGAAGATGAACATTAAGCCGGGAAAGATTCATCACTGTGCGCTTTCTGAGGGAAAAAGCGCGGCGTCACAGTATGATGTGGTGCTGTGTGCGCAGAACTTCCTCAATATGTTTGCGGATGCCCAGAAGAAGGGAACCACAGTTGTGGGACTGCGCAACATTATGTCCATGCAGGAGATGGAAGAGAAAATGACCGAGGCAGGCATTACGGCGAATTAGGAGCAGAAGACATATCCGAATAAAAAACTGGTATGAAGACAGCCGAGAAGAGAGCGTCTTCCGGATAAAATCAGCCGGGAGGCGCTCCCTTTTTCGTGAAAACACGCCAATTATAAAAGCAGGGCTTTTTATGGACAGCAAAAGGGAGGGTGAGCATTATGAAAATGAGCCGCAGCATTGTAAACAGCCGGAGAGAAAAGGTCCTGGAGCTTGTACGTGAGAACGGCGACGTAACAGTGAATCATCTGGCGGAGCAATTTCAGGTGTCGCCTCTGACCATCCGAAGGGATCTGCAGTATCTGGAGGATCATAAGCTGCTGGAGCGTTTTTACGGAGGTGCCAGGAACAGTGCGGAAGCCGGAGCGGATCTGTCGGAGAACAAAAAGCAGCTCCGAAGAGAGCGGATTGCCAGGTATGCGGCAAGCTTGGTGGAGGATGGGGACAGTATTTTCATCAATACCAGCTCGACGGCTCTGGCTATGCTGAAATATATCACCAGCAGGAACGTAACCGTAATAACCAACAACGGAAATATCATCAACGAAAAAAACCCGTCCCATGCCACCATTATTCTTCTGGGAGGAGAACTGCGTTATGTAAAGGGGGCAATGGTAGGGGATTTTGCCATGAATAATCTGACCCAGGTCACAGCCAGAAAAAGCTTTATGGGCTGCGGAGGTATCTGCCCGGATACGGGAATGACCACGGAGCTGCTCAATGAGGTGAATCTGAACCAGACCATGTTCGAGCGGGTAAGCAAGGGCTCCTACATTCTGGCGGACTGTACGAAGTTCGGAAAAAGAAGCAGCTTTGTGAGCTGCCCGCCGGAGCTGATTGAGAACATCATCACGGATGCGGACGCGCCGGCGGAGCTTGTACGGGAATTCCGGGAAAAGGGAACCTGGGTTCATCAGGTAGATTAAATAACAACAGGAGTATAACAATGAAAATCAGGAAAATAAACACACATGAACTGGAAAAATGCTATTCTATCTGCCCGCTGTCCTACAACGGGAAGGAGCATATGCTGATTGCGGCGGAGAAGGTGAACAAATGTCTCTTGTTTGACCTTGACGGCAATCTGGAGGAAACCGTATGGGAAGGACCGGGAGGAACCATGACCATGGTACAGCTTCCGGGAAGCAACGGAGAATTTCTTGCGACACATAAGTTCTATTCCCCCAATGATTCCAAGGAGGCCAAGATTGTCCTTGCTTCTCCCGAGGGGAAGGATGACTGGGAAATCAAAACACTGGTAGAGCTGCCCTTTGTGCACCGCTTTGATATTCTTACAAGCGGCGGCGTAAATTATCTCATTGCGTGCGCCTTAAAGTCAGGCCATGAATATAAGGATGACTGGAGTAGCCCGGGAATCATCTGGGTGTGTGAGCTGCCGGAGGATTTGAGTGCAATAAATGAGAGGAACCAGCTTTCCATGAAGGCATTGAAGGAGGGACTCCTGAAAAATCATGGCTACTGCAGGGTAGAGGAGGCAGACGGCATGTGGGCGGCCGTGGCGGCGGAGAACGGAATCTTTAAGGTAGTTCCTCCTGCCGGGCGCGGCGGCGACTGGTCCGTTGAGACGCTGACGGAGGATGCGGCCAGCGATATGACCTTTGCGGATTTTGACGGGGACGGCGAGAAGGAGATGCTGGTGATGACACCTTTCCATGGAGATACTGTTAAGATTTATAAAAGAGTCAACGGTGCATACGCCTGTGTCAAGACCTTTGAGGAAAAATATGAGTTTGCGCACGGGATCTGGGGCACCGAGATTGACGGGAAAGGTATCGCCATTGTCGGGCACAGAAAGGGAAAACGCGACCTTTTGGCCTGCAAGTACGATGGAAGCGGCTATGTGATGGAGGTACTGGACGAGGATGTGGGACCGGCCAATGTGCGCTGCTATGCAAAGGGTGCAAAGACGGGTCTTGTGTCAACCAACCGGGAGATTGATGAGATTGCATTCTATGAGATTGAGGGGCTGTAAGAGGAGGAGAAAATGAAGGCTTATACTATTGGATTGTATGAGAAGGCTATGCCGAAGGAACTGACATGGAAGGAGAAGCTTGAGGCGGCCAGGGAAGCGGGTTATGATTTTGTGGAGATCAGTATAGACGAGACGGATGAGAAGCTTGCCCGGCTGGAATGGACAAAGGAGGAGCGTCTCGAGCTTGTGAAGACCATGTATGAGGTGGGAATCCCCATCCGTACCATGTGTCTCTCCGGCCATCGGAAGTATCCCATCGGAAGCAGTGATCCGGCCGTTTGCGAAAGAGGTATGGAGATTATGGAAAAGGCCATAGGGCTTGCGGATGATCTTGGCGTGCGAATCATTCAGCTTGCCGGTTATGATGTATATTATGATCCCTCCACTTCTGAGACCGTGGCCCGCTTTGGAGAAAACCTAAGAAAATGCACGCTGATGGCAGCCAGGGCAGGTGTTCTCATGGGGTTTGAAACCATGGAGACAGAATTTATGAACACCTGCGGAAAATCTATGAAATATGTGGAGAAAATCAATTCCACTTATTTGAATGTTTACCCGGATTGTGGTAATATTAACAATGCAGCAATTACTTACGGAATAGATGTTCTGGAGGACTTAAAAAGCTGTGAGGGCCGTATAACCTCCATGCATTTGAAGGAGACGGAGCCGGGGAAATTCCGTGATATGATGTACGGCGAGGGCCGGGTGAATTTTCCGGCTATGATTGACACGGCCTGGGCCATGGGCGTCCGTAAGTTTGTAACGGAGTTCTGGTATCTAGGCAGTGAAAAATGGAGAGAGGATCTGGCCTTTGCCAATCGGTCTATGAGGGCCTTATTGGATCAAAAAGAGAACTAGGGGATATATGCTTTAAAGCAAGGAAGGAGAAAAAATGTTAGAGGCATTGAAAAAACAGGTTTATGAAGCTAATATGGAGCTTCCGAGAAGGGGGCTTATCACTTACACCTGGGGAAATGTCAGCGGAATCGATCGTGCAAGCGGTTTATTTGTAATCAAACCCAGCGGAGTGGATTATGATGAGCTGAAGCCGGAGGATATGGTTGTTATGGACCTTGACGGCAATAAGGTGGAGGGGGATTACAATCCTTCTTCCGACACGCCCACCCATCTGGAGCTGTACAAGGCTTTTGCGGAGGTGGGAGGCATTGTGCATACCCATTCTCCCTGGGCAACCTCCTGGGCACAGGCCGGACGGAGTATTCCCTGCTATGGAACCACCCATGCGGATTATTTTTACGGGGAGATCCCCTGCGCCCGCAGCCTGACGGAGGAGGAGATCAACGGAGAGTATGAGAAGAATACGGGGCTTGTGATTATTGAGACCTTTGAGGGAAAGAATCCCATGCATATCCCCGGAGTGCTCTGTGCCAACCACGGTCCCTTCACCTGGGGCACGGATGCGGATAATGCGGTACATAATGCGGTCGTGCTTGAGGAAGTGGCGAAGATGGCATGCCGCACGGAGCAGTTAATGCCCGGAGTTACTCCGGCGCCGCAGGTGATCCGGGATAAGCATTTTCTGCGGAAGCATGGAGCCAATGCTTATTACGGTCAGATTAAGAAATAAGAAGCGAAAGAGCTGTCTCCTGTTTTCGGGAAACGGCTCTTTTTTACTGCCTGTTTGAGGGGAGCTTTTCAAAAACGGCTTTAATAGAAGGCTGTGAGTTATCCCTCAGCCGTACTTCAAGAACAGGCGAGGAGCCTGCGGTAAGAGGCTCGCAGTCCGTAGTTTCCCAGCCTGTAAAGATGTAGCCCTCGGCAGGAGAGGCTGTAAGGCGAATGGGGTAGTCGGTATAGTAGCTTCCGCTCCAGACGGAGGCGGAGAGATCCGGTGTCAAGGTATTCAGAGTAACCGTGCCGCCTTCGGGAGCATTGGACGACAGAGCTACGGGGACCAAATCGCCTGTCAGGGAAAAATGAGCGGCAAGACAGGGAACGATAGCATCATAGCGGTTGGCGAAAAAGGTGCGCAGTTCTTCCGCCTGCTCCGTAAAAGCAGCATCCGAAGGTTCAGTATTCCAGCGCTCATAGCTTTTGGCGGCCGCATCTTCGTACTGCTCCTCCAGCCGGTCAAGGAGAGGCAGCACGTGGGAAGGACGGAAACACTCGTTGGCCATGTCCATAAAGGTCAGGACGAACTGCCGGCGGAACTCTTCACTCTTCATAAGAGAGGGCATGGGGTCATCCTCCAGAAAGCCGCTTGGCGCATAACCGGCGTGCTCCACAAAGGAGTCAACGGCATAGGCCGGCACACCACTGTCAATGCCCACGCCCAGGGAATCATCCAGATCATAAAGCATCCAGCGCCATTTTCCGTCCTGAAATTCTCCTTCGCCGGGAACAACTGCCTGCCAGGTAAAAACATTGCCTCCAAGGGGCTTTGTGTCCGTGTTGGCAATGTAGATATTGGTGCACATCCAGTCAATAAAGCTCTGCATATCCATTTGGGTAAGAAGCTTCCCATAAAGCTGCGGATCGGACATGTCCTGCGCTAATAATTCCTTAAGAGCTTTAAAGCCGGAGGCGCCGTCAGGATTTCCGTCCTGAATCTCCCAGCTGTTTTTAATCAAAAGGGTGTTCTGCGCATCGACGCCGTAATAGCTTTCCAGATATTCGGACGAATATTTTTCCATCAGATAATACAGTCCCCAGTACTCGCCGTTTAAAAAGACCTGGCAGGGCGTATATTTCTGAGAGGCGGCATTGCGGTTCTCCGTCAGAGAAAAGAAAAATACCTTTTTCAGCTGGGAGCTGTTGTTTAAGATAAGAGTTGGATAGGAAAAGCCGGTATCAAAAAAGACAGGCTCAAAGGTTTTGGCCTCATAACGGTTCCGGGAGAAGAGCGTAAAGCTTTTTTGCGGAAAGCTTCGGGATTCGTTGCCCCGTATGCGGATTCCGCATTCCTGTTCCGTCAGACGGGCGTGCTGCGGATCAAAAAAGGCCAGATGGGCGGGGCGCTCGGACGCAGCCCCTTCCAAATAATAATTCAGGTAGTCTGTCAGCTCGGACCAGGAAAGATCAGGGCTGATCTCTACGTTTTTCAAGCCCTCCTCATAGCGGGAGCCCCGGATATAGATCCCGCTTTCGCTGTCAAAGAGATTTGCAGGGTCCGTAACGAGAGAAAGGACGGCGGTATTTTCATAGCCCTCCTTCGCTTCAAAGTCCAGAAAATACACAGCCGTGATGGTCCTGCTGTAATTGCCCTCCCCGTCATATGCCGCGGCCCGCAGAACTACGGCTTTGTCCACGGGAGTTTTGGGAGCGGTATAATTGGTAAGCTCGGAGGTGATGTCCTCCCGGGCGGAGTACACATTATTCCGGAGACTGGGATCCGAGAGGAACAACGGCTCCGTATAGAGAAGAGAATCGGGACCGGGCTCGCTTCCGTCCAGAGTATAATAAACGGAAAGTCCTTCGGAGGCCTGAATACGCAGGCTGAAAGGACCCTGATAGAATCCGCTTTCCGCGGAAAAAACGGGTGCCTTCAGCACTTGCGAGGCCGTTTCGTTGGATTTTCCGGGTGAGGGGCGCATAGGGACAGGCTGCTCCTTTTCGTTTTCAGGCCGGGCATATACGGCGCCGCGCTCCAGGGAAGGAATAAAGAGGGAGTCAATAGGAGAAAAACTCCGTGAACCGTCCTCACCCTCCGTACAATAGCTGAGAGTCAGAGTCTCATTTTCAGATAAGCGAAAGGGCAATCCGTCCATATAAACCACATAATACCCGCCTGCTGCAATGGTATCGGCAGGTAAGGGCCCAAGAGAAAAATCCTTTGTGCTGTCAGATAGAAAGACATGCTCTAAAGAAACCTCCCGATCGGAAGGATTGTATAGCTCCACATAATCTTCATAGGTGACGTTTTCCCCGTCCTCAGTTCCCGGATTAACGGTGCAAACCTCGTTGATTCTAAGAAGAAAGGCGGGATTGGAAGGATGTGCCTGATAATAGGAGGCAAGAACAAAAAAGAGTCCAAAAAACAGAGAGCCTATAATAAAGAGGCTCAACAGCAGCAGATTGCGTCTGTATATCGTGTGTGATGTCATTTGCCTTCCTCCTCAAATAAAAGGATCTCACCTTCCAAAAGAGCATATTGACAGCGCCCGCCCGGAGTCAGCGCGGCTTGTCCGCTGGTTCCCTCCGTGATTGACGAAATGACGGAATCCAGAAGGGGGATGGGAACGAGAGCTTCGATAAAGACAGAATCCGTATATTCGGAACGGAGGATCGGAACATGGGATTGATTCAGAAGGTACTGTATTTTTCCGATCCCGTTGTAATCTGTCTGAACGGACAGGCGGATTCCCGGATGCTTTTCCAGAATCACGGCATTGCGGAGACCTTCCCGGACAGCGGCTCCGTAGGCGCGCACCAGGCCGCCGGTGCCCAGCAGAGTACCGCCGAAATAGCGCGTCACAACTACGGCCGTATCATGCAGATCTTCGCCGAGAAGCACGTCCAGCATAGGACGCCCGGCCGTTCCGGCGGGCTCACGGTCATCGCTGCAGCGGGTAAGCCGGTGGTTTTCGCCGAGGGTAAAGGCCGTGCAGTTGTGGGAGGCGTCCCAATACTGCTTCCGAATACGCTCTATGAAAGCCAAAGCCTCCTCTTCGGTCTTCACCGGTTCCACGGTGGCGATAAAACGCGACTTTTTCTCGATAATTTCACCGGTGCCGCCTATGTAGGTAAACTTGTAGGATTCTGACATAAAAGGTTCCTTTCCGCTAGGAAGCCTGTCCGCTTTCTCCGGTCATCATATCATCCACGATTTCCAGCAGGCAGACAGGTGTGACCGCATTGGAAATAAGCTGCCGGAGCATCTGCCGCGCAAAAATTTCCGAATGAGAGACGGGCGGGGTGCTCTCGGTTTCCTCCACGCCTGGTTTCTCCGCCATAGACTTTTTGATGCAGATCCGGTAAAGCGGAGCCACGGATTTCGGCTGCTCTTCCTCGATTAGATAGTATTTCAGATTCAGCATGTGACCCTTTTCGTCGGCTACGGCGCGGGTTTCGATTAAAAATTCCTTTTGCATGATACTCTCCTTCTTTCATTCATGTCCATACGGGTGACTTTGAAGAGTATTATACAGGGCATGGACCGCAAAGCCTGTCGAAAGCTGTCAGGAGACAAAAAAGAAGTGGATCACATTTAGATTATTATAAAGAAACCTTATAAAAAACGCAAGAAAATGTGAATTTTTATTTTATGCTTTATTCCTATGAAATTATTTGTTATAATGATTGGATGTAGAGGAGGCAAAAGGATGAATTATGGGAAAAAAGGGACTTCAAAAAAGCAGAAGTCGATGAACTCCAAAACTGCAAAGGTCGGGAAAAAAGCAAGTGTTGTATTTATAAAGGCATTTCTTGTCTGCATACTCGCCATGGGGGTGGCAGGCTTGTGCGCAGGAATAGGCGTTGTAAAAGGGGTGATTGACAATGCACCCAAGGTTGACAGTACCAGTGTGATTCCTTTGGGCTATAAATCAACCATGGTGGATGCGGAGGGAAGGCAGATAGCGGAGCTGGTAGCGGCCGGTTCCAACCGTATCTGGGTAGATATCGAGGATGTTCCCGAGCATGTGCAGAAGGCGTTTGTGGCTATTGAGGACGAGCGTTTTTATGAGCATAACGGGATTGACTTAAAGGGAATTATCCGGGCAGGTGTCAAAGGGGTTGCCAGCGGCTTTAAGAGGACGGAGGGCGCCAGTACCATTACCCAGCAGCTCTTAAAGAACAGCGTCTTTGATTTTATGAGCGAGAGTACCATAGCGGAAAAGGTGGAGCGGAAGCTTCAGGAGCAGTATCTGGCTGTGGAGCTGGAAAAGAATATGAGTAAGGAAGAGATTCTGGAGTCATATCTCAATATGATCAACCTGGGACAGAATGCACTTGGAATCCAGGCGGCGGCGAACCGCTATTTTAATAAGGATGTAAGGGATCTGACCATTTCCGAGGCGGCCGTGATTGCGGGGACGACCAAGAGTCCTACAGGGTATAATCCCATCAGCAATCAGGAAAAAAACAGGGAGCGCCGGGATCTGGTTCTGGAACATATGCTGGATCAGGGGTATATCTCCCAGAGCGAGTACGAAGAGGCTCTGGAGGATGACGTATATGCCCGCATCCAGACGACGAATCAGGAAAAAGGTGTTGCAACCGTATTTTCTTATTATGTGGACGCAACAGTCGAGCAGGTGATTAATGATCTGCAGGAAGTGAAGGGATATACCGCACAGCAGGCATATAATCTGGTTTATATGGGAGGTCTGACGATAGAGACGGCCCAGGATCCGGCCATTCAGGCTATCATGGACGAGGAGATGGGCAATGAGGAAAATTACCCGGCCAATGTCCGCATAGGGCTGGATTACGCTTTGACAGTTGTGAAGCCTGACGGAGAACAGAAGAATTACAGCAAGGAGATGATGGAGGAGTACTTCAAACAAAACGAGTCCGCGAATTTTGAGCTGCTGTTTGACACGGAGGAGGATGCCCAGGCGCACATTGATGCCTATAAGGCTTCGCTTGTGGAGGAAGGGGACACTATTTATGAGCGTGCGGAGATGACAATACAGCCCCAGGCGTCTATGGTGGTTATGGATCAGGCGACAGGCTATGTGAAGGGCATCGTAGGCGGCCGGGGAGAGAAGACGGCGAACCTGACCCTGAACCGTGCGGTAGACACGGTGCGCCAGCCGGGCTCAACCTTTAAGCCGGTATCCACTTATGCGCCGGCACTGGATTCGGCAGGCTTGACGCTTGCCACAACACAGTTTGACGCGCCTTACAATTATCAGGACAGCGGCCGTCCCGTGCGGAACTGGAACGGGGAGGCTTATCAGGGCTGGACCAATCTGCGCCGCGGTATTGAACAGTCTATGAATATCGTGGCGGTTAAGACCTTGACGGATATCACGCCGGCTCTGGGAATTACGTATTTGGAGAATATGGGGATTACCACCCTGCAGAAGGAGACGGTGAACGGTCACAATGATTATATCCAATCTCTGGCTTTGGGCGGAATTACCAAGGGTGTGACGAATCTGGAGCTGACAGCCGCTTATGCGACCATTGCCAACGGCGGCGTTTATACAAAGCCTGTATTTTACACGCGGATTCTGGATCATGACGGGAATGTGCTGATTGATAATACGGTTTCCTATACCCGTACAGTACTGAAGGACAGCACGGCGTGGCTGCTGACAAGTGCTATGAAGGATGTTGTAAATCAGGGAACGGGAGGGGCGGTACGCTTTTCCGGAATGACCATTGCCGGTAAAACAGGTACAACCTCTAAAAATAACGATGTTTGGTTTGTAGGCTATACGCCTTACTATACGGCAGGCATATGGGCGGGTTTTGACAACAACCACAAGCTCGGCAGGGGAGAGACCTCCTATCACAAGACGATTTGGAAAAAGGTTATGTCGCGTATCCATGAAAATCTAGAGAACAAGGACTTTCCAAAGCCGGAAAGCGTGACCAGTGCAACGGTTTGCGCGGCATCTGGAAAGCGGCCGATTCCCGGAATCTGCGACGGCATGATGAAGTCGGAATATTTTGCCGTGGGAACGGAGCCTACGGAATACTGCAATGTGCATGTAACCGGGGAGGCCTGCGTGGAGAGCGGAGGTTTGGCAACGGATGCGTGCCCGGTTCACGAGTACCGGATTATTACGCTGGTGCCGGAAAACAACGATGTGTCCGGTTCGCCGCTGGTGGCTATGCCCTGCCCGCTGCATCTCGGCAATTTGATTGGCGGAATCATACAGCCCGGAGCAGAGACGGGAATGATGCCTGAGGAGGGAATGGTACCACCGGAAGGTGAGGTGCCGCCGGAAACAGGCGTGCCGGAGGGAGAGATTACGGCGCCTCAATAGAGGCTAGAACAGGGATCCCAATGCGGCGGTAACCGCATTAAGATAAAAGGATTATAAGACAAAACAGGATTGCTGTCGGCCACAGAGTGAACGGCAGCACGGAGTTGAGGAGGAAACAAAATGAAAACAATAGCAACAACAAAGGCCCCGGCGGCCATCGGCCCCTATTCCCAGGGAATGGAGGTGAACGGATTTGTATTTTCTTCCGGACAGATACCGGTGAATCCGGAGACAGGCGGGATTCCGGAGGGGATTGAGGCCCAGGCCCGTCAGAGCTGTGTGAATGTAGGAGAGATTCTGAAGGCGGCAGGAATCGGTTATGAGCAGGTGATTAAGACCACATGCTTTTTGGCCGATATGGCTGATTTCACAGCCTTTAATCAGGTGTATGAGGAGTTTTTCGTATCAAAACCGGCAAGGAGCTGTGTGGCGGTAAAGGAATTGCCCAAGGGAGTTCTCTGTGAGATAGAGGCTATTGGGGTGAAAAGCGTTTAAGAGCTGAATATCACTGACAAAGCAGTACAAAAGTATAATAAAAGGGCAGGCAGAAGTTGGGCCTGCCTGCTTTTTTAATTTGCCACATACATCTGTTTGTACGGATTTTTACTGTCCGGCGTGATGACTGTAAAAGGTTCGGACAAAAGTTCATCCATAGAATAACCGAAGTCCGAGCAGTATTCCGACAAATACTCCCGGATTTCCTCTAACTCGTCTGCGGCCGCGCATTTTGCGGTAACCTGTTTTGGGAAATGAATATCCTCGCAGCTGCCCCGTAGGAACATTTTACCTCCATGCATTCCGGTACAGGGGAAATTGCCTACAATGCGTCTGCCGTCTTTATGAAGCCCCAGGACGATGATCACGCCTCCTGCCTGATATTCTCCAAGGAAACTTCCGGCACATCCGCCAATGATCATAACAGGAATTTTTTCTTTGTAAGCCTTCATATGGATTCCGGCCCGGTATCCGGCGCTGCCTTGCACATAGATTTTGCCGCCGCGCATGGCATAACCGGCAGCGTCGCCGATATTGCCGTGAATCAGAATCTTTCCTTCATTCATGGTATCGCCCACAGCGTCCTGTGCATTGGCGTTTACCGTAATATTGGCATTGTTTAAGTATGCGCCCAGCGCATTACCCGGTATCCCGTTAATTGTAAGATTCTTGTCGGATATACCGGCGGCAATAAAACGCTGACCACAGCAGCCTTCGATGATGAAATCGCTCCCTGCTTCACGCAGCGCTTCATTTACAGCTCTGTAATCTAAATCTGCGGCATCAATAATTTGCATATTATACCATACCTCCCCAAAATTTGTTTATGTGTTTCCATGAAATATGCGGTAGAAGCATCCGGTTTTTCCTGTCATTCTCCTGCGTGGGAGATACCAAGTATCTCCAGCTCTTTTTCCGTTAAGCCGATGCCGCGAAGCATCAGCCGGTTTCCGCGTAAAGCCTCAATGGAATTGATTCCCATACCGCCCATAAATTCTTTTATTTCGTGCTTCCATGCGGTCATCAGATTGATCAGGCGTTCACTGCCTATTGCAGGATTGAGCCGTTTCACAAGCTCGGGACGCTGGGTTGCGATGCCCCAGTTACATTTACCGCTTTGGCAGGTACGGCACAGATGGCAGCCAAGAGCAAGCAGAGCGGCGGTAGCCACATAGCAGGCATCCGCACCGAGAGCAATGGCTTTTATTACATCTGCTGCGCTTCGGATACTGCCGCCGGCTACAAGAGACACATTGCTGCGGATACCTTCATCCCGAAGCCTCTGATCAACGGCTGCCAGCGCCAGCTCAATGGGGATGCCTACATGATCTCTGATTCTGGTGGGAGCAGCTCCGGTGCCGCCGCGGAACCCGTCAATGGCAATGATATCGGCTCCGCTTCGGGCAATACCGCTTGCGATTGCCGCAATGTTATGTACGGCAGCAACTTTTACAATCACCGGTTTTTTATATTCCGTAGCTTCTTTTAGAGAAAAGACGAGCTGACGCAAATCTTCGATAGAATAAATATCATGATGCGGCGCCGGGGAAATGGCGTCAGATCCTTCCGGGATCATACGGGTACGGGATATATCTCCTACGATTTTTTCACCGGGAAGATGTCCCCCGATACCAGGCTTTGCACCTTGCCCTATTTTGATCTCAATAGCTGCGCCGGCTTGCAGATAATCCGCATGGACACCAAAACGGCCGGAAGCTACCTGCACGACAGTATTTTCACCATAGCAGTAAAAATCTTCATGCAGACCGCCTTCTCCGGTGTTATACAAAATTCCAAGCTCTGCTGCCGCCAGCGCAAGGGACTTGTGGGCGTTGTAGCTGATAGAGCCGTAGCTCATGGCAGAGAACATAACCGGCATAGACAGTTCCAGTTGCGGAGGCAGTGTACAGTTTAATTTTCCTTCTTTAGAGCGCTGTACTTTTGACGGCTTCTTTCCGAGAAAAACTCTGGTTTCCATCGGTTCCCGCAGCGGATCAATGGAAGGGTTCGTTACCTGTGAAGCGTTGATCAGGATTTTATCCCAGTAAACGGGAAGGGAGGTTGGATTCCCCATAGAGGACAAAAGAACACCTCCGCTGTTTGCCTGCTTGTATATTTCTTTCACTGTCTGGGCTGACCAATTCGCGTTTTCGCGCAGGGTGCAGTCACTTTTTACAATCTTTAAGGCTTTTGCAGGACAAAAGGAAACGCAGCGCTGGCAGTTTACGCATTTTGATTCGTCACACTTCATAATTTTGAGTTTTTCATCGTAGCTGTGGGCTTCATTCGCACATTGCCGCTCGCATACACGACAGGAAATGCATCTGTTTTCATTTCTGATTACTTCAAATTCAGGATAAATAAATTCGATACCCATTAAAACGCACCTTCCTTTACTTTAACGATGACAGGCTCACCGCCGGCGGGAGACCATATGTTTTCCGCATTTGGCTCTATGGTCCGAATAGCGGCTTCTTCGCTGGCGATGAATACTTTATCATCTTTTTCGCCGACTACCATGGAACGAAGCTTCAGACGGTCATTTAACGCCATCAATCCACCCTCAAATCCCAAAACAATGGAGAAAGGACCGGTAATCAGAAGGCTTGGAAACATAGTTCTAAGGTAAGTATGTTTCTTTTGGTCCTCCAAATCCGTTTTTGCCGCAATGGTACTCCAGAACGGAGCGGCGATTACACTTGCGGCTTCGCCGAGCGTAAGTCCCTGTACGCGGAGCAGGTAATCCATGATATAAGTAATGACTTCCGTATCGGTCCGGAGGGTGCATTTATAGCCGAACATTTCAATAAACCGGCGGTTGGCGTCATAGGAAGATATTTCTCCGTTATGCACGACGGAATAGTCGAGCAGTGTAAAGGGATGCGCGCCTCCCCACCAGCCGGGGGTGTTTGTCGGATAACGTCCATGTGCCGTCCAGGAGTATCCTTCATATTCTTCCAGCTTATAAAAGACGCCCACATCTTCCGGAAAACCGACCGCTTTGAAGGCACCCATGTTCTTGCCGCTGGAAAAGACGTAAACACCGGGCATTTCGGCGTTGATCTTCATAACTGTTTTGGCCACAAACTCTTTTTCTTCTAACTGTAAGGATGCAAGAACAGATTTTAAGGGAGCGGCAAAATATCTCCATATGATCGGCTCATCTGTGACTTCCGGAATCTTCCGGGTCGGAATGATTTCCGATTGGATGATTTCAAAGCGTTCTTTTAAGAAGGCTTCACATTCCTTGCGGGTGTCGCGGGAATCAAAAAACATATGGAATGCGTAAAAATCTTTATATTCAGGGTAAATGCCGTAACCGGCAAAACCGCCGCCTAATCCGTTGGAACGGTCATGCATGGGTTTCATGGAATTTATGATCATTTCACCGGACATCTTATTTCCATCTTTGGATATTACCGCTGAGATTGCACATCCGGAAGGGATTCTTACCTGGCCTTCAATTTTCATAAGTTTGTACCTTCCTTTCAGAATAAATCAAAAAAGCAAAGGCATCCGCTTTCAGGGCAGGTAATTTCTGCTCTGAAAATGAACGCCTTTGCTCATAATTTATATTTATACAGCGGATGATGCGCGTTGTCAATATTTTTTTGGCGGCAATAGAAAAAATAAAAAAAGGATTGACAAATGATTTTTAAGGGTGTATCATCCAACACGTAAAGGCAAAGGCGTCTTTGAGAGGAAATTCTCAGAGACGCTTTTTACTTTTGTAAGAAAAATGCATACAATTTGATAGAAAAGGCAAGGGAGTCTTTTGCGGCGCAGGGAAAAGCGCCATGAAAGCCATCCTTGTCTTTTTGTTTTCAAGTTGGAAGGAGTGGGATTATGAAAAATGTATCAGATTTTTTTGGATGTAAAGTATTTGATGACAGGGTGATGAAAGCAAATTTATCGGCAAAGGTTTATCAGTCTTTGAGAAAGACGATTGATGAAGGTGCAAAGCTTGATATTGGCGTAGCAAATGCAGTAGCGGCAGCTATGAAAGACTGGGCGGTGGATCATGGCGCCACACATTATACACATTGGTTCCAGCCCCTTACCGGCGTCACGGCAGAAAAGCACGACAGCTTTATTTCTCCGTCTCCCGATGGGGGTGTGATTATGGAGTTTTCCGGAAAGGAACTGATCAAAGGAGAACCGGATGCGTCGTCGTTTCCCTCCGGCGGACTTCGGGCGACTTTTGAAGCGCGGGGATACACGGCCTGGGACCCTACTTCTTATGCATTCATTAAGGGCAATACCTTGTGTATACCTACCGCATTCTGTTCTTACGGCGGTGAAGCGCTGGATAAGAAAACGCCGCTGCTCCGTTCTATGGAAGCGCTGAATAAGCAGGCAATCCGTATTCTCCGTCTGTTTGGAAATGACAGCGTGAAATGTGTCCGCACATCCGTGGGACCGGAACAGGAATATTTCCTTATTACGGAAGAAATGTATGAACAGCGGAGGGATCTTCGATTTACGGGACGTACTCTTTTTGGTGCAAAGCCGCCGAAGGGACAGGAGATGGACGATCATTATTTCGGAGTGATCAAGCCGCGGGTTGCGGCCTATATGGAAGAGTTGAATGAAGAACTCTGGAAGCTGGGCATTCTGGCAAAGACAGAGCATAACGAAGTTGCCCCGGCGCAGCATGAACTTGCCCCTGTCTATACGACAACAAACATTGCAACAGACCATAACCAGCTGACCATGGAAATTATGCAGAAGGTTGCGGCAAAGCATGGACTTGTGTGCCTGCTTCATGAAAAACCGTTTGCCGGAGTAAACGGAAGCGGAAAGCATAACAACTGGTCCCTGACTGCGGACGGCGGCGTGAATCTGCTGTCGCCGGGGGAGACGCCGTATGAAAACGCGCAGTTTTTATTATTCCTTTGTGCGGTTATCAAGGCGGTGGACGATTATCAGGATCTGCTTCGTCTTTCTGTCGCAACAGCAGGAAATGATCACAGACTTGGGGCAAACGAAGCACCTCCGGCAGTCATTTCTATCTTCCTTGGAGAAGAACTGAATGCAGTACTGGAAGCGATTGAAACCGGTACGCCCTATGCGGGAACTGAAAAAACACAGATGAAGCTGGGCGTGGACGTACTTCCGAAGTTTAACCGCGATACCACGGACCGCAACCGTACATCGCCCTTTGCATTTACCGGAAATAAATTTGAATTTCGTATGCTGGGCTCTTCCAACAGCATTGCCTGCGCAAATATCATGCTGAACAGCGCGGTGGCGGAAAGCTTGAAAATCTATGCGGACAGACTGGAAAAAGCAGAGAATTTTGAAGATGTGCTGCATGAAATGATCCGCAAGACCATCAAAGATCATAAACATGTTATTTTCAACGGGAATGGTTATGACGACACCTGGATTCAGGAAGCTGTGGAAAAGAGAGGGCTTCTTAACTACCGTACAACACCGGATTGTATGCCGCATCTGCTGGATGAAAAAAATGTACGGATGCTGACAAGCCACAAGGTATTTTCAGAAGCGGAGCTAAAGTCCAGATGTGAAATTATGTTGGAAAACTATTGCAAGACGGTTCTGATTGAAGCAAATACCATGATTGATATGGCAAAGACAGAAATTGCTCCGGCAGTAAGCGCATATGTACTGGAGCTTGCAAATACGGCGGCGGCAAAAAAGGCGGTGGATGATTCCGTTTCATGCGGTTATGAGACGAAGCTTGTGAAAAACCTTGCAGGATTGGAAGATCAGATTGCGATCAGGACAGATGAATTGGAAAACGCAGTGATGAAACTTCAGGATGCGGAGAATGTGGAAGCCGAAGCTTATATGATTCGGGATGCTGTTTTAGGAAAAATGGGAGAATTAAGAGCTGCCTGCGATGAGGCGGAAACGATGACGGCAAAGAAATACTGGCCGTTTCCGACTTATGGAGATTTGCTGTTTGGCGTAAAATAAGTTGATAAATTTAACCTGATAGTCCAGCTAAGAAATGTCGAGTATTTATTAAAAATAATTTCTGCTGGACGGTAAAGTCGAGGAGGCGCACGAGAGAAACTTTTATGAGTGTCCTTTCGAATAAAAGTTTCTCTCATCACAGGTGTTCCGAAGCGGCTTTACCCTTTAGTGCTGTCGCGCAGCGACTTTTAGTAGGAGGAAGAAAAGATGGATGAAGCTATGAAAGCACTTGTGCAGGAAGCGGTATCCGGAGAAGTGTTCGGAGTCTGGTTTTTAATTGGCGCCGCATTGGTGTTCTGGATGCAGG
>OFGX01000390.1_pt1 | contig 34838 bp, 32 predicted proteins | sample 1521831 | NCBI WGS metagenome assembly OFGX01 (sample SAMEA3504080, study PRJEB24116) | mouse gut metagenome | biome: mouse gut; feature: mouse-associated habitat; material: faeces | place: Denmark | collected 2011 | reverse complement strand
AAGCTGAATATTGAAGGAAAAAATTACTCGGATATTCCGGTGTGGCGTAGATATACGCTTACCATTGAGGAAGCAGCCAGATATTATCATATCGGCGAAGGAAAATTGAGAACGCTTATTGACACACATCCCAATGAGGATTTTTATGTGATGAACGGCAATCGTGCCCTCATTAAGCGTGAGAAATTTGAGAGGTATCTGGATCAGGCTACTGCTGTGTAAACAGAGCTGACAGATTTACCGATTTCACATGATATAACTATGCGGAGAGCTGGATTTGTGCTATGATAAGAGTGCAAGTCTGGCTCTCTTTTTTTGAAAGGAGAGTTCACGATGAGTGAGAAAAGACGAGATAACCGTAATCGGATTTTGCGAGAGGGCGAGTACCAGCGTAAAGATGGGAGGTATCGGTTCCGCTATATTGATGAGGACGGAAAAGAGAAAAATGTATACAGTTGGCGTTTGGACAAGAATGATCCAATGCCAAAAGGGAAGAAGCGGGAGCCTTCCCTGCGTGAGAAAGAAAAACAGATTGAAGCGGATTTGTTTGACCGTATCGTAACCAACGGTGGCAACTATACTGTTTTGGAACTGGTAGAAAAGTATGTTTCATTGAAAACAGGAGTTCGTCACAATACGGTTGCCGGATATAAAACGGTCATCAATATGCTGAAAAAAGAGAGTTTTGGGAATCTGCGAATTGATAAGGTGCGTTTGTCAGACGCCAAGGCATGGTTGATTAAGCTCCAACAAATTGATGGGCGGGGATACAGTTCCATTCATTCTATCCGTGGTGTTCTCAGACCAGCATTTCAGATGTCTGTAGATGATGATCTGATTCGCAAAAATCCATTTGGATTTGAGCTGGCATCGGTGATTGTCAATGATTCTGTTACCAGAGAGGCGATCGCCCGGAAACAGGAGCGGGATTTGCTCAAGTTTATCAGGGAAGATACTCATTTTAGCAAATACTATGATGCAATTTACATTCTTTTTCATACAGGACTTCGTATTTCGGAGTTTTGCGGACTGACAATACCTGATATTGAGTTTGGAGAAATGCGCATCAAGGTAGACCATCAGTTACAGCGCACATCACAGATGGAATATGTGATTCAGGAGCCGAAAACGGAAAGCGGCGTCCGCTATGTGCCTATGACAGAAGAAGTTGCAGCGTGTTTCCGCAGGGTAATTGCAAATCGGGAAACCCCGAAAGTTGAGCCTATGGTAGATGGTTGTATTCGTTTTCTGTGTCTGGATAAGAGTGATATGCCAAAAGTTGCCCTTCACTGGGAGAAGTATCTGGAGCATATCATTGAGAAATACAATAAGATTTACCGCATCCAGATGCCAAAAGTAACCCCTCATGTATGCAGGCATACCTTTTGCTCCAATATGGCGAAGTCGGGAATGAATCCGAAGACCTTACAGTATATCATGGGTCATGCGGATATCAGTGTAACATTGAACACCTACACCCATGTGAATTTCGATGATGCGAAGGAATAACTGCAACGAGTGGCGAACTCTTAAAAAAGCCCATTGGTAAAGCCACTTACTTTACCAACGTATTTACCAATTTTGCAGGGACAAATATGAGAAAGTATGAGACGATTTGAGAAAATGCTTTGGAAACATAGAATTTCGGAATAGTCTGAAAACCCAGCAAAATCAAGCATTTGAGAAGAAATACAGGATATATAAGGAGTTATAGAAAAATGATTAAAATACTTTTTATTTGCCATGGAAATATTTGCAGAAGCCCCATGTGCGAGTTCATCATGAAAAAACTGGTGGCAGAAAAAGGACTCTCCCAGGACTTCTACATCGCCTCCGCCGCCACCAGCACGGAGGAAATCTGGAACGGCATCGGCAATCCTGTCTACCCGCCGGCCAAGGCCAAGCTTGCGGAACATGGCATCAGCTGTGCCGGGAAACGCGCCGTCCAGCTTACGCCCTCCGATTATGGCAAATACGACTACCTCATCGGCATGGACAGCGCCAATATCCGCAACATGCGCCGGATGCTGGGCAGCGATCCGGAAGGCAAGATTGCCAAACTTTTGTCCTTCGCCGGTTCCGAACGGGACATCTCCGATCCCTGGTACACCGGCGACTTCGATGCCACATACCGGGATGCGGTACAGGGATGCGAAGCGCTGCTTGCCCACCTCCTGGAAAGCTAGCCCCACTCCCACCTGGCGCTGAACTCTGTCCAGGTCGTACAAGGACATTTCTGCGTGATGGCCCAAAGCAGCAGGAAAGCCGCAGCCCATGGATTATGCTGAAAAATTCTGGCTCTGCGGCTTTTGCTGAAAAGGAATAAAATGCAAAAATCCGAACCTTTCCGCACGAATACGGTTGGGTTCGGAACTATTTTCTGTAGTGGAGCATACGGGATTCGAACCCGTGACCTCCACACTGCCAGTGTGGCGCGCTCCCAACTGCGCTAATGCCCCATACATTCTCAGTATAGCACATTTAGCGAAAAAAGCAATACTAAATTTAAATATTTTTCATTTTTTGTTTTTAAGTTTTTTACCTCTTCTTCCTGTCCCCCTCCTCTGCCAGGGCATCCAGGAAAAGGTTCCTGATGTAATCCTCCTGGTAGCGCCCGGGCTCCGGCAGGCGCTCTTTGCTGATGAAGCCACCGCCCATCGAGGCATGGCCGCCCCCGTCCCCTATGCCCCGCAGCGCCCTGTGGAGCAGGTTCCCGGCATGGATTTCCGGAATCTCCGAGCGGACGGAAAGCTTCACACCGTTCTTCCGGAAGGAGGACACCACCGCCACTTCCACCTCCACCAGGGAAAGGATGAAGTCCGAGATGACTGCCACCAGAGCGTCCGGGCAGGGGAAGGGAATGGTGGAGAATCCCACCCTGTCGTAGAGCTCGATGTTCTCGATAGCCGCCCCATACGCCTTCAGATCGTTGAACTCCATATTGTTCCGCTCCAGGTCTGACAGCTTCTCCTGGTCACAGCGCGGGAACAGGTAGCCGAACATCCGGATGTCCAGCTCCGTCACGCCCCTGGTGAACTGCAGGGTGTCCATTTTCATCCCATAGAGCAGCGCCGTTGCCGTGTCCTTGTCCGGTTCGATTCCCGACAGGGCGTAATACTCCGCAACCAGCGTGGCGCACGCTCCGGTGATGCGGATGTCCTGGTACTGGTACTCTGCGGGAACAAAGGTGGGATGATGGTCGATGCAGGCGATTTCTTCCCCCACAAAATCTGTCACGTTCCCTCCATGCTTCTGCGTATCCACGCATATGATCCGGTCCGTTTCCCGCATGCCCTCCACCAGGCACTTGTAGGGCGACATGGCAATCCGGAAAGCATCCAGCATCTTCGAGGCGCTCAGCTTATCAATCTTCCCGTCATAGCACAGCATGGATTCCACCCCATAGTTTGCCAGCAGCTTCTGCAGGCCGTACGCGGAGGCGATGGCATCCGGATCCGGGAAATCGTGGGTCTGGATATAGACCGGGCTCCCCTGGCACAGCCCGGCAAGTGTCTTTATGTCGTTCATGGCTCCCTCCTGTCATCTTGTAGGATTCTCATGCCTGTATTCTACCATCTTTTCAGGCATCTGCCAATACGCACGCGCATATCTTTGAGCCAGATCCTTTGCGTCAGCCTCCCGCAAACAAGCAACAGCGCCGCGAAGCCATGGGCATCCCCGGACTCAACACGGCTGCTGCCCATGGACCGCTGCCTGTCCTGTATCCTGCCATGCCAAAAATGCCGATTGGCTGCGGCGGCATACGGAGCCCATTCAAAAAAGGGCCGACCGGTGTCGCTCCGGGCAGCCCTCCGGCATTGGTCAGAATTCTTTTTTCTCCATTATAGAGACAGATAGCCGGTAGGAAATCAGCAGTATGACGGTTCCAATAGCCAGCGACGCCGCCATCACGCCAGCGCCCTGCAGGGTCAGTTTTCCCCATATGCTGTCCAAATCCAGATTCGTCCTTTTCACAATCTCCGCCGCCACCGTGAAGACCAGGAACGCGGCTCCAGCGGCACAGATCACAACGACCCTGCCTTTCTCCGAGCCGAACTTCAGCCGGAAAGGAATCATGACGGCCAGTAGGAAGAACACCGTGGGCAACAGCACGATGGATGTCATGATGATGTCCAAAGGTTCCCGGCTGCCCCGCACGATGCCGGCGGCCAGGGCCAGGACCGTCCCCAGCAGCCAGCCGCTGCCGCTCAGGAGCAGGCCGAACCCGTACTTTTCCATCACGTACCCCTTCCTGGTGACCGGCAGGGACAGGAGAAAGGAATAGCCGTTGTCGAATTCGTCATAGCTCAGGGTGCTGGTTGCAAAGGTAGTACCAATCATCCCCAGGTACATAATCAGAAAGCTGGCATCCTTGATATAAGTGGTCATCACTATCGAAATCAGCAGAATCAGCAGCAGGGAGTTCTTCATGTTTCCCATGAGTTTTATGTCTTTGATCAATAAACCTTTCATAACGCAGCACCTCGAATCATCATTGTAATCACATTATCAATGGAACTTTTCTCTATGGTCAGCTTCGGGTAGTTCTCCATGTAATAGCGCTTCTGGTCAGTCAGGCAGCTATAGCCGAAGCTTTCCTTCTTACAGCGCAGCACATACCGCTTATCGAGCATATCGAATTGTCGCTCATCTATTTTCAATAAAGCGTATTCATCCAGCAGCGTGTCCGTGTCCTCATGGAGGATGATTTTCCCCTCATGTATCATATAGATGTCATCGCACAGGCTCTCCAGGTCCCCGGAAATGTGGGAGCTGATCAGGATGGAACGCTCTCCGTCCCGCTCCATGAATTCCCGCAGAATGTCCAGCAGCTCATCCCTGGCCACCACATCCAGGCCCGCGGTGGGCTCATCCAGGATTAGCAGCCTGGCATCATGGGAGACGGCCACCAGAACCTTCAGCTTGACTTTCATGCCTGTGGAGAACTCTTTGATTTTCTTATTGTCGGGCAGCCCGAACTTCCTGAGCTGCTCCAGGAAGAACGGCTTGTCGAACTTTTCATATAAGCTCTCCAGCACAGGGACGATATCTTTCACGGTCAGGTACCCACTGAAGCCGGAATCCGACAGGACGACGCCCAGCTGCTGCTTCTCCCTTTTCCCAAGCGTCCTGCTGTCCTGCCCCAGGACACGGACGGTTCCGCTGTCCGGGCGTATCAGCCCCAGGACCCCTTTGAACGTGGTGCTCTTCCCGGCGCCGTTCTGCCCAATCAGACCGGTGACGCAGCCAGGGCGTATCTCCAGGGAACAGTCCAGGGCGAACGCGCCGTAGTTTTTCTTCAAACCTTCTATTTTCAACATAGTCAACCCTCCAGAATCAATTCAAACAAGCTTCGGATGTCCTCGTCGCTTATTCCGTATCTTCTGCCCTTTTGGACAGCCATCTCCAGGTCCGCTTCCAGCTCTTTCTTCTGTTCTTCCAGCAAAAGCCCGGGATTCACCGCCGCCACGTAGGTACCTTTTCCGTGGACCGTCACGGCAAACCCTTTCTCCTCCAGGCTGTCATAAGCCTTCTTCACAGTCAGCGCGCTGATTTTCAACTCCTTTGACAGCACGCGCACGGAGGGCAGAATGTCCTTTGCCTTTAACTCTCCGTCTCGGATCAGCGTCTTGATCTGGTCTGCGACCTGTTCGTATATGGGAACCATGGAAGAACTGTTTATTATTATGCGCATTTTTCTTTCCTCCCACAAACAGTGTATAACAGTTTGGAGCTGTTGTCAAGTGTTATATGCTGTTTATTCAAAAAAAGTTTGTGGAACAGGGAGACATTCACTGCCAGTTGCGCTGTCAAATCGTCCAGTTGCGCAATGGGCATTAAGATTGGCGTTTTTTCTCCGATACACCAAGAGAACGGGAAAGGATTGGGACATGATCAGGGTGGCCATTTGCGAAGATGAACCGAATATCAGGAGCTATCTGACGGCGCTTGTGCGGAGGCAGGAGGCGGCGTGCGAGATTGCGGCTTACGACTCTGCGGACGCTTATCTGGCAGCCGGAAAGGAATATGATTTGCTGTTTCTGGATATAGAACTGGTGGGGCCGGCCGGCGGGGCGGCAGGGAACGCGGCTGCAGACGGCTGCGGCACTTCATCTCCTATGGACGGCATCGCTCTGGCAAGGAAGCTTCGAGGCATGGATTTGAGCCGACAGCCCCTCATCGTCTTCGTCACAGGGCATGACGATTATATTTATGAGGCTTTCGATGTGGAGGCTTTCCAGTATCTGATGAAGCCCATCGACGAAAAACGTTTTGCGGAACTCTTCCGGCGGGCCAGGGAGCGGATTGCGGCGGAACCGGAGCAGCAACGGAAATCCCTGGTGATTCAGCTGGCGGGCGTGAGGAAAGTGGTTCCCTGGGACAGCATTTATTACGCGGAAAGCCAGGGGCATAAAATCCTACTGCATCGAAAGGACGGCATCCTGGAATACTATGGAAAAATCAGCGAGCTGGAGCAATCCCTGGCCGGGCAGTTCAGCCGAATCCACAAAGGCTATCTGGTCAATCTGTCCTACGTGGAGGAATATGACCATGTCTCCGTCACGTTGGAAAACGGCGATAGACTGGTGATTTCTAAATACAAATACGATGATTTTGCAAAGGCGCATCTGCGATTCCTACAGCAAAGCCCCCTGTAGACGAGCCCCGTCCGGGAACCTGCCGGGCTGTGCTCAGCCCCGGCACAAAACAACGGGAACCGTGCGCTGCACCTCTGATTCCAGAACCTCTTATGCCGCTTAACGATTTCGCTTGCCGTGAAGCCAGACTGCATAACGCTGACTGGTTCAATCCCATGATTGCATTAGGCAGCATTCAGGGTTATGCAGTATAATAAGGAATTGTCTACAAATAACTGATGCGAGTTTATAGCCGTTTTCGTTGTATTTCTGGGCTTTCTCCTAAACAAGTTGCATCAGTTATTTTCCGACAATTCCTAATCTTCTGAAATTTCAGAAAGCAGAAATTTCAGGAAGCAGAATCCGGCATTGGGGCGGAAGGGTACCTGGAAAAGCGGCAGAATCAGCCCAAAGTTTCGGAAAGCACGGCAAGCAGCGCGATATGCCGTCCTATCGCAAAGGGAGGGAACAATTGAGCGAAAACGCTTTTACTTTATTCCATCAGATAATCTCCGGCGTGGAAACCCTCATGTACGGGGCCTGGCTGGCGGCGTTCCTGCGCCCATTCCTGGAGCCGGACTCCCGTTGCAGAAAGGGTTGCAGCCTGCGGCGAAAGCTCTTTTTTGTCTTCCTGGTCTATTCAGCTGTATTCCTGACTGGTTCGCTGCTGTTCTTCAACGGCGGATCATATATGTTAGTGACGATGGGCATCTTGACGGCATGCACAAGCTTTCTCGGAATAGACAGGAAATTTCTGCTGCTGTTATGCGCCCTGTTCTTCTGCATCCGGAACCTGAGCGTAATCGTCATGCGGAGCGCGGACTACTTTTCCAGCAGCTTCCTCCTGGCAGGCGCGGACACGCTGGAGAAAGTTTTCCTCCTGGCGGCACTGGACTGTGTCCTGATCGACACACTGCAGCTTCTGCTCTTCTCTCTCATGCTCTGCGCGATCCGCAGGCAGCTGGGCGGAAAAGGGCTGGCGCTGCATATCCGGGAGCTGGGCCGCCTGCTCCTGCTGCCTGCGGCGGGCATCCTGTTCGTCAACATCTGCATCCGCTTCCTGATCGTAAATGATGACGGGCATATCTTCCAGCTTTACGAACAGGTTCCGATGGCCCTTGGGCTTCTGCCGACGGTGGCGGCGCTGCTCTATGGGGGAACCCTGGCCACCCTCGCTTCTTTCCGGAAAATCCTCGCCCTACAGAAGGAGCGGGACCGATATCTGGTGGAGCAACAGCAGCTTTCCGCCATCCGGGAGCGCATGGCGCAGCTGGAGCAGACCTATGATGCCGTCCGTCGGATGAAACATGAGATGCGGGGGCATCTGGCCAATATCAAGGGGCTGGCGGAAAGCGGCAGTTATCAGGACATAGACCATTATATCGCCAGGATGGAGGACGGCCTGAGCCTGTTCGAGCCGGTCGTCCATACCGGAAACGCCATCACGGACGTCATCATCAGCGACAAACAGAAATCCGCTGTTTTCCACGGCGTAGAATTCCGGTCGGAATTCCGATATCCTGTGTCATGCGGGTATGACGCTTATGACATCGGCATCATCTTAAGCAATCTGCTGCAGAATGCCCTGGAGGCCTGCATGAAGCAAACGGACGGGAAAAAGTACATTTTCCTTTCCGGCAGACAGAAGAAGCGTTTCTTCCTGATTGACATCAGGAACTCTTTCAACGGGGAGGTCTATTTCGACCGGCACACACGGCTGCCGATATCCACGAAAGAGGACGATTGCGCTATTTCCAGAAAAAAGATGCCTGACCCGGCCCTTTCCGTCCATGGCATCGGCCTCTCCAACGTGCGGAAAGAGGCAGAAAAATACTGTGGGAACATGGACATTCAGATAGACGGGAAGGAATTCCGCGTCACTGTGCTTTTACAGGGAAAGGGCAGGGAAGGCAACTCCGGCCAGTGCGCCCATGAGGGTTTTCCCGGGACTTGACGGTGCGAACAGGCCCGACCAAGGGCCAAGCGCATGCCGCGGGCTTCCAACAAACCAGACAGGCAGCGGCCGCGGGAATTCTGCTTCTGGCAGAACGCAGCTGCCAAAAATAAGCAATATGACCGTCATTACCATGAGACGGCTCAGAAAGGAGAAACAATGTACAACCATGATTTCAGCATCCAGGAGGTAAATGCGTACTATGGCCGCAAAGGCGGCATGCGCACGTCCAATGTCAGCAATTACGCCAATGCAGGCAGTTTCGCCAGTCTCATACGACGGGCGGCGGCACAGAGGAGCGCGGGGGCAACGCCAGAGGGCGCGGCCGTGGCGCAGACGGGCAGCGCTGTCGCCACAGGCACATCCTCAAGAGTCCAGGGCGCAACGACAGCGCATGTGCATTCAAACAGCGGGAAAAAAGCCTCAGACTCCACAGCGGCCGCCCCTACGACGGCCCAGGCCAACGGAAATGTCTGCTGCGAACAATGCCACCAGACCAACCAGCTAATGCTCCAGATGATGGCCAAAAACCTGTACACACAGAGCAGCCTGGGATATCCGCTGACGGGCCTGAACACTTGGTCCGCATACCAAAACATGGCGGGCATGCTCGGCAACAGCCTGTTCTCCTGATTACGTTTTTATCTAGATGTTTTTCCGTGAACCACATATGAAAACGGAGACCCCGAACAGCTTTCGGGACTCCGTTTTCCGCTTTCTGCAAGTTCCAGTTCAACTTCTCCCTTTCTTTCCCGCACTCTTCTCCCTGGACGCCTTTTCCTTTCGGGCCTTCGCCTGCCCCTGGGGCTCGGCTTTCGGCATGGCCAGCAGCCGCTTCCCCGCGTTCCTGCGGTTCACGCTCTCTTTCAGCAGCGCATAACAGGAAGATGTCAGTGGGATAAAGAAAAGCATGCCCGAAACACCGAACAGGCTGCCGCCCAGGCTCACCGCCATCAGCACCCAAATCGCCGGCAGACCCACGGAATTGCCCACCACTTTGGGATAAATCAGATTCCCCTCCACCTGCTGCAGCACCAGGAACAGGATAACGAACCACAGCGCCTGCAGCGGATTGTCAATCAGAATCAGAAACGCCCCTACCCCGCAGCCAATGAAGGCCCCCACGATGGGAATCAGCGCCGTGAACGCTATCAGCACGCCCACCATCAGTGCATAAGGCATCCGAAAAACCGTCATGGACACCACGAACATGGTGCCCAGAATCACCGCCTCCAGGCACTGGCCGGTGATGAAGCTGCTGAAATTCCTGTACAGAAGACTGCAGATTTCCAAAGCCTTCCTTCCCACGGCTTCCGGCAGATAGGCCGTGAGAATCCGCCGGCCCTGGTCTCCCAGCCGCTCTTTCTGGGCCAGGATATACAAGGCGAATATAAAGGAAATCACCACATTCACAATACCGGATATGATGCCGCTGGCCACGCTGACCGTGGAGTTCAGCATGTCGCCCGCGCCGTTTTTCAGGAAACCGATGATATTGCCCAAAACGGAATCCCAGTTTATTTCCATCTTCTCCAGCTGCTCAATCTGCTCCGCCAGTTCCGGATAATCCTTCACCAGGCGGTCCAGCTTCTCCAACACATTGTCCGTGAACGCCGGTATCTTCTTGCCCACTTCCGTGGCCGTGGATACCACCTGGGGCACCACCGTGCCTATGACCACAGTAATCACCAGCATCACTGCTATGATGGAAAACACCAGGCACAGGGGGCGCTTCATCTTTTCCGCGGATTTTCCGCTCCAGCGTCTGAGCATCTTCTCCTCAAAAGCCTTCATGGGGATGTTCAGGACGAATGCCATGATTCCACCCACCAGGAAAGGCGAGGCTATGCCCAGCAAAAAGGCCAGCCCCTGGAAGACCTTCTCGCTGTATATGATTGCCAGTACCAGAACTGCGGCCAGAATCATCAAGTGACGAATCTGCCTGATTTTTTCTCTGCTGAATTCCATGCGCGTGCTCCTCTTTCTTCAGAATGAATTATTATTGTCATTATTATAAGCTATTTGGAACGGATGTACAACGGGAATCTTTTTGGGGGTTGTTTTGTATTACCAGCTCCAGTTCTGCAACATCGTCTTATATCACTTTACAATATCGAAATCCAACAGGCATCGCACTACACAGTCTGCATTTTGACATTAGGTTTCACCAATCACTCCAACATCACTCTCTTCTCATTGGCGGAAGCTTCGGAGCCTACATGCTGCCAAATCCAAAGCGGATTCTGACAGGCACGATTCGTGTCTATCAGCGCTACGCGCCGGAATCAATACAGATGAAATGCCGTTTTGAGCCGTCATGCCCCCAATAGATGGATATTGGCTTTAAAAATATGGTTGGGTAAAGGAGGCCTGTCTTTGTATTTAGGACAATCGGCTCTGATGTCTGTCTTCGTTTCTCTGGAATGCTCATCTTTTGGGTTCCTCGGCATTGGTTTTGCTTTATTCTCTAGGTCAATGATGGTTCCGCCTGGACAGCGAACAGCTACAGGGATTCTGCGGAATATGTCTTAGGATGTTTTTAAAATCTGGGGGCTTGTAGATATGGATTGGAGCACGAAATAGTGGTGTTTTTTAATCAGCGGCAGGAAATAAGTGGTAGGGATAGTGGTCAGGTTCGGAGAGGAATCGCTGAAATTGGGGGGGCTTTTTTATTTGCCGCTAAAGGCGGCCATTAAAGGCTAGTATGGAAAGCTTATATTGTAGAAAAACACTTATTATACTTAGCTACATAAGGTAGTACTTATTGAGGAGCAGAAGGTATGAAAGTATGCTTGGTTGGCTCGTCCGGAGGGCACTTGACGCATCTGTATATGCTAAAGCCTTTTTGGCAGGATAAGGAGAGATTCTGGGTCACCTTTGACAAGGAGGATGCCAGGAGTCTGCTGAAGGACGAGAGGATGTACCCATGTCATTATCCCACTAATCGTAGCCTGAAAGCGCTGATAATCAACACGAGGATTGCCTGGAGGACGTTAAGGAAGGAAAAGCCGAATTTGATAATCTCATCCGGCGCCGCAGTGGCAGTCCCCTTTTTTTATATAGGGAAGCTGTTGGGCGCTCGCCTGATATATGTGGAGGTCTTCGACAGGATAGACAAGCCTACCATGAGCGGGAAGATGGTCTACCCTATCACAGACCGGTTTGTTGTCCAGTGGGAAGAGATGAAAGCAGTGTATCCGAAAGCCCTGAACTTAGGTAGTATTTTTTAGATACATATAGATGATTGGTGGAACAGGATGGTATTTGTGACAGTAGGGACACATGAACAGCAGTTCAACAGGCTGGTCAAGGCGGTGGACGAGCTGCGGGAAGCTGGAAGTCTGGACGAGGAAGTAGTTATCCAGACGGGTTACAGTACATATGAACCTAGGTTCTGTGAATGGAGCAAGCTGTATCCTTACCAGGAGATGGCCAAGCTTATGGCAGAGGCTCGTATTGTGGTTACCCATGGCGGACCATCTAGCTTCATCATGGCATTGCAGATTGGAAAGGTGCCCATTGTGGTGCCGCGGCAAAAGCGGTTTGGGGAACATGTGAATGACCACCAGGTGGAATTTTGCAGGGCAGTAAAAGAGCGGGTGGGGAATATCATTCTAGTGGAAGAAACTCAAAGGCTGCGGGAATGCATAGAAAATTACGAATTTATAGTCATGAGCCATGATGTAGGACAAGTTAGCAATAATGCACAGTTTATTGCAGGGCTAGAATCGGCTGTGGCGGAATTGATTCCGAAGGAGAAAAAAGATGATGCAAGTCGGCATAATGTCGATGCAGAGGATTACTAATTATGGCTCTTTTTTGCAGGCATATGGACTAAAAAGCATCTTACAAGAGCTGAAATGTGATGTCAAGTTCGTAGACTATCATCCAGGGCAGGTTCTTGTTCCAGCCAAAGGCGGAAACAGCATGATGCGCAAACTGCTGAAAGCTGTTGAAGCTCTGAAAGGCTATGCGCCTTTGAAGGAAAAGGTTCGTTTTATCAAATATAAAAAGAATTATGCAAAAAGGTATCATCCACTTTTAGGAATTAGCGAAGAGAAGAATTATGCGCCAGAGCTAGATGTACTTATTATAGGGAGCGATGAAGTATTTAACTGTGTCCAGGATAACGTAAATGTTGGTTATTCGCCAGAGCTGTTCGGGGAAGGCAACAGAGCGAAAAAGGTTATCACATATGCCGCATCGTTTGGAAATACTACTATCGAGAAATTGCAGGCCTTGGGCATAGACAAGCAGGTAAAGGCATGGCTAAGCAAGCTTGATGCGATTTCGGTCAGAGACGGCAATAGTGGTATAATAATCAAGGAACTGACTGGAAAATCGCCGGAATATCATTTAGACCCAGTGCTGGCATATGATTTTATCGGAAAATGCAAAGAGATTCCGGATAGGGCACCTGAGTCCAATTATATGATTATATATGGATATTCGGGGCGCTTCACGAAGGAAGAATGTAAAGCGATTCGTAATTATGCCAAAGAAAAGATGCTAAAGATATTTTGTATTGGAGGCGTGCAGGAATGTTGCGATAAATTTATTGATTGTAATCCCTTTCAGGTGATTTCCTATTTCAAGCATGCAGAGTATATCGTTACAGATACATTCCATGGAATAATCCTTTCTGTTGTTGTGCACAGGCGGTTTGCCGCTTTTGTCAGGAATAGCGGGTATGGGAATAGCGAAAAAATAATTGATTTGCTGAAGAGACTGTGCTTGGAGAATCGAAGAATCATGAAAACAGATGAACTGGGAAATATATTAAACCAGGTAATTGATTATCAAAATATTGATAAGATTATTGAGACGGAAAGAAAGCGCACGAGAGAATATCTTGCAAAGCAAATCGAGTCGTAGTTCAAGGTTGTTGGAGAAAGAAATGAATGATTCGCTAGGTACTACTACTTTATTTCAATCAAAAGATAAATGTTGTGGCTGTGGAGCATGCATGAATGTATGTCAACGGCATGCAATTAGCATGCAGGAAGATGAGTATGGCTTTTTATATCCGCAAATAGATGAAGGCCTTTGTATCGGTTGCGGAAAGTGCAAGCAGGTATGCGCTTTTCAAGATAGGAAGACAGCAAACCATGTAATGAGAACTTATGTTGCGGCTGCCAAAGATAAGGATGTTATTGTGCGTTCTGCGTCAGGAGGGATTTTTGCTACTTTAGCAAATGAGTGGGTCGATAATGGCGGGACTGTATATGGGGCGGCATTTAACAGCAAGTGGGGCGTCCATCATATCCCGGCTGTCAATAGAGAAGACATATTTAAGCTACAGGGATCCAAATATACACAGAGCAGTACAGGATATGCCTTTCAGGAAGTAAAACAATTACTTCAGGAGGGAAAGAAAGTATTATATTCCGGGACACCTTGTCAAATTGCAGGCTTATATGGTTACTTGGGGAGTCGGGATGAAGGTTTGGTAACAATTGATATTGTATGTCATGGCGTGCCGAGCAACAGGATGTTTCAAGAGTACTTGGAGCTTATTGAGGAACGAAAAGGTGGACGAGTCCTCGAATTCACTTTCCGAGATAAAGGGATTGGATGGGCCAAAAACGGTAAGGTAAAACTGGATTTTGGTGAGAAGAAAGCAAATATAACTATTTGGGAAAGTGCATCACCCTATCTGTTCTATTTTAGTAACAGTTGGATTTGTCGTGAAAGCTGTTACCACTGTCCTTATGCCTGTGGTCATAGACCGGCAGACCTTACGCTCGGAGATTACTGGGGGATTGAAAGAGCGCATCCTGAATATTTGGGAAAGGGTGGTTTTAGTGAGTCGAAAGGAATTTCGCTAATTCTAGTTAATACAGAAAAAGGTCAAGGATTTTTAGAACAAAATAAAATATCTATGGAATTGAGGAAATCAGAATTTTCAAAAGCTTCAAGAGAGAACTTACAGTTAAGACAGCCCAGCAGAGAAGGGAAACGTAATGAAATATTGGCACTATATCTGAAAGGCGGTTGGAAAGCTTTAGATGAGAGATTTAGCAAAAATATAGGCTGGAGAAGATATAGCAGTCAACTAAAAGCATTGATGCCATTAGTTTTAAAACGAAAGTTAAAGAAAAGATATCATAATAATGCCGAATTGTTCTGTAATGAATAGAACTTGATTCAAGTTAAATTGAAGGGACTGCAATTGAGAAGGAAGATTTTAAAATGTAATAATAACAAAGAAGTTATTGCGCAGCATAAGATTAAACTGGCTATGGTAACCGCAAGTTTTAGTATTAATGGTATCAGTACAGTGATAATGAACTATTGCCGGAATATGGATTTGAATTATTTTGATATTACTATTATAGCTGGTACCCCCATAGATGCGCTATATAAAACCGAATGCGATTTAAATGGGATTCACATGATAGAGCTTCCGTCTAAGAAAGAAAATCCCAAAGCATATTATTGGTGCTTGTGGAAGTTTTTGACCACAGAATATGATATTGTTCATGTACATGGAAACAGCGCGGTTATTGCTATAGAGTTATTGCTTGCTTTTTTAAGAGGAATCAAGATACGATTTGCTCATTGCCATAATACTACATGTAACCATGTTCGATTACATAAACTATTGAAGCCCATATTTAACTGTTTATACACAGAAGGATTTGCATGTAGCTCGCTTGCGGGTAAATGGCTTTTTGGGAATAGAGAAATATATATTATTCCCAATGGATTTGAAGTAGAAAGATTTCGTTTCAATGAGAAGAGCAGAAAAGAGATCCGACAAAAACTACAAATAGAAAATAAATTTCTAATTGGCCATGTTGGAAGATTTAATGAACAGAAAAATCAGACATTTATTTTAGAGGTATTTGAAAAAGTTGCGGAAGTTAATTCAAATGCTTTTTTGATTTTAGTAGGAACTGGCCCATATTTTGAAAAAATAAAACTATTAGTCCAAAAGCATCCTTATCAGAAGCAAATCATTATTTATGGAGAAACAAATGAAACAGAAAAGTTATATGCAGCAATGGATGTATTCTTATTTCCGTCCAAACATGAAGGGTTGGGAATTTCTTTGTTAGAAGCACAAATTAGTGGATTATATTGCGTATCCTCGGATATTGTTCCTTTAGAAGTTTTGCTGAGTAGTGAGGTGATTTTGTTATCTCTTAGCAATGATATTGAATTATGGAAAAATGCTATATTATCTTTTAAAAGAAAAAAACGTGAAACATTTTACGATGATTATATAGATAAAATAGAAAGATATGATATTTTAGAAAATGTACATTATTTAGAAGAAATATATTTTCAAAGCCGATTGAAAATATTTTGAAGTTGAGAGGAAGAAATGAGAAATCTAGTCAATATATATGAAACGATTCGTCTAAAAATACAAAAGAAACATATTGCTATATGGAGTAATTCCCGAAGCAAAAAATTGTTAAATAATTGTTTTACTATTATATCAAATAATTGTTGGGGGGGTAGAATATATCAGAGCTATGGTATGAAAAATTTATCGCCTACAATTGGAATGATTATATACCCCGATGATTATTTGAAGTTTTGTACACATTTACATAAATATACAAACATGCAATTAGAATTTATATCTTTTGAAAAATCGAAATATTATGAAAGTGTTGTTCATAGAAAGGAATATCCAATTGCACGTCTTGATGACATTGAATTGCATTTTTTACATTATCATTCACAAAAAGAGGCCGAGTTAAAATGGGAACGTAGAATAAAAAGAATTTGTTGGGATTGTGTAATATACAAATTTAATGATCAAAATGGTTGTACAAAAGAAATGTTGCAAAGATTTTGTTCTCTGCCGTTGGCTAATAAATTGTGTTTTGTATGTAAACGGAATTGGATACCAGGTACAATAGCAATAAAAGGTATTCTAAATAAAAATGAAATAAAATTTTCTTATGAGCCATATGGGCATAACAGACAATTTAATGTGACTGAATATTTAAATAACATATAAGGCAGATATAAAAGAAAATAGTATAAAACAATTATAATTTGAGGCTTGAGCACAATATGGTTAATGATATTTTAGTCAGTGTAATAATCCCAGTCTATAATGTTGAAAAATATTTAAGGGGGTGTGTGGAGAGTTTTTTGAATCAGACTTATACAAATATACAGATTCTGCTAATTGATGATGGATCAACAGATATGAGTGGGTATTTGTGTGATGGTTTGGCTAAAATAGACAAAAGAGTTGAAGTGATTCACAAACAAAATGAAGGTTTGGGATTAACAAGAAATTATGGCTTAAAACACGCTAAAGGAAAATATGTTTTATTTACAGATTCTGATGATTATGTTGACATAAGCGCTATTGACAAAATGGTTTATAGTGCGGAAAAGGAAAAAGCCCAACTTGTTATTGCTGGTTTTTCCAAAGTCACTGAAGGGAAAAAATTACTTTATGAAGAAAGATACTCATATGAAGTTTTTGAAGGAATAAATGTTAAAAATGAGTTGCTTCCAAGGATGATAGGAAGCTTACCGGAATATAGAGATAGTATATTTACAATGGCATGCGGAAAACTGTATTTGACAGAAAGCATCAAAAAAAGTAATATTTATTTTCCATCAGAAAGAATTATCCAATCTGAAGATTTAGCATTTCAATTAGACTATATTCCTCATCTTAATAAAGTTGTAGTTTTAGAAGAAATATTTTATTATTACAGGCAAAACTCAGATTCATTGACCATGAAATATAAGGAGGATAGATTTGATGAAGCGATAAAGGTTTATGAATATGTTTTGGAGAAGATAAAAGAAAAGAAATTACCGGAGACCGCTCTTTTAAGAGCAGATAAAATGCTATTTGTTCAACTTAGAGGTATCTTTAAACAGGAACTACCTCGCTATAGTAAACAGTCCCCAAAAGAATGTTTAAAAAAATTCGAGAAAATCCTTAATAATAAAGTAGTAATAAAAGCAGTGTGCAAGTACCCCATTAAACTTCTTCCATTTAAGCAACAATTTTTTTTATATCTTATTAAGTATAAGTGTAAAAGATTATTGATTATTTTCTTTGGAGCAATGAACAGAGGCATATGATGAAGGACAGGTTTAAAATTAAAAATAATAGCATACTTGCATTAATATATATATATATGACATCTGCTTTTTATGTGCTTCGTAATTCTAATTTATATTTTAATGGGATGAAAATAGTTTTAGGAGTAGCGGTAATTTGTGGCTTACTATATTTTATATTGTCAAGCAGATGCCAAAAGCAATATAGAGGGTGGATAATTGCGTTGTTAGCTTGTTCTCTTATCCCTCTTATGCGTGGAAGTGGAAAAGATACAAGGATGTTGGTCGCTTTTGTTGCTGTGTTAGTCGGCATGAACATGGAACGAAAAGAGCTATTAAAAGCATTGCTTAAAAGTAAAATCTTTTTTTTCTTGTTAGCAATGTTATCAGGCGGAATTGGCCATATTAATGGTGTGGCTATGCAAGTAGGATTTATAACTTTAATTTACATTAGCTTGTCAGATACAAAGATTACACATGGAAGACTGATTATGCTGTGGGCAACCTATTTGATATGTGCCGTTTACACTTATTCGGGATCATATATTATATGTATAGGGTTAGCTCTTTGTCTTGTTTCAACAAAAAAATGTAGCATAATTCGAAGCTTTTTGCAAAGTTTTTTAGCCAAAAACATTTATCCATTTGCTCTATTGATTAATTTATTTTCGGCTTTATGGATTGGTGAACGATATTTTCCTTTTTTTAGGAAAACGGTTGTTCCTGGTTTTCGGGAAGGGCTTACATATTTGTTAGAAAAAGTAGATATGTTTACATCATCAAGACTGACTTTAGCATCTGAATCATTATATAGATATGGGATTTCTTTGTTGGGTGGAAATGTACAGTACGATTCTATAATAAATGAGTATGGTATATATTTCAACTTAGATTCGGGAATGATATGGCTCATTCAGGGAATGGGGATTATTACAACGATTGTTTTTATGGTATTAATGACAATAATGATGAAATGGCTTGTTAAAAATAGGGAATACAATTTGATTATTGTAGCCATCTCTGTTGCTCTATGGGCCATGAACGAAGATATGATGATTTCAATAGGCGTTAATTTTATGTACTTTATTCTTGGAGAAGCATTATCACATAAAACCAGTAATCAACAAGTGAGGGAATTGTATGAGTATACCTAAGCGCATATCATATTGTTGGTTTGGAGGCAATCCACTACCAGACAGAGTAAAAAAATGTATAGATAGTTGGAAACGTATTTGCCCAGACTATGAGATAATAAGATGGGACGAAAAAAATTATAATATAAATAAAATTCCTTTTATAAAAGAGGCATACAAGGAAAAAAAATGGGCATTCGTAGCAGATTATGCACGTTTAGATATTATTTATGAAATAGGGGGAATTTATCTCGATACGGATGTTGAACTAATAAAAAGGCCAGATGAATTACTTATATTGGATGCATTCATGTGTATTGATAAAGAAAAGCTCTTAATAAATACTGGACTTGGATTTGGTGCAAAGCCAGGAAATATAATTATCAAAGAGTTAATGGGTTCTTATCATAATGCTTCTTTTTATAAGGCTGATGGAACTTTTAACCAAAAAGCCTGTACGATATATACAACGGAATATTTTATGCAATATGGATATGTCAAAGAAGACAAGAGACAAATCGTAAAAGAGATATCCATTTTCCCAAGCGAGTATTTATGTCCTATGGATTATGAAACAGGTAAAATAGATATTACAAATAATACAATAGGAATTCACTGGTACGATGCTTCATGGTTATCAAAAAGCGATAAAAAAATTCATAATATCGAAGCAAATATCAAAGGAATATTTCCTAAAAAAGTAGCTCTAATAATGTGCAAAATTTATAGAAATAGTTATCGCTTTTTAGAATATACCTCGAAAGGAATATTGTGGAAAAAAGCTAAAAGGAAAATACTAAAAAAATGAAGTTATTAACCATATTTACACCAACATATAATAGGGCGCGTTTGCTCAAACGTTTATATGATTCCTTATGTTCTCAAAGCAGCTATAACTTTGAGTGGATTGTGATTGATGATGAATCGAAAGATGATACAAAAGAAATTATTCAATCTATAGCTAAAAATGAACAACGTTTTCCGATTATGTATTACAGGCAGCAACATGGCGGAAAACATAGAGCAATTAATGCCGCAGTCAAAATTGCTCAAGGTGACTATTTCTTTATCGTTGATAGTGATGATTATTTAAAAAAAGAAACAGTTGAATTAATTAATATATGGACAGAAGCGATTAATGATAAGAACACTATTTGTGGAGTAGCAGGCTTAAGGGTTTCGTCAAGTGGGTTCTTATATGGTGGTTCAGGATTGGCTGATAAAGAAAAATATATTGAGGCATCAAATTTAGAAAGAAAGAGGTTAAAGCTTCTTGGCGATAAAGCAGAGATATATTCTACAGAAATATTGAAGAAATATCCTTTTCCCGAATTTGAAGGAGAATTTTTTGTAACCGAAAATGTATGTTGGAATGCAATTGCGGCAGATGGATATAAATTAAGGTGGTATAATGTACCAATTTATGTATGTGATTATTTAGAAGATGGTTTGACACGAACTGGGGCAAATGAAAGAGTTGGTCATATAAAAAACATCAACGGTTATGCCTATTATGTAAAGCAATCACTAAAAGTTTGTAATCCTCTTGATAGCATAACGGAATTCAGAGAGTACAATCGAAGTTGCTCAGAGATGGGGATAAACATAAATAAAAGAGCACAAAAATTGAGGATAACACCAATTGATTATATAATCTTGCTTTTAGTAAAAATGCCGTTTTTATATGGGCTAAGATTATTTACAAAAATATGTTAGGCGGAATACATGAGATGATAAAATATGCCCCCATTATTATTCCTACACTAAATAGATATACCCACCTAGTAAAATGTATTGAATCTCTGCAAAATAATACTTATGCAAAGTATACTGATTTATTTATTGCAGTTGATTTCCCACCTGACGAAAAATATAAAGAAGGATATGGGAAAGTAATAAAGTATCTTTCGAAAAACATTCAAGGTTTTCATAGTGTGGAACTAATCTATAGAGAAAAGAACTATGGAGCTATAGTGAATGGTTTTGAGTTAGCCAATTCGGTATTAAAGTCCTATGACAGAATAATTCTACTAGAAGACGACAACGAACTATCACCTAATTTTATTGAGTTTTGTGATAAAGCTCTTGAATATTTTGAAAATGATAAATCTATAATTGCGATTAATGCTAGCAACTATGTGTGGTCTGGCGAAGGGAGAAGAACAGAATTTCCGGATGATGGAAATAATGTCAAAAAAAGACAACTACTATTTCATGCAATGGCTACATGGAGAGAGGATTGGAATGAAATTCAACAATGGTGTGATTCAGGACAAATAATACAAGATGGTTATAAATTCAAACAAATGAAAAAGCTATATAAAAAGAGTAAATGTTTTTTTAATTCGTTTTTAGATAATGTATTATGGTCCCATCGTCAGTTGCCATGGATTAATGGTAAAATATATGCCATAGATCAAGTATGGGATTATTTTATGTTACTAAATGATAAATATGTGATATATCCTAATGAAGGAATGACTAGAGATTTAGGATGTGATGGAAGCGGCGTTAACTATAAGACTAAATATGACAATATGCAGGAGATTATTAATTTGCCAATGTATGAAGGAATAAGTTTTGATATAGAAATAAAAAAAGATTTAGCAGTAAACGAATATGAAATTTATCTACATGATAAAAATAATTACCGAGGGGTGAAAGCCGGAATTAAAACATTATTGCACATAATAGATTGTATAAAGAATAAAAAATATAATATAGAGAAAACGAGAAATGATGAGTAAAAAAATTAGTGTTATTGTTCCAGTCTATAATGTAGAAAAATATGTTGACAAATGTCTTTTATCGATCAAAAAGCAGACATATGATAATCTTCAGATTATAGTTATAGATGACGCATCAACAGACAAGTCAGGAGATATTGTTGATACATATGTTGGGGATTCCCGTTTCCATATTATACACCTTAAACAAAATGGGGGATTATCTCATGCTCGCAATGTGGGACTTTCCTGTGTCAGTGCTGATTATATTACTTTCGTAGATTCAGATGATTATATAGATTTGAATCATATTGAAAGACTATATGAGTCAATGAAAAATGGAAACAGTTTAATATCTATATCTGGATATATATTCGAGAATGAGAATGGAGATATCTTATATGAAAAAATTCCTAAGGGAAGTAATATGTGTATTATGCATGATGAGGCAATTGAATTGCTTTGCTATAATTACATTGAAAGTTATGCATGGAATAAATTATTTCAGAGAACTTGCTTTGAAGATGTGCTATTTCCAGAAAACATCAAATTCGAAGACATTATTGTGATGTATCGAATATTTAAGAAAGCTGAAAGGGTAAGCTTCACAGGGGCAACTGGATACCACTATTTGATGAGAAGTGACTCTACTATTCATTCAAAACAAACATATGTGTATTCGTTTAAGGCTTCCTATTTAAGATGGTGTGAGGTAAACAGTGATAATTCTATTTCAGAAATACAGAGGAGTAATTTATTAAGGGGAGTTCTGAAGAGTTGTGCAAATTCAGCTTATTATGCAATATATGTCTCCAAAAATAATGAAAAATCAGACGATATGATGCAAATTAAAAAGTTTTGGAAGGACCATAAGGTAGAAATCAAAGACTTAAGCAAAAAGTTTTATTTGAAAGTTTTGTTTCCCAATCTCTATTCTTGGGCTATAAAACTCAAAGGAAAGCTTTGGCATTAATTCATTATATATTTGGGGTAAATATATTTGAAATATTAGAGGGACTCTTTGATGGATAAAAGCAAAAATGTTTTATCAAACTTAATGTGGAGATTTGCGGAAAGATTTTGTGCACAAGGTATTTCTTTTGTTATTTCTATTGTTTTGGCAAGGTTATTGAAACCAGAAGATTATGGTACTGTTGCATTAACAACAATTTTTATTGCGATTCTTGATGTGTTTGTTAATTGTGGTATGGGAACTGCTTTGGTGCAAAAAAAAGAAGCTGATAATTTAGATTTTTCTACTGTGTTTTTATTTAATATAGTTTGGTGTACATTGCTTTATATTTTATTATTTCTTTTGGCTCCGTTTATTGCCACATTTTATGGAAATGATGAGTTTGTATTATTGATCAGAATTGCTGGATTAGCGATAGTGATATCGGGAATAAAAAATGTTTTTCAAGCTTATATATCAAAAAATATGCAGTTTAAGAAATTCTTTTATGCAGCATTAGGCGGAACATTGCTATCTGGTGTGGTAGGAATTATTTTAGCTTATAAAGGTTTTGGGGCATGGGCATTGGTGTTACAGAATCTTTTAAATATGTTGGTGGACACAATTGTATTATGTATAGTAATTGATTGGCATATTCAAATGGAATTTTCTTTTCAACGTTTAAAAAGATTATTTAGTTTTGGATGGAAGTTATTTATTTCCAACTTGCTTGAAACAATTTATAATAATATGCGCTCTTTAGTTATCGGAAAATATTATAGTACAGCTGACTTAGCTTTTTATGAAAAAGGGCAAGGATGGCCTAAGTTAATAATAGGAAATATAAATTCGTCAATAGATAGCGTTTTATTGCCAGCTTTATCCGCAGAACAGGATAAAGTGACGCGCGTGAAAGAGATGACACGCAAAGCTATTAAAGTGAGTAGCTATGTTATATGGCCGATGTTGATTGGATTGATTGCAATTGCAGAACCACTTGTAAAAGTAGTACTGACAGAAAAATGGTTGCCATGTACGTTGTATCTACAATTAGCATGTAGTGTATATATGTTTTGGCCTATTCATACTGCAAATTTGAATGCTATTCAAGCAATGGGGAGAAGTGATATCTTTCTTAAATTAGAAATTGTAAAAAAAATAATTGGTATTGCTTCATTGTTACTTACAATACCACGAGGGGTTCAAGCTATTGCAATTGGATATGCTATAACAGCGCCTATATTTGCTTTGATTAACATGATTCCTAATATTAAGCTGCTTGACTATTCGGTTAAGGAGCAAGTACGTGACATAATTCCATCAAGCTTGATGACATTTATTATGTTTTTTGCTGTTAAAATAGTAAAAGTATTAGAAGTTAGTGATTTATACATGGTGCTCATACAAATCAGTGTAGGAGTCTCAGTGTATTTGATGCTTTCAGTTTATACAAGAATGAGCCCATTTGCTTATTTAGTGGATGTATTAAAAAAGTATAGATGAAAAAGATAGGAAACTGGATTCTTGAGAAAGGGATGTTATGCCTAATAATGCTAAAAACGAATACCAATATGATTTTATCCATGTATTTACGATGGGTTCAAAAATATTTAATTTATCAACAGTACAATTAATTAAAAAAGTAGCAGATAATTTTAGGAATCTATTTGTATTTCGATATGAGGAAGAATATTTAGCTGCAAAAGAAATAGCAGAAGACATTGTACTGAATAAAAAAGTAGGAGATATTGAAGAAATCAAAGTCATTGAAAAGTTGGGAAGATATATTGTCATTCATGGATTAATTTATGAAAACAATAATCTTGTCAAATTGATGGTTAGTCAGGCTGAACGAGTAATATGGTGTGTTTGGGGATCTGATATTTATCACGTTTATAAATATAATTTTATGTTATATAAGTTAGTGCGAAAAATATATCGTATGATTATGGGAAACACGAAAGATGATAAAAAGGCGGCAAAAGTTATTAGTAGTTTTGCTGCAATTGCTGTTGGCTTTAAAGGGGATTATTTTGAGATCAGAAAAAGATATGGTAGAAATGTTCCGATTTATTCAGCCTTATACCCGATGGGTTACTATCTGGAGGATTTAGAAAAATGGCGAGAAGCACCAAAACAACATGATTATCTGAATGTTCTGATAGGTCATTCAGCATATAGATTTCTTCATCATAAAAAGTATCTAAAAAAACTAAGAAAATATGGGAAGAGAGTAAAAATTTATTTACCTCTATCATATGGAAATATGTCATATGTAACAGAGGTAAAGACATTAGCAACAAAATTATATGATAGAAATCAGTTGGTTATTATTGAGGACATGCTTTCTGCAGAAACATATTTTAAATTACTTTGCCAAATAGATGTGGCGATTTTTGATTTTGAACATCAAGCGGCGTATGGAAACATGTTGCTTTTGATGTATCTGAACAAAAAAATATATCTATCAACAAGCGGAGTAATGTATAGAGGATTTCAGCAGATGGGACTAGAAGTTGATGATGCAAAGAAAATAGGGCATGTTGATTTGTTTAAGCTGAAAGACCCTCCAATTAGCAAGAATAATGTAGTATATGCAACAAGGCAATTGGATTTGGCAAACATAGAAAATGATTGGAAGAAGATGTTTAATGAATTGATGATATAATATTCAGGAAAAGGTATCATGGAGGTTTATTGATTATGGACAATAATATCTTAGTAACGCGCTCGTCAATGCCTGAGCTGGACGAATACATAGATGCAATCAAGGATATCTGGGACAGTCACTGGATGACCAATATGGGAAAAAAACACCAGCAGCTCCAGAAAGAACTAATCACCTATATGGGAGTGGACAATATTGACCTACTAACAAATGGCCACATGGCAATAGAGCTATCTCTCCAGGCATTAGGTCTGACAAAAGGCGAAGTGGTCACGACACCCTTCACATTTGCCTCCACAACTCATGCTATTGTACGGAATGGCTTAGAGCCTGTGTTTTGTGATATAAATCCTATTGATTTTACAGTGGATGTAGCTAAAATGGAAGAATTGATTACTGATAAGACGGTAGCAATACTTCCGGTTCATGTCTATGGAAACATCTGCAATATTGAAGAGATTGACCATATCGCTCAAAAGTATGGGTTAAAGGTCGTCTATGATGCGGCACATACTTTTGGTGAATCTTATAAAGGGAAAGGCATTGGATCATATGGGGACGTGTCTTGCTTCAGCTTCCACGCTACAAAAGTATTTAATAGCATCGAAGGCGGCGCAGTATGCTTTCATGATGAGGATTTCGGGAAAGAACTTTATCGTCTAAAGAACTTCGGCATCAAAAACGAGGAGGTAGTAGACGGCGTAGGAGCTAATGCCAAAATGAACGAATTTTGTGCTGCAATGGGGCTCTGCAATTTACGGCATGTTGATCATGAGATTGCAAAGAGAAAGGCAGTCGTTGAACGGTATAAGAGCCATTTGGAAGGCATAGAGGGGATCCAGTTGCCCCTAATTCAAGATGGCGTACAATCTAATTACGCTTATTTTCCGGTGGTGTTCGAAGAAAAAGCGTTTGGGGCAAGCCGAAATGAAATACATTTACGACTGAGCGAAAAGGGCATTGGAGCCAGGAAATATTTCTATCCATTAACAAGCACGTTCGAGTGCTTTCACAGCAAATATGATGCCAACCTGACACCAGTTGCATTACATATCAGCAAGCGCATATTGACGCTCCCGCTATATGCTGATTTGGCTCTTAAGGATGTCGATAAGATTTGTGAAATAATTTTGGACTGCAAAAAGTAGGGTGATAAGGATGACAGAAGTAGCAAATTCTATTCGGGGGGGTACGAAAGGACGGGATTCAAATATTGAACTGTTCAGAATCCTTCTGATGTTCCTAATCATAGCGCATCATTATACTGTGAATTCTGGGCTGACGGATTGTTATAATTTCAACAATGTCACACTTAACATGGTTTTTCTACAGATTTTTGGAATGTTCGGCAAAGCTGCAATTAATGGCTTTACACTGATTACGGGATATTACATGGTTAAGTCAAATATTACAGTAAAGAAATTCCTGAAGCTGTACCTGGAAGCGAAATTTTATTACTTCATGTTCTACCTTATCTTTCTGGTTACTGGATATGAACCATTCTCAGCCAAGGGACTCGTCAAGACGGTATTTAGTATAATATATGAGTCAGGAAGCTTGTATACAGGCACCTACATTGTATTTTTTTTATTTATTCCATTCCTGAATATTCTAGTAAAAGGGATGACTAAGAAACAATACCAGGGATTGCTGGGTTTGGCAATTTGCTATTTTACAATTTTTTCTACTTTCTTCAAACATGATACATTTAATTTTATAGGATGGATGGAGGTGGCTTATTTGATTGGTGGTTATATTAGTCTATATCCATGTAAGTTGTATAGTTCTAAAAAAATTTCAGCATTATTTCTGGCTGCTTCCGTTGCACTAATGGTGGCAAGTATTGTAGTGGTCGATTTTGTTGGCGCTAAATATGGTTTTGGAGATTTCTACTATATGGTCGCTGATTCGCATAAACTCTTTGCGCTTACATGTTCTGTGGCAGCATTTTTGTTATTTAAGAACATAAAGGTAGCACAGAACAAGATAATCAATCAAGTTGCTGCATCGACATTCGGCATTCTTCTTATCCATACAAATAGTGTGTCAATGCGTAGATTCCTATGGAAGGATTTGCTTCAGAATACAATGTTTTACGACTCGAAGCTATTAGTGTTCCAGGCTTTTGGGAGTGTATGTCTTGTATATGTGGTGTGTTTGCTTATTGACCAGTTAAGAATTAAGTTTATTGAAAAACCTATTTATAATAAAATTGAAAATAATAAATATTTAGGCAGAATTAGCCAACACTGGGAGGAAATATGACCAGCTTTTATAGCAGAGATGAACTTAGCGAATTGGGATTAAAGTCCATCGGATCTAATGTTTATATCAGCCGAAAATCAAGCATCTATAGCGCATTCAACATTTCAATCGGAGATAATGTCAGGATAGATGACTTCTGTATTCTTAGCGGACATATTGAGCTTGGTAGTTACATCCATATTGCAGCATATACGGCTTTGTATGGTGGAACTGAAGGGATTTTTGTTTCTGATTTTGCCAATCTGTCTTCAAGAATCTGTATCTACAGCGTGAATGATGATTATTCAGGAAAAACGATGACAAATCCAATGGTTCCAAATGAGTATAAGAATATCGAAAACAAACCCGTGTATATTGGAAAACATGCAATTATTGGATCGACCAGCGTTGTGCTACCAGGAGTAAAGATTGCAGAAGGAAGTTCATTTGGAAGTTTTTCGTTTATCAATAGGGATTCGGAACCTTGGAGCATCAATGCAGGGATTCCATTCAAGAAATTAAGAAGTCGAAGCAAAGAACTTTTGGATTTAGAACAAGAACTACTATCAAATCAAAAAGAGGGGACATTTTCGTAAAACAGATACCATCACAAGTTTATAGTCGTCATTGAAATTGTACCAGTTACCCAAACTGTAAACACACCATGTGAAGAACGGACAGATAGGATTGCCACCTAACTTCCCTTAATGCGGCAGCGCCTTTGTATATAAGGCAGTCTGGAATAACCTTTTATTAAGAAAAGCTAATTGAGGGTGTAGATACTTTTCTTTGGTAAATAGCACCGAAATACTATATCTTGTGGTATTCTGCATATAACCCACCACTAATGCAGCTGCAAGATAGGGGCAGACATTGGGGGTATCTGAGGGTGCTTCTTCATATTTCTATCGTCCCTGTGCTGCATTCTTTACAGTAATCTGTACCTTTGCCTTCAAGCTACCCGCATACAGGACAGATTCGTTGTCTTCAATTCATCAGGCTCTTTTATGGTGTGCCATTGGTCACTATACTAGTCCGCCCAGTTTTCCACTGCAAGGCCTTCTACCCGTAGGAACTCCTTTGTATTGTTCGTCACAAGAATAAGCTTTTCAGACTTAGCATGTCCTGCTATCAGCAGATCCATGGGGCCGATTGGTCTCCCACGCAACTCTAGAGCGGCCCTGATCTTTCCATATTCCGCTGCTGCAGATGCCGAGAAATCCAAGACGGAGAGGGGCGACAGGAACAGCAACAGGGCTATTCGGTTCTTCTCTGCCGCCGCGCTCTTTTCCACACCATGCATCAGCTCCGCATAAGTAATGGCCGAGATGCACATTTCCTCTGGATTATGCAACAGGAAATTCCGGATTACCGTCTCCGGCTTATGCTTAATAGTATAAATGCAGATATTCGTGTCCAGCATATACCTCATAGCTCCTCCCGCTCCTGCCGGATGCCCTTGACACGGCCACTATCCATAAAATCCTCGGAAAAAAGATTCAAGCTGTCTAAAAAGCCGGACCATTTGTCGTCCTTTGGCATCAGAATCACGATATCGCCGATTTTGTTTACCGCTACTTCCTCGCCGCTAAAACGGCACTCCTTGGGCAGCCTGACTGCCTGGCTCCTCCCGTTTTCAAAAAGCTTTGCTGTCATCATCCTTATATACCTCCCTATTTTAGTATATATCGTGGTATATACTATGTCAAGACGCAGGAACTTATTCCATGGACATCAGCTGCCGAAATTTTGCCTAATTGACATCATCCCCGGCTATCACCTCCAGACAAGGGCTTGGCCTTTGGCAGATATAGCTATTTCCCCGGGCGAATTTCCTATCATAACCGCAAAACCCATTGACTTCCCGCATGTTTTGCGGCATACTCTGTATAGATACTTGCTTTCATCAACAAAATCATATTACAAAACGAAGAAATCAGGCCTTAATCTGCTGGGACTATATAATCCTCACAGCCTCCAGTATTCGGTGCCCCGCCCCCGTGCACTCGCTTCCATGACCGCCCCGCCCCAGATAATAGCCCTCCCTTGCCAATTTCTCATTGACTTTTCCATGGAATCCCTTAAAATAAAACCATAGAAATAAAATCTTATCAGATTCTGCGGCGGCTCTATCCAATAAAATACATCGCAGGCATACACGCGTTTTCCAGGAGGTATCCCCATGGCAAGGACAGTAGGTATCGGGCATCAGGAGTTCGGGCAGCTAATCCGATCGGATTGTTTTTACATTGACAAGACCGGATTTATCAAGGAATGGTGGGAGAACAATGACATAGTCACCCTGATCGCCCGCCCAAGACGTTTCGGCAAGACCCTGAACCTGAGCATGGTGGAACATTTCTTCTCCGTGGACTACGCAGACGGCGGAGAGCTGTTCAAAAGGCTTTCCATCTGGCGTGAAAAGTCCTCTGATGGGGATTACAGGTACAGGCAGCTGCAGGGAACCTATCCCGTCATCAGCCTGTCCTTCGCCAAGGTGAAAGAGACGGACTTCCCCAACGCCAGGAAAAAGATATGCCGAATCATCAAGGATCTGTACAATAAATTTGCCTTTCTGGCCGACAGCGGCTGCCTGAACCAGGACGAAAGGGGCACATGGCAGAAGATATCGGTGGAAATGGAAGACTATTTAGCCGCCGATTCCCTGAATGCCTTGTCCAATTACCTGTCTCGCTACTATGGGAAGAAGGTCATCATTCTGCTGGACGAATATGACACACCTATGCAGGAAGCCTATCTGAACGGCTATGGGACAGAACTGTCGGACTTCATGAAGGGGCTGTTCAATGCCGCGTTCAAGACGAACCCTTACCTGGAGAGGGCGATTCTGACAGGGATTACGAGGATAAGCAAGGAATCGCTGTTTTCTGATTTGAACAATCTGGAGGTAGTGACGACCACCTCCAATAAATATGCCGATTTTTTTGGCTTCACAGAGGAAGAAGTGTTTGCCGCATTGGACGAGTATGGCCTGGGCGGGAGAAAACAGGATGTGAAGAGCTGGTATGACGGATTTGTCTTCGGCGACAAGCGGGACATCTACAATCCCTGGTCCATCCTAAACTTCCTGGACAAGGGCAGCCTGGCTGCCTACTGGACGAACACCAGCTCCAACAGCCTGGCCGGGAAGCTGATTCGCGAAAGCGGGCCAGAGGTAAAAATGGTGATGGAGAGCCTTCTGAAGGGAGGCGTATACCATACGGCATTGGACGAACAGGTTGTCTTTAATCAGCTGGATTATAAGGACAGCGCAGTCTGGAGCCTTTTCCTTGCCAGCGGCTATTTGCGCGTGGAGGCAATGGTCTTTGATATGGAAAGAGGAAGGCCGGAATATGACCTGGCTCTGACGAACAGGGAGGTCAGGTCCATGTTCGAAGGGATGGTCGATGAGTGGTTCAAGGAATATACCCCGGCTTACAACGGGTTCGTGAAAGCCCTGCTGAAAGGCGACCTTTGTGAGATGAACCGATATATGAACCGGGTGGCTTTGGATACTTTCAGTCTCTTCGACAGCGGAAACAGGCCATCCGAAGCAAACGAGCCGGAGCGGTTCTATCACGGCTTCGTGCTGGGGCTGCTGGTGGACCTGCGTGGGCAATATTTTGTAAATTCCAACAGAGAGAGTGGTTTTGGAAGGTATGACGTGATGCTGGAGCCACAGATCCCGAATGACGTTGCGGCTGTGAATAACCGCAATAGGGATGCGATAATATATAATCGCAATAGGGATTCGATAATAAATAATTGCAATAAGGATGCAATTATTATAGAATTCAAGGTGCATGATCCGGAAGGGGGAGAACGGACGCTGGAGGATACTGTGCAGTCGGCATTGGAACAGATTGAAGACAGAAAATACGCTGCATCTCTGGAAGCGAAAGGGATTCCTGCAGACAGAATCCGGAAGTATGGCTTTGCGTTTCGGGGAAAGGAAGTGCTGATTGGGCGAACGCCAGAAGGCGGAACCTAAAAAGTAACCGCTTTATAAAGTAGCAGATATAAAAATCTCGCAGTTCCTGTATAATATAACAAGAACTGCGAGCATTTTACTTTATTCATAGTCAGCAGGTACATGCTGCATTGCCTTGGAACAGTTAGCCATTACATTCTGATTCCATGGGGCCGTTTTGCTTCCCCCATAGGAGTCCCTCAAGATTCGATTAAAATGAATACATGCGCAGAAATGTGCAAATTCATTTTAAGGAGAGTCAAGACGGCTATTCTGCCTGGCTGTTTTCCCTCTGGCCTTCCACATAAAGTATATTCATGATATTTTTATATTGGTGATCATTAAAATCTCTATAATCAAAATCCTTCAACATTATATTGCCTTCATACCATAGGAATACGTCATAATATCCCGAATTGAAACAGCAGCCTTGATAGGCAAAAATTCCATTACGGATGTAGTATAGCTCTTCGTTCGACAACTCCCCCCACTCTTTTACTGAAATGTCCCTGTTCGCGGATTCAAGGACATAATATTCTACTGCTACTTTTTCGCGCACATGCTCAGCATCATAATTTTCATCTACATCAATAATTCCATATTCCAAAGCTTCCGCTGTCATTTCGTATATAAGGTTCATCATAACCTTGTCCTCATCTGTTTCATTTATAGCTGTATATTTGTCTGTGAACCGCTTGCCGTCAATAGTCGTCACCCCTCTGCAAAGGATAGCACATTTACTTTTTGAATCGTAATGCCGTGAAGCTGCTTTATTGCCTGCCGCAAACTCAAGAATGAGGAAAGCGCTCAATATAATAAATAATATCGTTTCCCAGGCAGGATACTTTATTTCCAATATCGGATTGTGTATTTTTCCAGCGTAACATTTTTTGATTTCAAGCGCTATGTATTTATACAACAAAATAGCCGCTTCAAGGAAAAGCCCATAAGCGATCAACTTTCTGTGGCTAAATAAAAATTCTTCTATTTCTGATAAAAAGGGCGATACATTAGGCACGATACGGGGCATCAATTTAACTATAATCCAATAGCCAAAGCTATAAAAGCCTTCGATTATCACTATTATGCCGCTCATTAAATTGATAATAAATGCCATTATGTTCCATTTCAAGTCAGGTATAAAGTCTTTCATCTTTTCCATAACTCGCCTCCATGCTACTAAAGAAAAAGAATAATGATTAGATTCGTATATCATTTCTGATATATGAAATGACTACAAGGCATAGTATACCTATTACATAAATCGACACTATTTGAAAAAACTTTAGGTCTTTAGCAAAAAAATGTTGATATGAGGCTGATGACATTGTTGTATTGTCAAAAAAGCTTCTGATGAAAATGATTGAACGATTGCCCAATCAATAAGACTGTGTTTGGGACACTAATGCCAATCAGGGATAATCAAGAGAAGGCATTTATCTGCTTATCCCTGTTTTTGATCTGCAAGGGGGCCTTCCTCTTCGACAATAAAAATTATGCATTCGTCATTTCCGGCAAAAATTCCTTATAATCTACAACCTTGCCGGGTATTCCCAGGAATCGAAATATCTCTGTCGCCTTATCATACAGACGGCCATCGTTTGTGACAAAGATATCGCTTTGCGTTGCATATATCAAATGTGTCGTGTCATGCATATGGCTTCTGTATTTTCTTGCCGGTTCAGGATTATTATCCAGTGTATCAACTATTCTATCAATGCATGCTAAATCCGTAAACAGGAAGCTATAGCTATTTTTGTGCTTCTCCCAAAATAGCCGCTTCTCTGCTTCCTGTTCATATTCCGGATACCAGTCAAAAGAGCTCAGGGCCTTCTTCGCCGCTGTCGACGACAGCACTCCTTCAATGGTGCTGCCCTTGACCTTTAATGAAAGCTCCGCCTTTATTCTGCTTCGGTTCTCCATGAAATCCTGTTCCATCTCTTCGCTTAGGACTGTCCCATCAAAGTTTTCTATCACTCTTCTCAAAGGATTGTATGGGGATTCGGATTTGACTACTATTCCCTTTTGCAAATTAGGCAGAAACTCCACATTATTCGTCAGATTCCCTAAATATCGCAAATCCCGCTCGACGCTTTCATTGTACTTGAAATCCTCCCTCCGTATGGAATTGGCCATTTCTTCCAGGTGCGCAGGGCTGTAGACGAATTGGTATTTTTTTGTAATCCTCTCCAATGGGACATATTTTTTCAAATAAATATATGTATTATTATCGAAATATAACAAGGGCTTATCTATTTTCCCTAATGGGCCAGTGGTATCTTCATTAGAGAAAGCAACCCTTTCCATAAAATCATTTGCCTTGATGGCATAGACATGCGCCTTGATTTTTTCTTTGGCCACTTTCTCCCTTACAATGCTGTCTAATAGAATCCAATACTTTTCATAACGCAGAAAATTATAGTTGTCGTCCGGGTCTACTTCCAGCCCTGAAGCCAGTATCTCGCGCTGAACCTCTTTCTGAAATGCCTTTAATTCGTCTAATGTAACCATATTTCGTTGATACTTATCCAATACATCCAGAATCTCTTTTTCTTTTTTCTCAAAATAAAGCATATGTCTGATCTCCATGGAATTTCTTTTCAGGGTTTCATCTCAGGCTTTGCTGGGCATAATGATGACATCCTGTAATAATCTGAACATGCCATAATTTTACTACAATTACTTAGTATTGTCAATCCTATAGACTTTAGGAATTGTCGGAAAATAACTGATGCAACTTGTTTAGGAGAAAGCCCAGAAATACAACGAAAACGGCTATAAACTCGCATCAGTTATTTGTAGACAATTCCTTAATATCAGGTCAAACTTGTAAAATGCTATGTGCCGCAGCGCCAATGCGTGCCAGCGACAGTTCATATCGGATTCGATTCATGATTATCTTATAGCGTTCCTTCACCAGCCCCAGGATGGCCGATGCAATCTTCTCGTCAAATATCCCCTTGTCATCGACACGGAACAGCGCCATATCTGCAGCAGCAGACTTATGTGGAGCTGCTCAGGGGGCTTTTCAAGGAGGAACAGTCCAAGGATTTCGTGAAGCTCGCCTATATCACAGGTATTCTTCCCATCAAGAAATATGGCAGCGAGTCCGCGCTGAACAATTTCTATGAGTTTACCATGACGAATCCACAGATGCTGGCCCAATATATCGGTTTCACGGAGAGGGAGGTAAGCGCGCTCTGCGGTGAATACGGGATGGATTTCCCGGAAGCCGCGTGGTGGTATGATGGATATTCCTTCCGCCGCATGAAGCATGTCTACAACCCGAATTCTGTGGTCAGGGCGATGCTGTCCGGTGAATATGATAATTATTGGACGAGGACAGCTGCTTACGAATCCCTGAAGGACTATATCTGCATGGACTTTGACGGCCTGAAGGAAACAGTGGTGCAGGTGCTGGCAGGGGGACAGTGCAAGGTGGATATGAAGCCTTCCACCATGTTTAGCCAGGAGCCATGGGTTGGCGTAAATACAAACTCAA
>OFGX01000388.1_pt1 | contig 34924 bp, 21 predicted proteins | sample 1521831 | NCBI WGS metagenome assembly OFGX01 (sample SAMEA3504080, study PRJEB24116) | mouse gut metagenome | biome: mouse gut; feature: mouse-associated habitat; material: faeces | place: Denmark | collected 2011 | reverse complement strand
CGATCTGGGCTATCGGAACCGGCAAGACCGCAACCACCGAGCAGGCACAGGAAGTCTGCGCAGGAATCCGTGCATGCATCGCGGAAGTATATGACGACGCGACAGCAGAAGCAATCCGCATCCAGTACGGCGGATCTGTAAATGCATCAACGGCGGCGGACCTGTTTGCACAGGCAGATATCGACGGCGGACTGGTAGGCGGCGCTTCCCTGAAGGCTGACTTCGGCAAGATCGTCAATTACAAATAAGAATCTGACAGTGTTCCCCCGCTTCACCGCGAAGCGGGGGATATTTTTTAACTTTTCGCAGAAAAGATGTTTGCAAAAATCATGAAAAGCATGTAAAATAGATACTGGACTTTCAGGTAACGGAACTGTTACAATTTCAGGGTATAGAAGGAGAAGGACAATGAGCAAAAAACCAACCGTATTAATGATTCTTGATGGATATGGATTGAATGACAATACAACCGGAAATGCCGTTGCACAGGGAAAAACTCCGGTCATGGATCAGTTGATGGCAGAGTATCCTTTTGTCAAAGGAAACGCAAGCGGGCTTGCAGTAGGGCTTCCCGACGGACAGATGGGGAACTCTGAGGTCGGACATCTGAATATGGGCGCAGGCAGGATCGTATATCAGGATCTGACCAAGATCACAAAGGCGATCCAGGACGGAGACTTTTTTGAGAATCAGGCGCTTCTGGCAGCCTGTGAAAATGTAAAGGCGCACGACTCCGCGCTGCATATGTTCGGACTGGTTTCCGACGGAGGCGTACACAGCCACAATGAACATATTTACGGTCTGCTGGAGTTGGCGAAGAGACAGGGAATCCAGAAGGTTTATGTACATTGCTTCCTGGACGGACGAGATACGCCTCCCGCCTCCGGCAAGGAATACGTAGAACAGCTGGAAGAAAAGATGAAAGAGATCGGTGTCGGTGAGGTTGCAAGCGTGATGGGGCGTTATTACGCTATGGACCGGGACAACCGCTGGGAGCGCGTGGAGAAAGCCTACAATGCCCTGGTAAAAGGCATCGGCGAGACCGCACAGTCCGGGCCGGCAGGAATCCAGGCTTCCTATGACGCAGACGCGACGGATGAATTTGTCCTTCCCACCGTTGTGATGAAGAACGGCGCTCCGGTGGCTACGATCCAGGACAATGATTCCATCATCTTTTTCAATTTCCGTCCGGACCGTGCAAGGGAGATCACAAGGACTTTCTGCGACGACAGTTTCGGAGGCTTCGACAGAGGTCCACGGGTGCAGACCACCTATGTATGCTTCACAGAGTATGACGTGACCATCGAGAACAAGCTGGTTGCTTTCGCGAAGGAAGAGATCACCAACACCTTCGGAGAATTTCTTGCAGCGAACGGGCTGAAGCAGGCGCGTATTGCAGAGACGGAAAAGTACGCCCATGTGACCTTCTTCTTCAACGGCGGCGTGGAGGAGCCCAATGAGGGCGAGGACAGGGTGCTGGTGAATTCTCCCAAGGATGTGGCCACTTACGACCTGAAGCCGGAGATGAGCGCCTATGGGGTATGCGACAAGCTCTGTGAAGCCATCCGTTCCGGGAAATACGATGTGATCATCATCAACTTCGCCAACCCCGACATGGTGGGCCATACCGGCGTCCTGGAAGCGGCCGTCAAAGCTGTGGAGGCCGTGGACGAGTGCGTGGGGAAGGCTGTGGACGCAATCAGGGAAGTGGACGGCGCGATGTTCATCTGTGCCGACCACGGCAATGCGGAGATGTTGATAGACTATGAGACCGGCGAGCCTTTCACGGCCCATACCACCAATCAGGTGCCTTTCATCCTCGTGAACTGCGATGAGGCATACACACTGCGGGAGAATGGATGTCTGGCGGATATCGTTCCCACCCTGATAGAGATCATGGGGATGGAACAGCCCGCGGAGATGACCGGGAAATCGCTGCTTCAGAAGAAGTAAGGTATTTTACAGGCATAAGCCATATGTAGGGATTATGGATTGTAAAAACAGGATTTACGGCTCTTTCCCATCCTTACAATAGGGGAATTGGATATAGATCAGGCAGTGGTCCTGTGGGATTTGCCTCCGGAGGGGGATGCGGAAAGGGTACGCTTATGGCGGGAAAGCCAGGGGGGAAAGGACGGAAGTATGAAGAGAAGATTGGCATTGTTGATGGCGTTTGTATTGATAGTGTGTGCAAGTGTTTCGACTTATGCCACGGAATCCGGCGCGCCTTCCCAGGCAGGGCAGGGGAGCGTGGAATCCGGCAGCATAGCGGAGCAGAGTAGTGAGGCACAGGCGGGAAGCCAGGAATCCGGAAGCCAGGATAGCGATGCTGGGAACGGGAGCCAGGAATCTGGTGTCCAGGACAGCGCAGCGGGAAATCAGAGCGTGGAACCCAGCACTCCGGATAGCACAGCGGAGGACGGGAGCCAGGAACCCAGCGCCCCGGACAGCAGCGCGGAGGACGGGAGCCAAGAATCCGGCACTCCGGACAGCGGTGCAGAAGATGGGGAGCAGGATGCCGATGCAGGATTCCAGGGAACCGGCTCTGGTAATGATGTCCAGGGGAAGGACATATGCCAGGTGGACGTGTCCATTGGCGCCGCGCTGATAAGAAAGAGCCCGGTGACCTTCTACATAAGCCTCACAGATTCCAATGGCGTAAAAAAGGAAGGCGCCATCACTCTGAGCGGGGATGACGGAAGCGGCTCAGAGGAGGGGCTCGTGCGCTTCCTTAGCCTGAAGGAGGGAAAGTATACTCTGCAGGTATTGGCAGAGGGCTTTGCTGTATATACCCAGGAGATATCCGTGAGGGGCAAAGAGACCCTGCGCCTGATGACCGGATTCCTGGGAGGGATGAACTATGTCCAGGGGGCAGCCCATCCGGGCGTATTGCTCATTGGCGATGTCAATAAGGACGGTGTCATCAACGAAGCGGACAGAGCGGCGCTGATGGACGTCATTGAGGGCGGCGATGCCACAGGCCTGGCGGCAGATCTGAACGGAGACGGACGGATAGACATCGTAGATCTGGAGTATTTTGCCAGAGGATATAAGGAAAGCCGGGACACTTTGGCGAAAATAGAGAGTTCTGTGCCTGCGGCGGCCATCCGGTCGAAAGAGGGGGCGGGCACGCAGGTGGACGGATCCCTGTCCGCGCTTCTGGAAGAAGGGGAGAGCGTCTCGCTCGCCACAAAGGACGGCAAGGCAATCTCGGAAACCAATCCAGTGGAGCTGTCTTTTGATTTTCTGTCGGCAGGGAATGCCGGGCAGGCGGACGGAATCCTGATTGAGACAGGGGATGACACTTCTGTCACAAGTGCATTTATCAATATTGCCTATACGGACGCGGACGGAAAAGCCGGAGAGACGGGGCCGATTCCCATGAATACCCAGGTACGATACCTGCTGACCAATTCGGATGTAAGGGCTGAGATTGACGAAAATGGCAATATCGTTGTACATCTGGGATCCCAGGTGGCGCTGAAGAGAGTGACCCTGACTATCACCGGTACGGAGGACAGCAGCAATCTCGCTGAGATTTCGACGGTAGAATTCGTCAATGGCATGGAGAATCGGATTCCTGAGCCGGAGATGGATATCCCCCAGGATTTAAAAGCAGTTGAAGGTAACAAAGCAATCAGCCTTTCCTGGGGTGTCTGCAATAATATTACAGGATATGAGGTGGAAGTCACCAATGTGGCTTCCGGCCTGTCAGAGACGATACTGGTGCCGAAGAACGCTTTGGACATCGTTTCCTTTGGCGGCAGGGAACTGGTCAATTACCAGGAATACCGAATCAGGGTGCAGTCGGTGAACGGCACATGGCGCAGCGGATATGGGGATGCGATGTCAGCCATCCCGAAGCCTTCCGGCAAGCCGGATAAACCGGACAATGTGTCGGCTGTGGGGAAATACAAGAGCATCGTGGTGTCCTGGAAGCAGATGAAGGACACGTTGTCTTACAATTTGTACTACAGGAAGAGCAGCGACAGTGAATATCAGATGATTACGGGAATCACTGCCAACAGCTATACGCTCACAGGTCTGGAGGATCTGACGGAATACACGGTCTATGTCACCGGAGTCAATGAGCTGGGAGAGAGCAATCCTTCCCTGACGGCAGCCGCGGTCACCACAGACCTCAATCCCGCCGTCATAACGAAATACGGCATGATCAACATCGGCGAGAGCGGAGCGGCAGGCGCGCATATCATAAGCGCCACCATGAACGGCAAAATGGAAGCAAGCCCGCTGGATGTCCAGCAGGGCACGGCATGGGGAACAGTGGATCAGGATCCCTTCTCCTATTACAGCAAGGGCACCTGGGACGATGGCGGATTTAACAATATGAGCCTGAAGCACGGTCTCACCTATGAATTCGACCAGGCATATAAGATGGATACTTTCGCATTCCGTGATGCCACATCTGCGGACACAGGAATTTCCTATGTGCAGGTTCGTTACTGGGATGACGCAGGTAAGGAGACATACTATAGGTATGGGCAAGTGGCACTGCAGTCAAAGAGGGACGATGCAGGCAGGGTCTACTATGTGGTGAAATTGCCTGAGCCGGTCAATGTCAAGAAGATACAGTTCGGTCTGGCCCGTTATACGGCACAGGGGAGCCTTACGGTGTCGGATGTCTATTTCTACTATTATGATACATTGACAGAGGATATCATGAACCTGTACGCGGATGACCTCCATACGACCCTTCGTCCGGAGGTGACACAGGCTGATATAGACGCGCTGCGCATCCGTGTCAATACCATAGATGAGATCAGCGGTGAGTACCATCCCGACAGAGAGCTGCTGGAGCGCGAGCTGCAGACAGCGGAAGCGATTCTGAAGGATACAGCTCTGAACGCCGCCGTAGAGATTCATTCCGGCATCAGCACCAGAGATGAGAACAGGGGCTTTGGCGGCCTGAACGCATGGCAGCCGTTGGGAGTGGTGGCTGCAGCCCAGGAAGAAATCGTGGTCTATGTGGGACACAATTCCAAGAAGACCGGAGAGAATGCCAATCTGCAGCTGGTGGTTACCCAGTACCACTCTGAAGCTTCCGGCGTGAGCAACGTAGTGGGAACGCTGAAAGTCGGCGCCAACAAGATTACCGTTCCGAAACTGGGAAGCACTACAGGAGTGGAGTCAGGCGGCGCGCTATATGTACAGTACACTGGAAACGGCGGGGCAAATGACCGGTACGCAGTCCGTGTAAGCGGCGGCGTGCAGGTTCCCAGGCTGGATCTCTATCAGTTGACGGACAGCGCAGAGCGGCTGGAGAGGGCAAAAGCCTATGTGACGGCTGTGGAGACCTTTGTGGGTCAGATGGAAGAGCAGCATGGCAGGGTTCATATGAATTCCGAGAACAAGCAGGTGGCCTATGCCTATGACGAGACCAACTGTATCCTGGGCGCTTCCGATATCCTGCTGGACACCATGATGCTTTCGCTTCCGGCAAAGCAGCTGCTGGCCGGAACAGGGAGCGGTACCGTGGAGGAGCGGGCAGAAAGGCTTTTGGATTCCATGCAGGCCATGGAAGATATGATGTACCTGTTCTACCAGCATAAAGGACTGAATGCCAATGCGACGGATGCCAGGGATCGAGTCCCCAAAGGGCATCTCAACATCAGGTACCAGAGGATGTTCTCCGGTGCGTTCATGTACGCTTCGGGCAATCATATCGGAATCGAATGGGGCTCCGCGCCCGGAATGACGGGGGCAGTGCCTGTGCAGGCGGACAGCCAGGGAAGATATGTGAGCGGCTGCTATTTCGGCTGGGGCATCGCCCATGAGATTGGGCACTGCATCAATCAGGGAACCTACGCGGTGGCGGAGGTCACCAACAATTACTTCGCAGTGCTGGCTCAGGCGAAGGATGAGAACGGGAGCGTGCGCTTCCAGTATGAAAACGTATATGATAAAGTCACGTCAGGAGCGAAGGGGGCTGCATCCAATGTGTTCACGCAGCTGGGGATGTACTGGCAGCTTCATCTGGCGTATGACAGAGGCTATAATTTCAAGACCTATGAGAATTATGAGGAACAGCTGGCCAATCTGTTCTTCGCTAGGGTGGACACGTATTCCAGGAATACGGCAAAAGCGCCTCAGCCCGGCGGCGTGGCACTGAAGCTGGCGGGGGACAAGGATCAGAACCTGATCCGCCTGTCCTGTGCTGCAGCACAGAAGAACCTGCTGGATTTCTTTGAGCGCTGGGGAATGACGCCCAACGAGGAGACCCGCGCCTATGCGCAGCAGTTCGAGAAGGAGACCAGGGCAATCTACTATGTCAACGATGATGCCAGGGCGTACACCCTTCAGGGCGGAACCAGCAGTCTGGGCACTTCGGGCACTGTGGAAGCTGTGGGAGATGACATTGTAGTTGGGATTAATGGCGGAGTTGCCAACAATGTGAACTTCATTTTGAAAAGCAAAGGAATACCGGCAGAGGATGTGCTGGGTTATGAGATTACCAGGTGCACGATTTCCGGCGGAAAGACCGTACGTGAGACGGTAGGATTCACCACAGATGGTGACTTCACCGATGAGGTATATATGAATAACCGTGTGGTATGGTATGAGATTACGGTAATTGATAAATACCTGAACCGTTCGGCGGTGAAGTCTGTGGAACCCATGAAGATAAAGCATGAGGGAAACCTGGATAAGGCGTTCTGGTCCATCAGCACCCAGAATCTGACGGCGCCGGAGCTGCCTGTGGAGCCTGGCAATGACGATGCGCCCTGTGCGCCGGAAGCGGAGAGCCCTGCCGGACTTATGATTGACGGCGATGGGGAGACCATCTATACGGCGATGGCTGACGGGACGGCAGAAATCCTGATAGAGTTCAACAAGACCCTCACAGTGGCCGGATTCAAGTATCGTGTGGGCAGTGGGACCAAAGGCAGCTATGTGATACAGGTGCTGCAGGACGATACCTGGGTGGAAGCAGCTTCTGGAAGCTTTGCGGCGGACGGTGTCGGCACGGTGCATTTTGAGAATCCGGACGGAAAATATGTGAGCACCTATGCTGCCACCGCACTGAAGCTGGTATGGAACGGCGGCGGGCAGATATCTGTGGCGGAACTGGATGTGCTGGGCGTGACCGGCGACAATGTGGACTTCAGGCGAGCCGGTGACGGAACCGCAGCCATCGGAAAGCTGGCAGCGGACTACAAGTATGGCTCAAATCCGGAAGATGTGATTCCGGCAGGATCCATTATCTTCACCGGCAGCTATAAGGGCAATCCGGCTTACAATGCAGTGCTGCTCTACGACCAGGACGGCCGTATCGTAGGCGGCGTGGACGCTCAGGGGAACCTGAAAGCGAGTCAGGTCATACTGGCAGATGTCCCGGCGGAAGGCGATATCCAGAATGTCTCAGACGGCACATGGATCTACTGGATAGAATCCGGATGGGAGACAGACCTGAAGGGAATCCAGAAGGTTCGGGCAGAGCTCTACCGTGTCAACGATGCCCTGACCAACGAAGGCCAGAGACTGGTCAGCGACTCTCTGTTCGAGACGCTGCCGCAGACATTGCCGGAGATTGAGCTCAGCGGCGGCTCTATCCCGCAACGGTAGAGAGCGACTACATGGAGGTTGATATGAAGAAGAATGTGATGCATATAAGTATGACGGGGCTTCTGCTGGCGCTGCTGCTGCCTTTGCAGGTTCTTGCGGAAGGCAGCGGCGATGGATTCCGTCTGGATCAGTCGGGGGCGGTCACGTTGGATTCGTCCCATGCGGCGAAGGAGGGCATCTCCTCATGTTGCTTCAGCCTGACAGTGGAGCCGGAGAATGGAAACCATGTAGAGTTCGTGTTCGCGGGAGACCTTGCGGAAATCATGGAGTACCGATACAATGCGGATGAAAAGAAGCTGAATGTGTATGTGGCGGGGAAGGATTCCCTCTTTCCGGCGGGGACAGAGTCCCTGGCCATAGGTAAGGTGGTGGTCACAGACGGAAGCGGTAACAGTGGAACGGCTACGGTGAGCGTGGACGAAGGCTCGCTCCAGTTCGTCTATGGGGCGGAAGCCAGAATCATGGAGGATGTGGCCATTCCGGAAGCGGTGAAGCTGGGTCAGTCAGGCGGCTCCGACCTTTTAATTCCGCCGCCCGGGTCTCTGGTCACGCCTCCTCCTGTGGAGACATCCGAGCCGGAGGCGCCGCCGGCTCCCTCCGAATCAGCTGGAGGTGCCGCGGATGGGAACCAATCCAACGGGACTCAGGCACCAGGCGGTTCCACTCCTGTCCGTAAGCCGGGCGGTACTAAGCCGGGCGGCACACAGGTGGGCAGCACCCAGGGAACTGGAAACGGTCAGGGAAGCAATAACCAGGAATCCAGCGAGAGCCAGGAAAGCAGCAGCGCCCAGGAGCCGGAACCGGAAGTGGAGAGCAGTCCTGAACCCACAGAGGAAGCCTCTTCCGAACCGATTGAATCCAGCGAGGAGGAAATGAGTTCCGCAAGCGCCGAGTCTCCGGAGGGAGAGGGAAACCTCTCCAAAGGAGAGGGCGGCTTCTGGAAGGAGCTGAAGCCCGTCCTGACAGGACTGGGGATAGGTGCGTTACTGCTTGGGATAGGCGCGGTGGTGGTGATGCTTTTGATCAAAGCGCCGAAGGATAAGCAAAATTGATTTCATATTCCTGATTGAGGGAAAACATCCTGTGGGTAGGGAATACGAAAGCGGGAAGATGTGTGAAAACGGAATATTCGGGCAGTAAATAGGGAAGGGAGCTGACAGGACAGATGGTAAAAGTGACATTGGGCAGTACTGGGATCACGGTGGAGAAGAACGCCTTTGGAGCCTTGCCCATCCAGAGAATCGCCGCTCAGGAGGCTGTAAAGCTTCTGCACAAGGCATATGGACATGGCGTGACCTTTTTCGATACGGCGCGGTTCTACACGGACAGTGAGGAGAAGCTGGGCGAAGCTTTCGATGGCATGCGGGATAAGGTCTATATAGCGACCAAGACCGGAGCGGTCAACGCGGAAGGATTCTGGAAGGATCTGCATACTTCTCTGGGGAATCTGCGAACGGACTACATCGATATCTACCAATTCCACAATCCCGCTTTCTGCCCGAAGCCGGGGGACGGCAGCGGACTTTACGAGGCCATGCTGGAGGCGAAAGAAAAAGGAATGGTGCGCCATATCGGCATTACGAACCACAGGCTGAGCGTGGCCCATGAAGCGGTGGAGAGCGGCCTGTACGAGACATTGCAGTTCCCTTTCTGCTATCTGGCCACAGAGAAGGATATGGAATTGGTGGAGAAATGTAAGAACGCGGGTATGGGCTTTATCGCCATGAAGGCTCTGTCCGGCGGACTGATTACCAATTCCGCGGCGGCTTATGCCTTCCTGGCACAATATGACCATGTGCTTCCTATCTGGGGCGTGCAGCGGGAGAGGGAGCTTGACGAATTTCTGTCCTATATCGACCATCCGCCAGCCATGACACAGGAACTGGCGGATGTCATCGCCAGGGACAGGGAGGAGCTTCTGGGTGAATTCTGTAGAGGGTGCGGATACTGCATGCCCTGTCCTGCTGGAATTGAAATCAACAACTGCGCCCGTATGAGCCTGATGATTCGCCGTTCTCCTTCCGCAGGATGGCTTACGCCTGCGGCACAGGAGAAGATGAAGAAGATAGAAGACTGTCTCCACTGCGGCAGGTGCAAGTCCAAATGCCCTTATGACCTGGACACGCCGATGCTTTTGGAGAAGAATTATAAAGATTATTGTGAGATCCTGGAAGGCAAGGAGTGTTAGCCGGAGCGATACCCATGGCAGAAGGGCGCTTGACGGAAAGATATGCTCCGGGTTTTATTGTGACATATACTACATAATTTCTTCGGCAGAGGATATACTAACGGCAGCGGAAAACGGATATGTGTTTTCGTTGCCGTGAATCATTTCTGATAATAAAAGCCCTGACGGTCGCGCGTATTCTATTGTTAGAGCGGTTTCTGACAATAGATTACACACGTAAAAGCCAGGCGGAAAATTTAGAAATAGTATACTCATAGGAGGAATTGTTATGACAACATATCTGGAAATTAAATCCATCTGTGCCCGGGAAATCCTGGACTCTCGTGGCAACCCTACCGTGGAGACAGACATGGCTCTCTTAAATCACAGGGACGGCCAGCTTTATAGAGGCACGGCGGCAGTGCCCTCCGGTGCCAGTACAGGGCGGTTCGAAGCCGTGGAGCTTCGGGACGGCGAGCCGAGGTATTTCGGCCTGGGCGTGCAGCACGCCGTAAAAAATGTCAATGAGAAGATTGCTCCCTTCCTGTGCGGGGAGAATGCCCTGAACCAGATTCGGATAGACCGCAAGATGATAGAGCTGGACGGAACGGACAATAAGGGGAATCTGGGAGCGAATGCCATGCTTTCCGTGTCTCTGGCCTGCGCCAAAGCGGCGGCCAAGGCGCTTGCCATGCCTCTGTACCGCTATGTGGGTGGAGCCGGTGCCCATCTGATGCCGGTGCCAATGATGAACATTTTAAACGGCGGAAAGCATGCCGCCAATACGGTAGACTTTCAGGAGTTCATGATTATGCCCATCTGTGCGGACAGGTTTGCCGACGCGCTGCGCATCTGTGCGGAAACCTACCATAATCTGAAAAAGATTCTGCAGGAGAAAGGACTTTCCACAGGGGTGGGAGATGAGGGCGGTTTTGCGCCGGATTTGCCGGACGCGGAGAGTGTGCTGGCGCTTCTTGTGGACGCCATCCGTGCATCCGGTTATAAACCGGGCGAAGATATCTGGATTGCCATGGATGCGGCTTCCAGTGAATTATATAACGAAAAAACGGACATGTACCATTTCCCAGGCGAGAGCAGCCTAAAGGGAGAGGAAATCATCCGCAGTACCGATGAGATGATTTCCTACTTTGAGAAGCTTTCCCAGAACTTCCCGATTATCTCCATTGAGGACGCCCTGGCTGAGGATGACTGGGATGGCTGGCAGAAGCTGACCCAGAGGCTGGCCGGCAAGGTGCAGCTGGTGGGGGATGACCTCTTCGTCACCAACAAAAAACGCCTGGCCGCAGGCATCAAGCTGGGCACGGCCAACTCCATTCTGGTGAAGGTGAACCAGATAGGCACCCTCACGGAAGCCTTCGAAGCCGTGGAACTGGCTCACAAGAACAATTACACCGCCGTCATGTCCCACCGTTCCGGCGAGACGGAGGATACCACCATTGCCGACCTTGCCGTGGCCTGGAATACCGGCCAGATTAAGACCGGCGCACCCTGCCGCAGCGACAGAGTGGCCAAGTACAACAGGCTGCTGCGGATTGAGGAAGAACTGGGAGCTGCCGCGGAATATCCCGGGCTTACGGCGTTTCATGTGCAATAGGGAGGAAGTCTGTCCTCCCGTTTTCTGAAAAGATTATTATGGACTATTCAAGGAGCTGTACCAGCCGTAGCTTTCGAGCTTGTTGGAGATAGATGGCGTGCCCAAGGAAGATTTGCGGCGTAAGCGGGGAACTGTTCAAGTACGTTCATATATGGCCAACACCGCCAGCGATAATATGAAATACACCCCGCCTGCCAGAAGCAGCCCTACAGGAGATTTGCGCTGTGCCTCCCTGCGGATTCTGTACTGGTGGATATCCTCCTTTTTTCCGGAATATCTTTCTTCCCTGGAATGTCCTTCTTCCCTGGAATGTCCTTCTTCCATGGAATGTCCTTCTTCCATGGAAAGCTCTCCATCCGTCCGCCTGAGGAAGGGCAGTGTCATCTCCAGAACCGTGTGCAGACCGTAAGCGGCTACGTCGAAGGCCCCCCGGTTGGTCACAGCCCTGATTGTGCCCGTTCCCAGCAGCATCACGGAGGCTACGAACAGGCCATCGCACACGGAGCGGCTCCAGCCATAGCCCCTGCTTACGTTCAGAGCGCATACAGCCGCCGCAATGGCCGCTCCGGCAGCCAGGGCGGATAGGAGGCTCTTCTTTGTCCTCCTCATTCCGCAGTGTCCTCCGCCAGTATGCGCTGGTATTCCGCCTCATTGCATTGGACGAAATGCCCCGGACGAACCTCCCGGAAGGATGGCTGATCTACAGTATAATCGTGCTCCGCCAGGGGATTGTATGTGATGCGCTGCCGCTGTCGCTCATAGACGGGATCTGGCAGCGGGATGGCGGAGAGCAGCGACCTGGTATAGGGGTGAAGCGGATGGGCGAATAGCTCATCAGAGTCCGCCAACTCCACCATCTTGCCGTAATACATGACTCCGATGCGGTCGGAGAAATACTTGACCACGGAAAGGTCATGGGCGATGAAGAGGATGGTCAGGCCGAGACGTTCCCGCAATTCATTCAGGAGATTGATCACTTGAGCCTGGACGGATACATCCAGGGCGGACACAGGTTCATCGGCGATGATCAGCTCCGGATTCATGATAACGGAGCGCGCAACGCCGATACGCTGCCTCTGTCCCCCGGAAAACTCATGGGGATAGCGGGAGGCATGCTCCCGTACCAGCCCCACCAGCTCCAGCATCTCATAAACCTTCTCATCGATTACTTTCTTATCCCGCTCCCCCTGAATGACCAGCCCTTCGGAAATGATTTCGCGGACAGTCATGCGGGGATCCAGGGAAGCAATCGGGTCTTGGAAAATCATCTGGATGCGGGTAATCAGTCGGTTTTTTCTTGCTTTCCGCAGCTCATCCTTATATTGGGCTTCCAACTGTGTCTTCTCCTCGCCGGATGCCGCCGCAATCCTGGGGGCATATTCTGCCCCAAGCTCTTCTATGCGCTTGGCGGCATACACTCTGTCACAGTTCTTCCGCTCCGTTCGGGCAGTCTTAATCAGTGCTTTCAGTTCGGCGATACGGGCGGGATCCGTCGTCTTCTTCAGCTCGTCCCTGTAGGACTGGACACCTGCGGCAATGCGCATGCCCTTGAAGAAGATGTTTCCGGAGGTTATATTGTACAGACCGATGATGGAGCGTCCGGTGGTGGTCTTGCCGCAGCCTGACTCGCCCACCAGACCGAAAACCTCTCCTTTCCGGATATCGAAGCTGACATCGTCGACAGCCTTTGTCACAAAATTACCTGTTTTAAAATACTGGCAAAGGTGTTCTACCCTCAGCAGGGGTTCCTGGTTACTCATTTGCGGCCTCCCTTCTCTGGTTCATTCTGGCGATACGTTCCGTGACGGCCTTGGGCGGATCTACCTTAGGCGCATCCGGATGCAGCAGCCAGGTCGCGGCATAATGTGTGTCGCTGATTTGGAACATGGGCGGCTGCCGCTCAAAGTCAATCTGCATGGCGTACTTGTTCCTGGGGGCAAAGGCGTCCCCTTTGGGAGGATAGATCATATTGGGCGGCGTGCCGGGGATGGCTGCCAGCTTTTCATTGGTATCCAAATCAGGCATGGAGGAGAGCAGCGCCCAGGTATAGGGGTGGGCGGCATGATAGAAAATATCCTCGCTGGTGCCGTATTCTACAATCTTTCCCGCATACATTACGGCCACACGGTCCGCCATATTTGCAACCACGCCCAGGTCATGGGTAATGAAGATTACGGACAGGCGGCGTTCCGTCTTCAGCCTGTTGATGAGCTCCAGAATCTGGGACTGGATGGTCACGTCCAGAGCAGTAGTGGGCTCATCGCAGATCAGGACGTCCGGATTGGCGGCCAGGGCGATGGCGATGACGATGCGCTGTCGCATACCGCCGGAAAACTCAAAGGGATACTGCCGGAAACGCTTGTGAGGCTCGGAAATGCCCACCTCCTCCATCAGCCGGATAGCCCGGTGCCTGGCGAGTCTGGGCGTCACCTTGTCGACGATGCCGGAAGCATTCTCCATCAGGCAGTCGATGACGCTTACCGTCTCGGCGTGGTAATCCCGGCTGTCCGCGGCATTCAGGAGCGCCTGATAATGCTCTATGAGGCGGCCGATGATGTGGGCCAGGTTCGTCTTGATGAGCTCTAAGTCGGTGACGGCAGCATCCGCCACTTCCCAGTCCGGCTTCCTGCCTTTGGCCACGATGGCGTCATATTTGCGTTTCTCCCGCTCGTACCTGCGCAGGATCCCCACATTGGCCTTGGCGCCGTGAAAATACTTATCCAGCTCGCTCTTCATGCTGGGGGAAAAGGTATAGACCAGGCTGTCCCTGCTCACGGCCAGGGGATCGATGGTTCCTTTGACTGCCGCGCTCAGTTTCTTCCAGGTGTCCATGCACTGCTTTTTATCCAGTTCCTCAGCGGCGTAAACCTGCCCTGCGGCTTCCAGCTCCTGAAGCGCCGCGCGGATGCGGCTGTAGCACTGCTCAGCGGAATATGTCACGGCCCGCTGGGCATCGGATAGAAAGTCATTCATAAAATTTTTTAACAGATAATCCAGCAGAAAATCATTCAGCTTCTCCAGCGGCATATCCGGCAGCGGCTGGCTGGAGAAGGTCAGATAATAGCCCATGCGGAAGAAATTCGGCTTTGGCCTTGCCGCGCCTTCCGTCATGATCTCCCGCAGGCGGTAGAGATTTTCAAGCACTGCCTTGTAATCTTTCTTCTGGAAATTTCCCTCCAGGGCGGAAGCGTTCTGCGCAACTTCCGCTTTATACCGATCCGGGTCTACCACGTACTTGTTAAGGGAGGTGCGGCAGCAGCGGGCAATATCTCTGATTCGGTCTGCCGCGCCCTTGGCCACGGTATTTTTTTCCAGCTCAAAGGCAATGATGCCGATATCGTCCAGCGCCTCCGTGGCAGCCTCGTGGGCGGCGTTGTAGGCGGCTTCCAGCTGGGTGTGCTTCTTTTCGAATAGCTGGAACTTCTGGCAGCTGACGGGTGCGCGGGCGCGTTCTTCCTCCGATCCGGCGCTGGCAGTCATCATGTCGCGCAGGTTTTTTAAACAGGTGCGGAAAGCGCGTTTGCTTTCCCGCTGACGGATTCTGCCCTTGAGAAGCATGGCCTCCGTCAGCTGCCGTCCGATTCGGACGATGGGGTTCAGGGAGGACATGGGATCCTGGAAAATCATGGCAATCCTGTCGCCGCGGATCTTATGGAAGTCCTCCTCCGATATTTTCAGCAGATCCTGGCCGTCATATATGATTTCGCCGGATTCCACAATGGAGTTGCCGGCAAGTATCCCCAGGATGGCCTTGCTGGTAACGGACTTGCCGGATCCGGACTCGCCCACGATGGCCAGTGTCTCGCCCTTGGCCAGGTCGAAATCAATGCCGCGGACCGCCTGGACCTTGCCGTTGCCGGTGCGGAAGGAGATACGTAAATCCTGTACATGCAGTTTATTTTCCATCAGTCATCTATCCCCCTTGTGGTTGGATTGAACGCATCCCGAAGACCGTTGCCGAAGAGGTTAAAACAAATCATCAAAAGCCCCAGAAAGATACTGGGATAAAGCATGGCGTGAGGCGCGGTGGTGGCGGCGCCGTTGCCCTGGCTAAGCAGAGTGCCGATGGTGGTGCCGGCGTAGGTGGACAGATCCACTATCCCTAAGTAGGTCATGGAAGTTTCCGAATTGATGACGCCGGGAATCACCAGGGCGCAGGAAGTAATGATGGTGCCGATGGCGTTGGGGAAGATGTGCTTGAACATCAGCCGGGCATCCGAAGCACCCAGGGTTCGGGCTGCCATGACGAACTCCTGCCCCTTGAAGCGGTAGAACTGCTTTCTCGTCAGGGCCGCCATACCGATCCACCCCGTTAAGACGAAGGCAAACAGGAAAGACACCACCACGCCCACTTTCTGGGCCAGGTGGAGCTGGAACAGGGTGGTCACCACCACGAAAGGCACACCCGAGAGGATGTCACAGATACGATCCAGTGTCATGTCGATGGCACCGCCGTAGTAGCCCTGAATGGAGCCGTACACCGCGCCGATGCTCAGGTTGATGACCGAGACCAGAATGGCGAAAATCAGGGAAAAACGGGCGCCCAGGCCGATAGCGGTGAACAGGTCGAGCCCCATTACATTAGTGCCCATCAGATAGCTCGGTTCATGGCCGTTGAGATAAATATAGTAGTTGTAATACAGAATCCTACACTGAACCGAACCGGACTTGGCGGTGGAATAGACCCAGTCACCCGGATCATCCGCAAGCCGGAGGGAGTTATACGGCGCGCCGGCCCGGTCGGAGCGGGTGGAGTAAGCCGGAATATAGTTGCCCTCTTCGTCCAGGAGAGCAGTGCCATCGCTCTTCATCTTGAACCAGATGTTGGAGTTATCGCTGATGCCGTTAATATCCTCCGGATCCACATAGGGGTAAATGACCTGGATGCCAGTCTCGTTCTGCCAGTCCTGCAGCTTCTGGTAGTCCGCGTAGCTTAAGTTACGGTAGACGATGCCCATGGCGTAATAGGAATTGACCTCAATGTCGTAAGTATAGCGCTTGACCATCTGGCCGCGCTTCTTTTCCTCGGTCTCATGGGTGCCCCGGATGCGGATAATGGGATTCATGCCCGTTTCAATGCCGATGCCTTTCCAGATGGCCATGGCCTTGTCGTTCTGACTGTCCATGGTTTTGGCGCCGTTCAGAAACCCGAACTGAGAGAAAACGGGGCTGAAAGGCGGATAATTGACATACATGGGGTCTTTATCATTGGCAGTATATTGAGAAAAGACCGGCACAAAAATGGCATAGAGCACCAGGAACAGGAGGATCCACGCGGCGATCACCGAGGACTTGTTCTTGCCGAACCGAATCATGGCATCGGCAAAAAAACTCCGTGCCCTGGTCTGAAGCTCCTTGTCGTGAAGCTTCTCATTTTCCTGCACAAAAGCAAACTTCTCGGCAGGAATCCGTTCATTCATCATATCAGTCATCGTTTATACCCCCTTACTTTTTGGAACCCATGCGAATGCGCGGGTCGATAAAGCCGTAGCTGACATCCACCACAAGGCTGGCCGCCAGGCCGATGGCGGTGTAGAAGCAGGTGGACAACATGAAGATGTTGTAGTCCAGGCCCTTGATAGCGTTCAGGGTCAGGCCGCCCACGCCGGGGATGGAGAAGATGCCCTCGATGATGAGGGAGCCGCCCAGGATACCGATGAACTGACCGAAGACGGCGGGGACAATGACCACAAAGCAGTTACGCAGAGCGTGGCGCACCGTGGCCTGGGTGCGGGTCAGGCCCTTGGTGCGTGCCAGGAGCATGAACTCGCTGGTCAGCACCTCGGTCAGCTCGGCGCGGGTGGTGCGGGCGAAGCCTGCGATGGTGCCGAAAGAGAGGGCCATCACCGGCGGAATCAGGGAGAGGAACATCTTCCATGTAAAATAGTTGGTTCCGCCGGCCATGAGGAAGGGGAACCACTGGAGCTTAAAGCAGAAAATATATTGGATCAGAAAGGCGTAGACAAAGCTGGGCACCGAAATGACCACCATGGTCAGGGTGGAGATGGCGTAGTCAATCCAGGTGTTCTTCTTCAGCGCCGCGAAAATGCCCAGACCGATTCCGATTGGAATGGATCCAATGATGGAATACAGGTTGACGATCATGGAGGCAGGAAGTTTGCCCACAAAAATGTCCCACACGTTCTGGCCGAAGTACAGCTTCTCGCTGAGGCCCCAGTCCCAATTGGTAAAAATATTCTTCAAAAACAGCCAGAACTGCGCCAGATACGGCTCGTTATAGCCCAGAGCCTCCCGACGCATGAGCACCACGGTAGTATGCGGATCCTCCGGCGGAAGCACCGGCAAGGGAAGCATGCGGACGAGAACGAAGCACATCAGGGTGATGATAAAAAACACCATGATCATATACAGTATTCTCTGGAGAATATATTTGACCATTCAAAGATCCTCCGTTTCTTTTATATTGGTTCTCGTATATGCCCCGCAGTCCGGCTGAGGGGCATATACGAGAACCAGTGAGTCTTCTAGTGTCAAGTATAATAGCAGAAGGGGGTGAAAAGCCGCCCCCTTCTTTTAGTCGTTACTTACCAAAAATTTGAGCGTAGGCTCGAAATCAATACTGAAGGGTGCCGCCCTGAGAAGCAACGTACTCGGCCCACTCAGCATCGTTGTAATTATACTTCAGGTACTGGATGCCGCCGCGCTTCATCATGGGGTTGTACTCCTCCACCACGTAGTAGACCTGCTGGCTCAGCAGGGAACCGGAGCCGTTCTGCATAATCGGCACGCAGTTGTAGGCGGTGAGCATGAACTTCTCGATTGCGGCCAGGATGTTCAGACGGTTGTCCACGCTGGTCTGACCGTAGCCGAAGTTATACTCCTTTCCGTCCTGGGCGGTCTTCATCTCACCGTTCAGGCAGAGAGCCCAGTCGCGGACGCTCATGGTGATATCCGCGCCGTCCAGATTGATGGTCAGGTCGTACTTGCTGGCATCGAACCAGTTGCCCCAGTAAGCTTTGTTCGCATCGGTCCAGGTGTCGGCCATGCCGAAGGGATCCAGAGTGGCGCCAGACCAGCCGGCCATCTGGGTGTCCATCACGCCATTGCGAAGATTGTCAGACCACTTGTTGCCCACGGGGGCGGAGGGGGTAATCAGAATCTTGCCCTCAAGACCGGTACCCTCGGCCGCCTTATTCAAAGAAGTGTTCAGATACTCTAAGGTCTTGCTGTAGAAGTCGTTCACTTCGTCGCTCATGGCGTAAATCATGGTGATGGTCTGGTCGGACTTGCCGTCGCCGTCGGTATCGGTGATGTAGCCCTTTTCGATGCCCTCTTCATAGGCCTCCTGGAACTTATCCTTGGCAGTCTCGGGATCATAGCCGGTGATGGCGGCTACGGCCGTATCCAGGTCACCGTTATAGTCGTTCAGGTCGATGGAGTAGAAGTCCACCAGAGCCTGCTTCGCCTGAGGCGTGTCACGGTAGTAGGCGCAGGTCTCAGGATCGTAGATATAGGTGTTGCCGACGAAGGCGTAGCCGCCCTGGCGCTGGGGAGAGACGGTGGCTGCGAAGTTCTCGCGGTCGATGGCTACGGCACAGGCCCGGCGGAAGCTCTCCAGCATCTGCATCTCCAGGTCGGTGGTGTTCTTGTCAAAGTCTGCGGCGTTCTCGCGCTCCTTGATTACCTTTTCATGGCCGTTAAAGAGCAGGAAATAAATAGTCTCTGCGGGAGTGGCATAGTAGTAGTCGGAGGTGCGGTATTGGTCGAAGTCCTCGGACTGCAGGCCGTAGGTCATAAGCTGGCCTGCCAGAAACATCTGCTTACTGGTAGCGGCTTCCTTGACATACTGGATGTCCACATCAGTGGTCTGGTACATATGGTAGGTATTGCCGTCTTGGGGATCCACGTAGGTGTAGACATCGCTGTCCCAACCCCACCAGTTCTCGTTCTTGATAAAGTGCATGAGCTTATCCGCCTGGAACTCACTCATCTTATAAGGGCCGTAGGAAACGGAGGTATCCATGCTGGTGCCGTAGGTGCTGGACCAGACAGAGCCGGAGGCGCTCTCGGTTTCCTTCAGGTTGGCATCGTACAGGTCACTCTTGACCAGATACTGAGTACTCATGCCGTAGGTCATCAGGTAGAAGCCTTCCAGAGCGTTCGCATAGACAAATGTCAGCTCATTGTCGCCGCTGACGAAGAGTCCCACATTATCAAAGGAGTAGTCCGCCTCATAGGGGTAGCTGATGGTGCCGGCGAACTGGAGATCATAGCCGGTGCCGGCGTAGCTGCCATCGGGGCCAAGGTAGTTGTCCCACAGATACTTGGCGGAAATATAGTCCTCCTCCTGCCCTTCCTCCACGGCGGGGTCACGCACCATAGTGTCATCGGTGATGTAGCCCCAGTTGAACCGGCTGTCGGGGCCTGTAACGCCCCAGAAGCCGTTCATGTCCACGGCCACCTGGTCGTCGGTACCGCCGTTCTCAATGAAGTCGGCATAGGTGGTGCCGGCTTCTGCGAAGCTTTGGAACACGGGATTGCCGGCCAGGGCGTAGTTCTCGGCATTGACAACGGCATAGGTGTCGCGGTTATAGTCGCTGGAGCGGTAGTTAAGCAGCTCGGGGCGCAGGCAGCGCTCCAGGGAGTCCACGAAGTCCTGGGCGGTGATGGGGGTACCGTCGTCCCACTTCAGGCCATCACGGAGCTTGACGCTCCAGGCATAACCGGAGGTAGCGCTCTCAGGGATGTTGAACTGTGGATGAGAGGCCTTGACCTCCTCGGTGACGTCCACGGGGAAATCTGCCGCCATGGAAGGGACAATCACGTAGCCATCGAAAGCCTCGCGACCCTCCAGCGGGTGGAGTTCATCGTTGAAGAACAGGCTGTACAGACTGTCGGTGGTATAGTCAAAGTACACGGCATCGTCTGCGGTCTGATAGGTGTGCGGATTCCAGCCGGCAGGCAGGGTGCTGGCAGAGGTATTCCACGTATATGTAGCGTTCTCTGCCGCAGGAGTCTGGGTGTCTTGTGCGTCCTGTGATTCTTGGGAATCCTGTGATTCTTGGGTATCCTGGCTGCTGCCACCCGAGCCGCTGCCGGAAGCGTCTTCCGAACCGTTGCCGCAGGCTGCCATAGAAATGGTCATTGTCACAGCCAACAGCAGTGAGAAACATTTTTTCTTTCTCATAATATCCTCCTAATCTATATTTTTCATGCATACTTTCGCGCTGTATCGCTTTAAACTTCCAAGCTAACAAAAAAGATAGAAGATTGTGCCATCTACCTCCCTTTTGAATACTTGTATACAATGCAGTGCCGTACGCGGGTAACGTAGTTTAGTATAAATTACGCTTAAAATGTCGGGTGGACAAACTGGACTTTTTCGGGCAGCCTTGTTATAATTCCACTGCAAACACACGTTTGTCAGACTAAAGAAGAAAGAAGGGTTCGATATGGCATCATTGAAAAGAGTCACACACAAAAACGGGCGGATTGTCTACCGCATTGTCATCAGTCTGGGGTATGATGAGCAGGGACATAGACGCACCAAGCATTTCACCTGTTCCGTAAACCAGTCCGCTTCGCCCAGGCAGCAGGAAAGGGAAGCCCTGAAATACGCATTGAATCTGGAGGACAGACTGAAGTACGGTCATGTGCCTGCAGATTCCCATATGTTTTTTGAGGAATTTGCCCGTCAATGGCTTGAAAATGAGAGAGAAAACCTTGCGGCCGGAACGTACGTGGGATATGAACAGCTGCTTCGCAAAAAAATTCTTCCTTATTTTAAAAGCTACAGGATTGCCCATGTGCGAACACCGGATATCGAAGCTTTCTACCAAATGCTCACCGGGGAATATGCTCCCGGCACCATCAGAAGATATGCCAATGTGCTGAACCGAATCTTCGGAACGGCCAGAAGATGGAATCTCATAGAAATGAATCCATGCCAGAACGCCAGAAAGCCAAAGAAGCTTAAGGAGACGGAAAATCTCCGATACTTTACCCCGAGACAGGCGCTGATTTTTCTGAAATCCCTGGAGCTGACTTATGAGGAAGACTGCGGGGAACATTCTGAAGCAGAAACGGATGAAAACATCCGGGGGGCGGAAAGTTCACGCAGAATCTACCGGGTACCTATTCAGTACCGGGTGTTCTACACACTTTCCCTGTTCTGCGGATTCAGAAAAGGAGAGACCTTGGCTCTGCATTGGGAGGATATTGATTTCGGGCAGCGGGAGATTTCCGTTTCCAAAGCCATCGGAAGGACAGAGCACGGTTTTGACTATAAGGAACCCAAGAACAGAATCTCCGTCCGCAAAGTCCCCTTTCCGGAGAGCATCCTGCCGCTGCTTGCGGAATACCGGGAACAGTATGACCAGCATAGTGAGGAACTTGGCAGCAGCTGGCGGGGAGCGGGCAATCTGTTCACCCGCCGGGACGGACGTCTAATGGGGGAATCCACTGCCTATCAGCATTTTGTCAGGCATCTGAAGCGGTACAACCGATGGGTGGCACTGCATCCCGGGCAGGCGGCTTCGGAAGGTCTGGCAGAGCTGCCCTCCATTCCTCTCCACGGGCTGAGGCATTCCTGCGCAACTCTGCTGAATTACCTGGATGTGAATATCGTTGATATCTCCAGGTACCTGGGACATGCCAGCTGCTCCACGACCATGAATATCTATGCTCACAGCTTTGAAGAACAAAAACGGGCGGCAAGCGATAAGTTGAATGCATTTATTGTCGAAAGCGGGCGGAGATGACAGGCACAGTTTCAGGGAATCCCTCATACCGTTGTCAAACCGTGAAGAATTGGACGACAGAAAATGCAAAATGTATATTTTGAATAATTTGCAGTGCGTTTGCATCGTATTGTTTGGCGTTTTTACGGATGGTAGGAGGGGGTGTATTTTGTATTGTCCAGATAAGTGACGAAAAGGCAAGACATAAAAGTTGAATATGCTAAAATTTTGCGCTGTAGAATTTACAGTTTCTGTTTAGAGTCAGACAAAAAAACTTGACATTCTTAAGAGTATAATTTATACTATACTACGTTGTTACATACGGCACTGTATTGTATACACGTATCCAATCATGGGACGAATAGAGATAAAGTGTTCCAGTATGTGAGTCAAAATCTATCGAGAGGAGAAAGATTATGAAAAAGAAAGTTATTAGCCTGATGCTTGCTTCGGCTATGGTATTCAGCCTGGCTGCCTGCGGCGATGATGGCGCGCCTTCTGATTCTTCCAGTTCTTCCGAGTCGGCCAGCGAGTCCTCCGGCTCATCGGAAGAGGAGTCAAGTTCCGAGTCGAATACCGAGTCGGACAATTCCAACTGGGACGGTGCATACATCGAAGCGGATGATTACAGGGCATACATAAGCCATGACCTGGATCAGCTGGTTGCCGATATGGAGGAGCAGCTCACGGCAGAACAGAAGACAGCAGTGGATGCCGCCAAGACGGCAGGACAGGAGGCCATTGCTGCTGCAGGTACGGTTGCAGATGTGCAGAAGGCTTACGATGACGCATTTAAAGCGATTCTCGAATGTGTCCCCGTAGCCAACGGGCTCGTTTCCTTGACGGATGCGGATTATGACGCCAGAGCCGATATGCTGGGAATCCTGGAGACCTATGGCGTGAGGAACGGCATTACCGGCATGTCCATGTATGAGAATGGTAATCTGCAGATGTACAATCCCCGTGTCACTTTGGGTACTGAGAACTATATCATCGGATATGGCTTCGGTACGCTTGCCGAGGGTTCCATCACTGCAGACCTTGAATATGAGAGCAATCCCGATTGGAAGAGATACTATCATTCACTGAACGCTTCTGACCCCGGTACCTTGAACTATCTCAATGACCAGGGCAGCGAGGTGGCTACCTTCTATAATTATATTGCGGCAGGCTATTTTGAAACTTTTATGAACGATACCAAGGACGGTTATGAGTGGACGCCGCTGCTTGCCATGGAGATGCCTGTAGCCATGAACGATGACGACGGCAACGGGACGGCTACCAAGTGGAGATTCCAGGTCCGCACCGGAGCGGAAGGCCTGAAGTATACCACTGGCTCACAGATAGAGTCCAGAGCTGCCTTCAACAACAGAGAAGTAGCCCTTGAGGACTACGAGACGCCTTTCAAGCTTTTGCTCACCCAGAGCAATCAGATGTTCAGAGGCGCTGAGATGGCAAACAATTCCACTGGCGCCATTGTAGGGGCAAAAGCTTACTATGACGGCACAGCAAACGGTTTCAATCAGAATCTTTGGGACAAGGTAGGCATCAAGACCTATGAGGAGGACGGAAAGAGCTATTTCGAGTATGAATTTACGCAGGAAATGAATGCTTTCTATGCTATGTACTACATCAATAGCGGCCTGAATATGCCCATTCCCCAGGACTTCCTTGACCTTGTGACCATTGAGAACTACCTGGGCTTCAATAATGACGCCACAGAGACCCCTGTGGACAATTCCCTGTCATTAGGCTCTTATTACCTGGAAGCCTATAATCAGGATCAGGAAGTTGTATATAAGAAGAACCCGAATTATGTATATGCGGATACCAAGTACAGCATTGAAGGTATCCACATCAAGATTTTCCCTGCTGTGAAGGATGACAAGCTTGCATCTATCAATGAGTTCCTGGCAGAACATACGGATGCGGCTTCAATCCCCCAGGAAATGCTGGATGAGTACCGCAACGATCCTAGAACCAGGAGCACCAAGGGAGACTCTGTATTCAAACTGAACGTGAATGCTCTGGATGCGGAGACCTGGGAGGAACTGTTCGGCGAGAACGGAACTGTGACACAGACTCCCAAAGCAGATTACTGGGAGGTTGAGCCCGCCCTTGGCAACAGCCACTTTGTAAAGGCGCTGAACTATTCCATTGACCGTCAGACCTTTGCCAATGCAAGAGGAAGCATCCCTTCGGTGGATTACCTGTCCTCCAACTATCTGTCCAACCCTGAGGATGGCATCTCTTACAGCAGCACCGATGCCCACAAGAAGGCAGTGGCTCCTTTGCTGGAGGAGACAGACGGCTATGGCTATTCCCTTGAGCTGGCCAGGGAGTATTTCAGAGTAGCCCTGACTGAACTGGAGAATGCAGGCGCATATACACCGGGAACGGCGGAGTCCCCTACCGTGATTCATCTGGAGTTCGCGTGGATGTACCCTCAGGACGAGGAAGGCTATCACAATGAGCTTAAGGTGTTCTTCGAATCCGCGTTCAATGATCCCAGCGTTTCCGAAGGAAAATATCAGCTGAGCTGTGATTTCTGGGTGGGAAATGACTGGCAGGAAGTATATAACAACAAGATGCTGGTTGGACAGTATGATATCGGATTTGGTTCCATCACCGGTAATCCTCTGAACCCTCTGGACTTTGTAAGTGTATTGTCCACCAATCAGAAGATTTCCAGCAGCTTTACCCTGAACTGGGGCGCTGACACCAACGATGCGGATGTGTACCCTATCGTGTACAATGGGGAGCGTTACTCCTATGATGCTTTCTATCTGGCTGCAAATAACCAGGCCATCGTGTCCAACGGCAGGAACGAAGACGTAGTGAGTTTTTCATATGAGCCCATAGCCAAGAACGAAGACGGATCCTATAGCGGCGCAATGGAAATCAAGGCAGCCCTTCCGGATCTTACGGTTGTGACGCCTACCGCGATTGCATGCTGCAACTATGAGCGTTACCGCAACGGTGATGGCGAGTATGATGAGACCAATGTTGAGTTCGAGGTTGAGGATAAAGGAGATGGCGTGACCCGTATTACCTTTACCGTACCGGCTGATGTGGCAGCCGACTACGCTACAGGAAGCGGCACTTCCGAAAATCCTACAGGGGTAACTGGGTTTGACTTCTATTATGATTACACCCTTGACGGGAAAGAGACCGCGGGGAACTACTATTCGGTAGAAGATACGTTTGTTGTAGAATAAAGAAGAAAAACCAACAGTTGTTCATTTGAAGGTAATGTGGTTGGCTTGCCGGCTGCATTACCTTTCAAGTATATGGGGATGCAGGAGGAGACCGTACCATGGCAAAATATGTTGCAAAAAGAATAGGCCTGGCGTTTATGACGGCCTTCATCATACTTTCATTGACTTTCATTTTAGTAAAGCTCCTGCCGTTTGAACGGCCTATCGGAGGAGATGCCCAACAGATTGCTTATTTCGATAAGCAGTACAGTCTGGGATATGTCTATCGTTTTGATTATGAGAAAACGGATTTGGGCGAGTGTTTGTATAAGACGCCTTCAACCAATGGCCGCTCCAATTACTACTATATGGTGCCGGTCATGAAACAGTATACGAACTGGCTGAAAAACATTGTCACGAAATGGGATTGGGGGTACAGCAAAACATTCCAGCCCAATGTCTCTGCGGGGGTCATTATCGGTTCGCGAATCGGATATTCTATTCGGCTGAATATTTTATCTGTGATTTTTTCCGTGCCCATAGGAATTTTATTAGGCATATGGGCGGCTTTAAAAAAGAATACAATGACAGACCATACGATTTCCACGTTGGTCATGGTTTTCATATCGATTCCCAGCTTTGTCCTGATTTCTTTTATTCTGAGGATATTCAGCTATGATCTGGGATGGCTGCCGTCTTCGTGGCCCACGGCCTCGGCTACGGCGGCGGTGAAGGCACAGGGGTACATCATACCCGTGTTTTGTCTGTCCTTTGGCTCTATCTGCGGCTACTGCCGTTTCACCAGGGCAGAGCTCTGCGAAGTGATGGAGAGCGATTATCTGCTTCTGGCCCGCACCAAAGGGCTGACAAGGAGACAGGCGATTCTGCGCCATGCCATGAAAAATGCCATGGTGCCGATCTTCCCTTCCATATTGGCGGAGTTCATCGGTATCCTGGGCGGTTCCATGATCCTGGAGCAGTTGTACGGTATTCCGGGTATCGGGAAACTGTTCGTCCTGGCGCTGAATTATAAAGATTATGATATATTGTTCGTGGACATGGCAATTTTTACCACACTGAGCCTTTTGGCGGGGGTGTTGCTGGATCTGTCTTATGGCTTTATAGATCCTAGAATCAGAATGGGGGCGAAGAAATAATGGCTGATACAAAAAAAGACATCACGTTCAGAGAAGATGATTTCGTCCTGATTCAACAGAATACAAGAGTTACGGATAAAAAGCTTGACACAAAGCCCACCACCTTTTTCAAGGACGCGATGAAGCGGTTCCGAAAGAACCAGGCTTCAGTTGCGGGCAGCATCATTCTGGGCATACTGGTCTTGCTGGCCATCCTGGTACCGATGCTCTCTCCCTGCAATATCACTACAGTGAGCACGCCGGAAGCTTTCCTGGCGCCTAAGCTCTTCGAAGCCGGAACCGGTTTCTGGGACGGTACAAGGAAATACACGAGAATCGTGTACGATACGGAGAACGAGGTTCCCGCTGTTTCGGATAAATATTCTGTTGCCGCGGTCAAGTCCGCGCTGGTGAGCATTACCGTGGACACAGAGCCTACCAAGATCGACACGGCAAATCCTTATGGGACAGGTGGCGTGGTGGTGCTGGCCACAGATGCCGCTTTGGAGGACAAGAATGCCCTCATGTCGTCCAAAGCGTTGAACTTCGACGTGAACGGCGGCTATAGATTGGATGTGGCTTTCAGCGAGGAAGAGGGGGTCGCGAGCTCGGAAGCCGGTGAATACGCAGTCTATCTGAAATCAGGGGATGATATCATCATGCTCCGGGACTTCTCCCGGGATTACAGCGCCCTGTCCGTGGACATAGGCCAGGTGCTGGAAGGGGACGGGCTCGATTCCCTGCGGGCGCAGATTGTGTTCGAGGTGAAGTCCGCCCCATCGAATTTCCAGTATGTCCTGATTGAGAGCGCTGTCATCAGCGCAAAGGATTCGGTGGAGAACGGGGAGGAGATAGCGGAGGCCTCTATCACGGATGCCACGGATTTCGTCAATGAAAGTGATGTGAACTCCCTTGCTTACTGGTCTTGTACCGGGCGCAAGGGAATCCATGACTCCATAGTCTATTACTGCGATTATGTCCTGGACACTTACGAGCTTGTCTACGGCGATGCCGATTTGATGACTTATCCCGCTTCGGAGCTGAATCGATGGATTGATGCGGGCTATTGTACCTATGATTACCAGGTTGGGCCGGAATCTTTTGTGAAGCTCAGCGATGAGTGCCCCATTGATGTGGTGGAGAGCCAGACTGTGATGGGCATCACGAAGAAGCTTTCCAGCATCACTGCCAGCGGCTACGGCTATCGGAAGCTGGGGTATACAAAAGCGCCTAAATTCATATTTGGAACGGATTCCTCCGGATTTGACCTTTTCAAGCGTTCCTTTGCGGGATTGCGTACCTCTTTGATCCTGGGTATCTGTACGGCGGCGTTCTGTTTCTGTTTTGGACTGGTGTGGGGTTCTATTTCCGGCTATTTCGGCGGCAGCCTGGATCTGTGGATGGAGCGTTTCTGTGAAATTCTCGGCGGCGTGCCCTGGATTGTGGTCATGACATTGTGCATCCTGCATCTGGGGAATAACTTTTTCACATTTTTCCTGGCTCTGTGCTTTACCGGATGGATTGGGACGGCTGCCAGGACCCGTACCCAGTTCTACCGATTCAAGGGACGTGAATATGTGCTTGCGTCCAGGACTTTAGGCTCATCGGATATGCGGCTGATTTTTAAGCATATTCTGCCTAATTCCATGGGAACGATTATTACCTCCAGTGTTCTGATGATTACGAGCACGATTTTTTCCGAGGCAACGCTGGCCTTCTTAAATCTTGGGCTCCAGGGGGTCCAGTCATTCGGTGTCATGATGTCCAACAACCAGCAGTATCTGGGCGTTTATCCGAATCTGGTCATTTTCCCGGCTGTCATCATGGCACTGATGATGATTTCGTTCAATTTGTTCGGCAACGGACTGCGTGACGCATTTAACCCGGCTCTGAAAGGAAGCGAATAGTGTGCTCACACGGAAGAATCGCAAGGAAAGCGATTTTTCCGGATATGGAAAGGAAAGATATGATATGGCAGAGGATAAAGTTTTATCGGTAAACAATCTTGCTATCAATTTTAAGACAGATAATGGCATCCTGAAGGCTGTTCGCAATATTTCATTTGACCTGAACCGGGGAGAGACGCTTTGCATCGTGGGGGAATCCGGCTCGGGAAAATCGGTCACCTCAAAGGCGATTATGGGAATTCTTGCCAACAATGCGATTATTGAGAATGGAAATATCATGTACCGCGGGGAGAATCTTCTGGAGGTTTCCGAGGACGAGTTCTATAAGATTCGCGGCCATAAGATAGGAATGATATTCCAGGATCCCCTGTCCTCCCTGAACCCGATTGTGCGCATCGGCAAGCAGATAACGGAGGCGATGCTGATCAATTCGGATAAGCTGAAAATCATGTATCAGGATCTGATCAGCGACGATCTCATCCGCTACAAGAATACCCTTGCCAAGATGAACATTGAGATCGCCAATGAGAGGAAGAGGCTGGAGACCTTTATTTCCGAGACCACAGCCAGCCAAAAGGAAGGGGGGAATACGGGAGCTTCGGACAAGGCGGCATGCAAGAAGGCCATTCAGGAAAAGAAGGCTGCTTTTAAGGAATTTGAGAAGAAGACCCGGGAATCCTATGAGAAAAAGGCAAAAGAGCTGAAAGCGGTGCTGGAGGAGACACAAAGAAAAGCGAAGCAGCAGGTAAAGGAATACAAGGAAAAGGTGACGGCAGAGCACAAGGCACGTCTCGTGGAATTGGAAAAGAAGCTGGAGTCGGCTTCTGCCACGGAAGAAGCCAGCGTCAAGGCGGAGATAGAGAACGAGAAGCTGGAATATGTGAACAAGCTGAAATTGACCAAGGCGGAAGCGAAAAAGCGTGCCATCGAAATCATGCGGGAAGTAGGCATACCGGATCCGGAGAGGCGCTTTAAGCAGTATCCCTTTGAGTTTTCGGGTGGTATGAGACAGCGTATCGTCATTGCCATCGCGCTGACGGCATCCCCGGAGATCTTGATCTGCGATGAACCTACTACGGCGCTGGATGTGACAATCCAGGCTCAGATACTGGAGCTGATCAACCGAATCAAGGCAGAGAGGAATCTTTCCTGCATCTTTATCACCCATGACCTGGGCGTGGTGGCGAACATGGCTGACAGAGTGGCAGTGATGTACGCGGGGAAAATCGTGGAATATGGCACTGCGGAGGAGATTTTCTATGATCCCAGGCATCCTTATACCTGGGCGCTGCTTTCCAGTATTCCGGATGTGGACAGTAAGGAGAAGCTGGAAGCAATCCCAGGGACGCCGCCCAATATGATCTATCCGCCCAAGGGGGACGCGTTCGCCGCGCGAAGCAGATATGCCATGAACATTGATTACAGGGAAGAGCCGCCTATGTTCAAGGTCAGCGACACCCATTACGCTGCCACATGGCTTTTGGATCCTCATGCGCCGAAGGTTGAGATGCCGAAGATCGTGAGTGAAAGAATCCGAATTTCACTTGAGGAGGAAAAAGGAGATGAGTGAGAAGAAAAACCAGGCACCGGACAACATCACGGCTGTTGCGTTCAACAGCCAGTATAAAATAGACTCGAAAGTAAAGCAGAAGCCGGAGCTCCGTGAGAAGGGGATCATCCTCTCTGTCAGGCATCTGAAGCAGTTCTTCTTCATGGGAAAAGGAATCAACCGTCAGAAGTTGAAGGCGGTTTCCGACATATCCTTTGACATCAGGGAGGGAGAGTGCCTTGGCATCGTGGGAGAGAGCGGATGCGGCAAGACCACTACAGGGCGCAGCATCATACGTCTCTATGACATCACATCCGGTTCCGTCTATTACAAGGGAGTTCGGATAAGCGCAGGAGCCAGGTGGAATAAAAAAGAGATTAAATGGACGAAGATCCGCGGGGAACAGGAAATCAAGGAGATAAAGGAAAAGCTTGAGAAGGACATCGCTGCCCTGGACAAGAGCAAGGGGGAGTATTATAAGACAAAGTCGGAGGAGCTGAAAAAGAATGCGGACAAAGCCGTGGCGGATATCGAAGCCAGGATTGCCAGCACAAAAGAAGTACAGCAGCAGAAGATAAAGCAGATAAAATATGACAATGAGCATGTGAGCCGGAAGCTGCTGAATGAGATCCAGATGATTTTCCAGGATCCGGTGGACTCTCTGGATCCCCGCATGACGGTGGAGGATATCATTCAGGAAGGCCTGAGGATCCAGGGGTTCCGAGATAAGAAGGAAAACCATAAGAAAGTAGTGGAGATGCTGAACAAGGTAGGCCTTGTGGAGGAGCATGCTTCCCGGTATCCCCATGAGTTCTCCGGCGGCCAGAGACAGAGAATCGGCATTGCCAGAGCGATTATCATGAATCCCAGGCTTTTGATCTGTGATGAGCCGATTTCCGCGCTGGATGTGTCCATCCGTGCGCAGGTCATCAACCTTCTGAACGAACTCCAGGAGGAAATGAATCTGTCCATTATATTTATTGCCCATGATCTGTCTGTGGTGAAATACTTCTGCGACACGATTGTAGTAATGTACTTCGGCAAGGTGGTGGAAAAAGCGTCCAGCACGGAGCTTTTTGCCCATCCCATGCATCCTTATACCAAGGCGCTGCTTTCCGCGATTCCGAAGCCGAACCCTAAGTCGGAGAAGAAGAGACAGCGTATCCTTTATAACCCGTCCGAGGTGCATGACTATGAGCATGGCGACAAACCTGAGCTGCGGGAGCTGAGGGAAGGACATTTTGTGTACTGCAACAAGGCAGAGTATGAAAGATATATGGAAGAATTGAAGGCGTAAAAATATGACATCCTGGAAAAGATATGGAGCAGCGCTTGTGCTGAATATTGTCCTCGCCCTGTTTGTGCTTCTCATAAAAGGGTTTGATCTGAGGATTTATTATGTAGATGCCCTGGGGGTAGCGGGCGCTGTCTCCATTCTCCTGGGGCTGCTGTTCTGGGTAGCGTCAGCCGGAGCCTTTGACATGGTGGGATACGGTTTTTCCGCCCTGTTCACCAACAGGAAATACAAGGATTTATACGAGTATACCACTCGAAAAAATGAGAAGAGGAGCAGGCATCGGAAATCCTTTGTGCCGTTTCTTGCAGTGGGCGCGGTCTTTCTGCTGGTTTCTTTCCTGATTCCGTTGGAATAACGGGGAGAGTAACAATAACGGCAAAATATCAGAATTTGGAAAAAATGGTTGCTTTTTTGGCTGGACTGTGTTAAGATATCAGCAGTTTAGAGACCTTAGGAGGTGTAAGACAGTTGGGAGTTTTGAAGATTATCTTGACAATCATGTTCATCATAATATGCATAGCGCTTGTAGTGTTGGTATTGATGCAGGAAGGGAAGTCTGCCGGACTTGGAGCCATCAGCGGAGCTGCAGAGACCTATTGGGGCAAGAATAAAGGCCGCTCCATGGAAGGCCTTCTGGTGAAGCTTACCAAGATACTGGCTGCATTATTCATGATTCTTGCGGTCATACTGAATCTGAACGTATTTTAAGATACTTTAAAAGGACACTCTTGTGGAAGCTGCAAGGGTGTTTTTTTATCATTTGCAGACAATGGTTGATTGGGGGTGCTGTATGGAGACGAATAAAGATAAGTCCTCATGGGAGGCCAGGAAGAAAATAATCTGTGAGCTGGTGGACGATTCCATCTACGTTCCCATGAAGGAGAAGGAGATGGCTGCATTCATGCAGGTGGCGAAAGAGGACAGGGAGGAATTCCGTGAAATCCTGCGGGAACTTCTGACAGAGGGAAAGCTGACGCTCACCCCCAAGGCAAAATATGTGAAAGCAAGCGGCCGGGCTTTGGTGGGGACTTTCATCAGCAATGCCAAAGGCTTCGGCTTCGTGGAGATAGAAGACACAGATAAAGGGCATCTCCGGGAGGGCAACCAGGGTCGTAAAGAGGACCAGGGGCGCAAAGCGGACCAGGGGCGCAAAGCGGACCAGGGGCGCAAAGCGGACCTTTATATACCCGAGGGCAAGACCGGCGGCGCGTTCCACAAGGATACCGTGGAAGTGATGCTTCTGCCCGGGAGCGAGGGCAAGCGCCAGGAAGCGCAGGTGGTGCGCATCATTGCCCGGGGAACCACCCAGGTGGTGGGCACATATGACAGTGTCAGGGATAACTACGGATTCGTAGTCCCGGACAATGCCAAGCTGCCCCGGGATATCTTCGTTCCCAAGGAGCATTCCAAAGGAGCCATGAGCGGCCACAAGGTGGTGGTGGAGATTACGGACTACGGCTCTGAGCGGAAAAGCCCTGAGGGCAGGGTGGTGGAGATTCTGGGGCATATGAACGACCCAGGCGTGGACATCATGTCCATCGTCAGAGGCTATGAGCTTCCGGTTGCGTTTTCCACGAAGATTATGAATCAGGTAGAGCGGGTGTCCCAGGAGGTCTCCGAGGCGGACACAGCCGGGCGCAGGGATCTGAGGGATGTGGTGATGGTCACCATAGACGGAGAGGACGCCAAGGATTTGGACGATGCGGTCAGCGTCACTTATGACGGAGAGCGGTACCATCTGGGTGTCCACATCGCGGATGTGACCAATTATGTACAGGAGAATTCTGCTCTGGACAGGGAAGCTTTGAAGCGGGGGACCAGCGTATATCTGGTGGACAGGGTGATCCCCATGCTGCCCCACGCGCTGTCCAACGGCATCTGTTCGCTGAACGAGGGCGTGGACAGGCTGGCGCTGAGCTGCCTGATGACGGTGGATCCGGACGGGGAGATTTCGGATTATGAAATCTGCGAGTCCGTGATCCGGGTCAGGAAACGCATGTCCTACACGGTGGTGAAGGCCCTGCTGGAGGACGGGAGCCTGACAGAACAGGCGGAGCATGCCCAGTATGCAGAGCTTCTGCCCATGTTCCGGGAGATGGAGAAGCTGGCCGCCATTCTGCGGGAGAAGCGCCGCAAGAGGGGCTCCATCGACTTTGACTTCCCGGAGTGCAAGATATTGCTGGACAGGGACGGGCATCCCACGGACATCAGACCCTATGAGCGCAATGTGGCCACGGACATCATAGAGGACTTCATGCTGGCTGCCAACGAAACCGTGGCCCAGCATTTCTACTGGATGGAGATGCCCTTCGTATACCGTGTCCACGATGTGCCGGACGCCCAGCGCATCCAGAAACTGGCGGCCTTCATCAACAATTTCGGCTATTACATGAAAGCGGTGGGAAGAGCGGGACAGAAGATCTCCGGCGAGGAAGTCCACCCCAAAGAGATACAGAAGCTGTTGGCCAAAATCGCGGGAACCCCCGAGGAGGCCATGATCAGCCGCCTGGCCCTGCGGAGCATGAAGCAGGCCAAGTACAGCACGGAGTGCACGGGCCATTTCGGCCTGGCGTGCCAGTATTACTGCCATTTCACTTCCCCCATACGCAGATACCCTGATTTGCAGATACACAGAATCATCAAGGAGCAGCTGCGTGGAAGGCTGAAGGAGGAGCGGATAGCCCATTACCGGGAAATTCTGCCGGAGGTGGCAAAGCACAGCTCCGAGACGGAGCGCAGAGCGGATGAAGCAGAGCGGGAGACCGACAAGCTGAAGAAAGTGGAGTACATGGAGGAGCGCATCGGGGAGACCTTTGAGGGCGTTATCTCAGGCATCACCAGCTATGGGCTCTATGTAGAGCTGCCCAACACAGTGGAGGGCCTGATCCATGTCTCCAAGCTTCCCGGAGATTACTTCTACTATGACGAGAGCACCTACGAAATGGTAGGCCAGGCCACCGGCAAGAGCTATAAGCTGGGAATGCCCGTGAAAGTATGCGTGGAAGACTGCGACCGCTTCAACCGGACCATTGACTTCAGCATCCAATAAGAGGCCAATCCAGGCCCGGAAGAAATGGTGGACGCATCTCTATGCGGCCAAGATTTCTTCCCAGGAGGTTGGGTCTGGAGAGGCCGCTGCGGAACTGGAATAGAGGTGACAGATTATGGCCCAGCAGAAAGAGCCGCAAAAACTCATTGCGAACAACAAGAAAGCATACCACGAATATTTCATAGAAGAGACCTATGAAGCCGGCGTTTCCCTCCACGGCACGGAAGTGAAGTCCATGCGCATGGGCAAATGCAGCATCAAAGAGTCCTTCATCCGCATAGAGAACGGAGAGATATTCGTCTACGGCATGCACGTCAGCCCCTATGAAAAGGGGAATATCTTCAACAAGGATCCCTTGCGGGTCAAAAAACTCCTGATGCACAAATACGAGATCAACAAACTGGCGGGCAAGGTGGCCGAGAAAGGCTACACCCTGGTCCCCCTCCAGGTCTACTTCAAGAACGGCAGAGTCAAGACCCAGATAGGCCTGGCCCGGGGCAAGAAGCTCTACGATAAGCGGGAGTCCATCGCCAAAAAAGACCAGCGCAGAGAGACAGAGCGGGAATTTAAGGTCAGGAACCTGTAGGAGAGGCGCGAAAATGTCTTTCCTTTCCACTGGACTATGGAAGATATGTACAGGCTGCCGGAGGAGATTTCCGACTGTGAGATTCTGATTAGGAATTGTCGGAAAATAACTGCTGCAATTGCTTCAGGCAAAAGCCC